>Ga0070698_100005942_pt1 | contig 13311 bp, 9 predicted proteins | sample KBSK1502metaG_FD_65477 | JGI IMG/M metagenome (GOLD analysis project Ga0070698, IMG submission 65477) | Corn, switchgrass and miscanthus rhizosphere microbial communities from Kellogg Biological Station, Michigan, USA - KBS K1-50-2 metaG | ecosystem: Host-associated > Plants > Roots >... | reverse complement strand
CGGCATGAACAAACCGCCCGTCGTCGTGCTCGGTGGAGGCGTGGCCGGGCTCGCGGCCGCCCACTACCTCACCAAGGACGGCTGGCCGGTCACGGTGGTGGAGAAGTCGGCCGTACTCGGCGGCCTGTGCGGCAGCTTCCGGAGCCACGGCTTCACGCTCGATCACGGTCCCCACAAGCTCTACTCGGTGGTGCCGGGGATCCTCGACGAGATCCGCAGCCTGCTCGGCGCGGACCTCATCGAGCACAAGAAGCGCAACCGCATCCGCCTCCTCGGCCGCTACCTGGACTACCCGTTGAGCCTGGGCAACCTGCTGCCGCTGCTCGGCCCGGCGCGGGCCGCGCGCCTCGGCCTCGGTTACGCCGCGGCCCTGCTGGGCGGCGCCCTGGGCCGCCGCGATCCCGGCTCCTACGAGGAGTACGTCCTCCAGCGCTTCGGGCGGGGCGTGTACGAGCTGGTGTTCGAGCCGCTGGCCTGGAAGGTCTGGGGCGACCCGCGGCAGCTCTCGGTGGACCTGGCCCGCGCCCGCATCCCTTCCGCCGGCGCCACCGAGCTGGTCCTCCGCCTGCTGAAGCTCAAGGAGAACACCGAAGACGTCGACGCGCCGTACTTCTACTACCCCCGCGGCGGCTTCGGCGTGTTCCCGGAGCGGCTCGCCGCGGAAGTCCGGCGCGCCGGGGGACGCGTCTTGACCTCGTCGGCTCCGTGCGCCCTCGAGCGCGTCGACGGCACGATCCGGGCCGTCCACGTCGACACGGGAGGGGCGACCGAGCGCATCCCCTGCGCCACGCTCGTGTCCTCCATACCCATGTCGGCCCTCGCCCGGCTCCTGTACCCCGGCGATCGTCACGTCGAGGCGGAGGTGGCCCAGCTGCGTCTGCGCGACCTCGCCCTCGTCTATCTCGTCATCGACGAGGACCGCCTGGTGGACGACCACTGGATCTTCTTTCCCGAGAAGCGCTATCCGTTCAACCGGCTCTTCGAGCAGAAGTCGATGGACCCCTCGCTCGGCCCGCCGGGAATGACCGCCGTCTGCTGCGACCTCACCTGCGACGAGGGAGACGCGGTGTGGGCCGCCCCGGACGCCGAGCTCGTGCGGCGCTGCATGGATTCGCTCGTGGAGGCCGGCCTCACGACCCCGGAGAAGCTCCGGGCCGGGTTCGTCCGTCGATTCCGCGGCTTCTATCCGATGTACACCGTGGACTACCGCGAGCGGCTCGGGCGGGTCTACGTGCGGCTGAAGGAGGCGGACAACCTGGTTCTCACCGGCCGGGTGGGCATGTTCAACTACAACAACTCGGACCACTGCCTCGACATGGGCCGGTTCATCGCCGGAGGGATGACGGCGGGCACGGCGCCGCGCGACATCTGGTCGGGCCTCGAGGAGCGCGTCCGCTCGTACCGAATCATTGATTGAGCGGCGGCGGAAAGCGCGCATCGACGCCGGGCTCGCGCTCGCCGTGCTCGCGATTCCGCTCGCGGCGGCGTGGTGGGGCGCCCGGGGGCCGTTCGAGGTCACCCTGAATCTCGGACCCGGCGACGCGCCCTACGTTTCGGGCTTCACGTCCTCCTACGAGATCGACGACCGCGTGGCCACGCACTGGACCACCTACGACGCCGCGGTCGCCTTGCCGCTGACGGTGTCCGGCGGCCCGATGGCGCTCTCGTACCGCTTCGCGCGCGTCTTCCCGGAGACGGCGGTCGTCGAGGTGCTCTTCGGCGGCGGTGTCGTCGACCGCTTCGAGTGCCGCGGCGGCCGCTTCCTCGAGCGCACCGCGCGGCTGGGGGCCCGGGGCCCGACGCCGGTGGCCGTGGGCCTTCATGCGGACTCCCACGAGCGGCAGAACCTGGGGCTGAAGCTCGACTGGGTGCGCCTGGCCGGCACGGGCCGGGTGACGCTGCGCGGGAGCGCCCGCCTCGCGCCCGTTCTCGTCATCGCTCTCCTGATCTGCTTGCACGTGCTCGCCGGCTGGGGCCTGCGCGGCGCGGCGCTGCTGACCGCGCCCTGGGCCGCCGCCGCGTCGTATGGGCTCCTCCGCGACCCGTGGCTCGTGCACCACCTGCTCCGGGGCGTGGTGCTGGCCCTCGCCCTGTTCGGCCTGGCCGGCGTGTCGATCGGCCGGATGCTTCTGGCGCGAGGTCGGGCGGCGGCGCCCGAGGTGCGGGCGCTCACCGCCCTGGCCCTCGCCACGTTCCTCCTCCGGGCGCTGGCCGTGAATCATCCCGACTTCTACTACCCCGACCTGCGCACCCACGCCCGCCTGGTCCAGGTCGTGCGCGCGGCGGGGCTCGCGTTCTTCCGCACGCCCGCCGCGTACATCTGGGAGCACGGCGTGTGGCGGACCGAGGCCTACGGCAAGACCTACGCGTTTCCATACACGCCGGCGTTCCACGTGCCCTTCGCCGTGATTCCTTTCGGCTACGACGACCTCATCACGGCGATGAAGCTCGCCGCCGCGGCGCTGACCACGGTGCCTCTGGTGCTCGCGTGGGCGATCGCGCGCCGCCTGGGCGCGTCGGTCGTCGGCGCCGCCCTCATGGCCGTCGTACCGACCTACGTGTCGCGGCTGAGCTTCGCATTCCTGCCCGCGCTCTTCGGCCACGCGGTCGACATGGCGTTCCTGTTCTGGCTGGCCGGAAACCTCGACCGGATCCGCGAGCGCGGGGTGTGGGTGCGCGGCGCGCTGTTCGTGGCCGCCTGCCAGCTCGCCTACGTCTCCGGCGTCATCAACGTGACGCTCTTCGTGGCCGTCCTCGCCCTGTGCGAGGCGGGGGCCCGGCGAGAGGCACGCGGGCGGCAGGCGGTCGCCGTGCTGGCGAGCGGCCTCGTGGGATCGCTCGTCTCCGTCCTCGTCTACTACCGGGACTTCCTGCCCATGGTGCTCGACGTCTTCTCGCACGCGGCGAGCCGGGGCGGGGCCGCCGTTTCCGTCCACCCGGTGCAGAGCTTCCTCACCGTGGCCTACGCCCGCACGCGAGACTTCTTCGATGGCCTCTATCCGGTGCTCGCGGCCGCGGGCCTCGTGGTCCTGTTCCGCCGCCGGCGCGGAGCGAGCCTGCTCGCGGCCTGGCTCCTGACCTACGTCCTCCTGCTGCTGGGCCGGGCGAAGGTGCCCGACGTCTTCCTCCACGGGCACGAAACCCTGTTCGTCACGCCGCTCGTGTGCATCGCCGCCGGGCAGGCGCTCGCCACCCTCGCCGCGCGGGGCGGGGCGGGTCGCATGGGCGCCCTCGTCCTGGGGGCGGCGCTGGCCCTCCAGGGCTTCGCGTGGCAGTGGGGTGCGCTCGCCGACCAGCTCGGCAACGCGCGCTGAAGCGGCGCGCGCCTTAACGCTTCCCGGGGGGAATCTGCTACACTCGCCCGAAAATTCCACCCATGCCCGCCGACAAGAATCCCTTTGCCAAGTTCCTCACGCACTTCGAGAAGGGGCACGTGCTCTTCCACGAGGGCGACGAGGGCGAGGACATGTTCATCATCCAGTCCGGCAGGGTGGCCATCAAGAAAAGAGTGAAGGAGGGGGGCGATGCGACCCTCGCCGTCCTGGAGAAGGGCGACTTCTTCGGGGAGATGGCGCTCCTCGAGCGCCTGCCGCGCTCGGCGACCGCGGAGGTGATCGAGGAGGGCGACCTCATCGTCATCGGCGGCGACACGCTCGGGGACATGATCAAGACCAACCCCGAGATCGCGGTGCGGATGCTGCGCAAGCAGTCGATCCGGCTCCGTGAGACCAACAAGCAGCTCGAGCAGGCCCTGAAGGGCATGCCCGCCGGCGCCCAACCGCCCAAGGACGCGCCGCCGGCCACGCCGGCCACCGCGGGGACGCTGCAGGCGGAGGCGAAGGCCTACTTCATCTCCATCTCCACCGGCAACGTGTTCCCGGTCTTCAGCAACGAGGCGCTCCTCGGCCGCTTCGACTCCGTCACCGGCATGCGGCCCGAGGTGGACCTCACCAACGAGGACCAGAGCCGCAACATCTCCCGCCGCCACGCCCGGCTCGTCATCAAGGACGGGGCGTTCTTCATCGCGGAGGAGATCGGGACGATGAACGGGACGTTCCTCAACGGGAAGAAGCTGGCCAACGGCGTCCTCACGCCCATCAAGGACGGCGACGAGCTCATACTTTGCCGGCTGGCCCTCAGCTTCAAGTCCCCCGCGAGCATGAACCGTTAGCTCGACCGGCCTTCGATCTCCTTCCTGATGGCGTCGGCGTTGCGGGGCAGCAGGCGCTTGTTGCGGCATTCATCAAGTGCGATCAACGTCATGCGGTCGATCGTGCGCTGATCGCGGGCGGTGGGGATGAGGTCGTCGATGGCCGCGCCCAGGTGGACCTCGGTCATGGCCCTCGCGCCGTCGTGCAGGGCGAAGCGCCAGGCCGTCGTCACCGCCAGCTCGATGTCGCTGCCGGTGTAGCCCCCGGTGCGCCGGGCGAAGGGCGTGAAGTCCTCGATCGCGGTCGCCAGCCCGTGCTTGCGCACCGTCACCTCGAAGATCTGCCGGCGCGCTTCCTCGTCCGGCATCAGGATCGGGATCTTGATGTCGGTCCGGCCCGAGCGCCGCATCGCGGCGTCGATGAGGTCGACACGGTTCGTGATGTCGATGCGGAGCACGCGGCCCCTCAGCGAGCTGTCCCCCCAGAAATTGAAGGCCGAGGCCCGCATTCGCTCCGTCACCCCGGAGTCCCCCGAGCCCTGGTCGCGGCTGCCGCCCTCGGCCTGGTCCGACTCGTCGACGAGCACCACCACCGGAGCGAGGGCGCGGATGGCGGCGAAGGCCTTCTCCTGGTTGCGCTCCGACTGGCCGACGTACATCTGCCTCAGCGGGCGGAAGCGCACGCACAGCATGCCGCACTCGCGCGCGAAGCACTCGGCGAGGTAGCTCTTGCCCGTGCCCGGCGGACCCATGAGGATGATCCCCATCGGCGCGGCCGCGAACTGGCCGCGGCGCATGATCTCGGCCACTTCCTTCAGCTCGCGGGTCGCGTGCTCGAGGCCGCCGACCGCCGAGAGATCGTGCTTCGGCTGCAGGATCTCGAGCACGTCGCCGTACTCCTCGCGCAGCAGGTCCACCTTGCGCTGCACGATGGCGGCCCGGTCCAGCGCGGTCCCCGCTCCGCGGGAGCGCTGGACGATGTCCTCAAGCTGGACGAGGGAGAGCCCGCCCGTCTCCGCCGCCAGCTCTTCGGGCGAGAGCTCCCAGGCCATCTCCGGCGCCTCCGCGCGCAGATGACGCGCGAACTCGGCGCGGGCGTCCAGGTCGGGCCGGGGGATCGCCACCACCTCCGCTCCCGACGCCCCCGCGTAGACCTCGTCGGACACGTCTTGCGCGGACGGCGCGATGAGGACGACGAGAGGGCGGCGCGCGGCCACCCGAGGGTCCGAGGCCCAACGAGCCAGAGTGGTGACGTTCTGTCGCTCGGCGGTGCCCGTCGCGCCCGCCGGAGCCAGGGAATGCGCATAGTCGATCACCACCGCCACCGAGCCGGCGGGGCAGCGCTCCGTCGTGAGCAGCGCGTCGAGGACGACGAGGGCGCGCGCCGGATCGGCGGGAAGCAGTCCCTTGAGGCCGAGGGCCTTCCGCAAGGCCTTCTCGCGCTCCGCGTCGGGAAACGCGAGGCCGGAGGAGACGTCGTAGGTGACCACGACCTCGCGACGCCGCGTCAGGAGCTTCAGTCCCTCGACCAGAGGCACCCACCTCTCCCCGAACGGATGGAGGTCGCGCACGTTGCCGTGGAGCAGGAAGAGGTGGCTCGCGCCGGCGTGATAGCGCTCGAGCACGCCGGCCGTCAGCCAGGACGGGATCTGCAGCCACCTCATGGCGTCAGCCGGAGGCCGTGCAGGCCTTCCGCGCTTCCCACGACCACCGCGCCTCCGTCCAGAGCGAGGGAGGACTGCACGCCCCGGCTCGAGAGCAACACCTGGTGGAGGACGCGACCCTCGGCGTCCAGCAGATAGAGCGTCCCGTCGGTGGACGCGACGAGGAAGCGTTCGCCGGCGGCGGCGGGGGAGGAGATGACGGGCCCGCGTGTCTGGGCCTGGAAGCGCGGCGCGCCCGTGCCGGCGTCGAGGCCGTGGACGTGGCCCTCGTGGCATCCCACGACGCACAGCCCTCCGGCCAGGCAAGGCGAGGAGTACACGGCGTGGCCCAGCTCCGTCGTCCAGGCCCGGGTCCCGTCCTTCACGCGCAGCGCTACGAGCCGGCCCTCGAAATCGGCGGCGATCGCGACGTCGTCGGCCACCGCGAGCGTGGCCCGCACCTTGGCGCCGAGCCGCGCGGCCCACCGCACCGTGCCCTTTCCCGCGTCGAGGGCGTAGACGGAGGCGTCGTCGCTGCCCGCGAGGATCGTGTCGCCCGCGAGCGCCGGCGACGAGAAGACGGGCCCCGTCTTCCGCATCCACAGGAGCTTCCCCTTGGCGGCGTCGAGGGCCGCCAAGGCCCCGGCCCCTTTGTCGTCGACGATGCCCACGATCACGCGGTCCTGCCACGGCAGGGGCGACGAGCGGACCAGCCGGCCCACCCTCACCCGATAGCGCTCCGTCCCGTCGACGACGCTCACCCCCACCACCTCACCGTCGTCCGTCCCGACGTGAAGGACCTGGTCGGCGAGAGCGGGGGAAGACTCGACCGCGGAGGCGAGGGGCATCTCGTGGACGCGCCGGCCGCTCGTGCGGTCGAGGAACACCAGACGGCCGTCGGCGGTGGGAGCGATCGCCAGAGAGGGAGTGAGGATCGGCGACGCGGTGACCGCGCCGACGCGCGCTTCCCACGCCACCGCGAGGGACGCCGACGGCGCCGGCGCCGGTCGCGCGCCTCGGCGCGAGGCATCGCCGCGGAACATGGGCCACGGGGACGCTCCCGTGGGGATCGGCGCGACCGCGGCCTCGAGGGCGGACGCCGCGTCGGCCGCGCTGCCGAAGCGGTCGGCCGTACGCGCCGCGGAGAGAGCCGCGAGCGCGGCCTGGCGGGCGAGCGTCGAGAGCGCGCCGGTCGGAGGGCCGTCGAGGCGCCACGACACGTCGGGTCGCTCGCCGCTCGCCATGAAATAGAGCACGCCGCCGAGACGGAAGAGGTCCTCCGAGACGTCGGATGCGGGGGACTCGGAGGCAGCGCCGTCGAGCCGGGGATGGCCGTCGACGATCACGACGGTGGCCGGGTCGAGGTCGGGGTGACGCGGCGGAGACTCCGCGTGGGCACGGGCCAGCTCGCGGGCCAGCTCCGCGGCGAGCGTCACCGCGCGCTCCTCCGGCAGGCGCGCGCTGAAGTTGCGCGTGGCGCGCCGGAGGTGGTCCTCGAGATTTTCGTTTTCCATCGCGGGCGGAGCGGGATTATATCAACCGGGCGCCGGCCGCCCGTCGCGGATCGTCTCGGTGAGGGCCCGCGGCTCCCATCCCAGCTCGCGCCGCGCGCGGCTCGAGTCGAGCGACGTATCGGCCGGGCGGCGCGCCTCCTGGGGCATCTCGGCCACGGTCACGGGCACGATACCGCCGTTGCTCAAGCCCAACACGCCGGCGACGCGCAGGCCCAGCTCGTATCGACTCACCCGCTCGGGCCCGCCGAGATGGAAACGCCCCGAGACGGGGCGTTCGAGCGCGCGCGCGACCGCCTCGGCCACGCTGGCGGAGTCGATCGGCGTGCGGACCTGATCGGTGTAGAGATGCACCGGACGCCCTGCCCGGAGGGCCCAGGCGATCGACTCGGTGGACGTGGCCTTCGCGCCATAGCCGCGGCCGGCCACGAGCGCCACGCGCAGGACGGCCGCGCCGGGCGCCTCCGCGATCACCGCGTCCTCGCCGGCGAGCTTCGTGCGCCCGTAGGCGAGCGAGGGACCCGGGGGATCCTCTTCACTCACGAAAGGGCGATCGCCCGCGAAGACGAGGTCGGTCGAGAGCGACACGAGGCGCAGGCCCCGCGCCCGGCAGGCGCGGGCCACCTCCGCGGTGGCTTCCACGTTCAGCCGCTCGGCCGACCGGGGCTCGCGCTCGCAGCGATCGGGGTTGCTCTGCGCCGCGCAATGGACGACGGCGTCGGGGCGCGTGCGCTCGAGGGCGGAGGCGACCGAGGCGGGATCGAGCAGGTCCAGATCGACGGCCGCGATTCCGGGCGGAGGGGCGGCCGCGTGACGCGCGGCGACGACCTCGAAGCGCGGGGCCAGCAGGACCGCCACCCGGCCGCCGAGGAGCCCGGCCGCCCCCGTAACGAGGACACGGCCGACCGCCATCAGTCGGCCATCACCGCCCCGCCGTTGACGCAGAGGACCTCGCCATAGATAAAGGATGCGAGGTCGGAGGCGAGGAAAGCGACGGGACCGGCGATCTCCTCCGGCGTGCCCGGCCGGCCCAGCGGGATGGGGCGCAGCGCCTGCTCGCGCAGCTGCGCGTCTTCGAACACGTGGCGGGTCATGTCGGTCAGGACCCAGCCCGGAGAAACCGTGTTGACGCGGATGCCGTGGGGCGCCAGCTCGGAGGCGAGCGACCTCGTGAAGGCGAGGAGCGCTCCCTTGGAGGCGGCGTAGTGCGAATAATTGGCTTCGCCCCGCTGGCCGGCGGTGGAGGCGATGGTGACGATGGCGCCCGCGCGGCGGGGGATCATCACGCGCGCCGCGTGATGGCACACGGAGTAGGCACCGCCGAGGTTGACCTGCAACGTCTCGCTCCACTGCTCGGGCGTCATGGACTGGATGGGCGCCCGCTTCCAGATCCCGTGGCTCACGACCACGACGTCGAGGGCGCCGAAGCGAGCCACGGTCTCGTCGACGAGACGGCCGGCCTCGTCGGGGCGGGAGACGTCGGCGCGGACCGCAAAGGCCTCGCCTCCGGCGCGCTCCACCTCGGCCACGGCCGCGCGGGCGGCCGCCTCGTCGCGGACGTAGTTCACGGCCACGCGAGCCCCGAGCAGGCCGAAAAGGCCGCAGGTGGCGCGCCCGATGCCGCGGCTACCGCCGGTGACGAGGGCCGCCTTGCCTTCGAGCGTCAACACGCCGCGACGCTACGCCGTCGGCCCGCCGAGGTCAACAGATCGTTTGAGAGTAACGCCGGGTAGAATGCAGTGACGATGGCGTTCATCACGTTCGAGGGAATGGAAGGCTGCGGGAAGAGCACCCAGGCGAAGCTCCTCGCCCGCGCGCTCGGTCCGGACGTGGTGCTGACCCAGGAGCCCGGAGGGACCGCTATCGGCCGCGCCATCCGCCAGTTGCTCCTCGATCCCGCGAACCGGGCCATGAGCCCGGAGGCCGAGGTGCTGCTCTTCTTCGCCGACCGCGCGCAACACGTCGCCGAGGTGATCCGGCCGGCGCTGGCGGCGGGCAGGACCGTGATCTCCACCCGCTACGTCGACACGTCGCTGGCCTATCAGGGATACGGCCGGGGGCTGGACCTCGACCGGATTCGCGCCGTGGCCGTCCTGGCCACCGGTGGCCTGCGCCCCGACCTGACGCTGTTCTTCGACCTGCCGCTCGAGGTCGGCCTCGCGCGGGTCGTACGCCGGGGCGTTCGGGACCGGCTGGAGTCGGAGGTGCGGGAGTTCCACGAGCGGGTCCGAAACGGCTACCTCGAGCTGGCGGCCGCGGAGCCCGACCGGTGGATCCGCATCGACGCGAGCGGCTCCGAGGCGGACGTCGAAGCGCGGACGCGCGCCGCCGTCGAGGCTCGCGGCCTCGCCCCGAGCCATGGCCTTCGCTAGGATCCTCGGCCACCCGCGCCTCCGCGGCCTCCTCGCGCGCGCCGTGGGCCACCGCCGCCTGCCCCCCGCGGTCCTCTTCTCGGGGCCGTCCGGGGTCGGAAAGAAGACGCTCGCGCTCGCGGTGGCCCGCGCCCTGTTGTGCGAGCGGGACGACGGGGACGCCTGCGATGGCTGCGCCGCCTGCGGCCGCGCGCTGCGCGGGCTCCATCCCGACGCGTTCCTGATCGAGCCCGACGGCGCGTCGATCAAGATCGAGCAGGTGCGGGACGCCGTGCGGGAGATCGCGGGCCGGCCGTTCGAAGGCCGCGCGCGGGCCTTCGTCTTCGACGAGGCGCACCTCTTGACGGAACAGGCGCAGAACGCGCTGCTCAAGAGCCTGGAGGAGCCGCCCGCCACCTCGCACGTCTTGCTGGTCACCGCCTCGCCGCAGGCCCTGCTGCCCACGATCCGCTCCCGCTGCCAGATGCTGCGGTTGTCACCGCTGCCGCAATCGCTCCTCGAGACCTATCTGCGCGAGAGCTGCGGCCTGTCCGCTGACGAGGCGCGCCTGCGGGCGGCGCTCTCCGGAGGCAGCCTCGGGGTGGCCCTCGCCTTCGAGTCGGAGGCGTGGCGCGACCTCCGCGTGGAGCTGTTGGAGATGCTGGAAAGGCTGGACAGGGGCGGCGCCCTCGGCCGCATGGACGCCGCCGAGCGCCTTGCGGAGATGGACGATCCCGTCCTGGCCCTCACCGCCCTGCGGTCGCTCCTGCGCGACGTGGCGGCCTGGCGCGCCGGCAGCCCCGCGCTCCTCAATGCCGACGTGGCCGGCCGTCTCGAACCGCTCGCGCGCGGCCCGCTGGGGGAGCGGGCGGGGGAGATGGCGCGGGCGGCGGGGGAGACCCGCGATGCCCTCGAGGGCAAGATCACGGGCACGAACCTGCGTCGCGGGCCCGCCAACACGCTGCTCGCCTTCGACGTCCTCATGGACGCCCTGGGCACGCCCGCCTGAGCTCAACCCTTTCCATCTTGCGTCGGTCCGAAGGGCTGTGCTAGAAGGAAGGTAAAGCTACCTCTCCCGGTCGGCATCCTCGACACGCTGAGGCCTGCCCTCCTCCACCCGAGCCAGGCAGGCAGGGAGGCGTGCCACCGATCGGACGCAGCCGCCAGGAGGCCCCTGATGAACCGCAAGCTGATTCGTCCGGACCTGACCGAGATCAAGGAGCAGCTCCAGGCGCCGCCGAAGCTGTACCGCCAGCGCAAGCCCATTCCCCCCGAGCAGACCAACGCCGAGAGCTTCTATTACCTGAAGCAGATGACCAACAAGACGCGCATGGTCATCCAGCTCAAGGACGGCGAGCAGATCCGCGGCGTCATCGAGTGGTACGACCGCCACGCCTTGAAGGTCCACCGCGCCGGTGAGCCCAACATCCTGCTTCTCAAAGACGCGATCAAATACATGTACAAGGAGAACGAGGAGGACGGGGGGGACGAGGACTGAACCATAAGGATTTAATGGGCTTCGACATTCCTCAAAACCGCGAAAGTGTCCATTTGGTGTCCAACGCGGCCTGGGGCAGTCGCCTCGGCCAGGGCGTCCACCGCCCCCGGCACCCGCACGCGGCGACATCCCTTTCCTGGATGATGCAGAATGCCCACCTCTTCCAGCCAATGGCCAAGGCTGGATTACTGAACCACTCAATACTTGGCGGCGGTACGCGACTGGACGGCTCCGTCCTGCGTATGCCGCTCTACTGGTCGCCTTCTTGGCGAGTTACCGAGAAGCGAGCTCGACGCGGAGTGGTTCCGTCAACTCAGGGAGCTCGAGCAACGATTTCCGACACCGCCGATGCCGCCGATTAGACACGAGCGAGCCGTTTTCTCAGAGATCGTCATGGACTGATCGCCTGCGCACGTGTACGCCCGATCTTTCTGTGGTTCACGGATAGCCCCGAGGTCCGGCTTGGGGCTGGCCAACTGTCTGGAAACTTAGCGGTCCAGCTCCTTTGGGCGCTCGCAGCACAGGAGTCCATCATCACTTGCACGAGCTGTGGCAAGCCCTATTCCCCGAGGCGGCGAGTGGGGCCAAACGCTTCGCATTATTGCCCGGCCTGTAGAGAGAAGGGCCAACCTCTTGCCGACGCCAAACGCCGGTATCGCCGGCGCCAGCGTGTCATGGCCTTGAGACAGAAGCGATGGTCTTGGGGCAAGATTGCGCAGACCTGCGGGGTGGCTGAAGGCACCGTACGGTCTTGGCTCCAAACTCGATACTCGTTGCAGGCGGACGTAGGTAAGTCGGGCTCAGCCTCTCGACGCTGGTGACGCTGTTCGCGGTGCCGACGTTCTACGTCGCCGCGCGCAGGAAGCAGAAAGACAATGAGCCACCGCCAGCGAGCGGAGCGGGATTCACTCCCGCGTAGCGAGCGGGGGGTCTGGGGGGTGCGCCGCTAGCACCCCCCAGCTCAATGAAGGAGGCGACCATGACACGTTTCACCCGCCGGCAGTTCGGCCAAGCGGCGGCCGCGGCCTGGATCGGCACCGCGGTGAGCGGCCGGCGTGTCCTCGGCGCGAACGACCGGGTTCGCCTGGGCTTCATCGGCCTCGGCAACCGCGGTGACCAGGTCCTCGACGCGTTCCTCGTCCATCCGGACGCCCAGGTCGTGGCCGTGTGCGACCTGTATCAGCCCTACGTCGATTTCGCCGCCCACAAGGCCGGCGGGTCACCACGCCAGTTCAAGGACTACCGGCGGTTGCTCGAGCTGAGCGACGTCGACGCCGTGGTCGTGGCCACGCCCGACCATTGGCATGCGCTCCAGATGATCGAGGCCTGCGCGGCGGGCAAGGACGTCTACGTCGAGAAGCCGCTGTCGCTCGTGGTGAGCGAGGGGCGCGCGATGGTCAAGGCCGCGCGGCGCTTCAACCGGGTGGTCCAGGTCGGGCTCCAGCGCCGCTCGTCGGCGTTCGTGGCTGAGGCCGCCGATCTCGTCCGTGGCGGCGCGATCGGCAAGGTGACCGTCGTGCGTTCCTTCCACATCCAGAACGAATGGCCAGAGGGCATCGACGGGCCGGCCGACGAGCCGCCCCCGGCGGATCTCGACTGGGAGGCCTGGCTCGGCCCAGCGCCGAAGCGTCCCTACAACAAGAACCGGACGTTCTACCGGTTCCGGTGGTTCTACGACTATTCCGGCGGGCAGCTCACGAACTTCGGGGTGCACTACATGGACGTCGTGCACCGCGCCCTCGGCCAGGACGCCCCGCTCGCCGTCACCGCGATGGGCGGGAACTTCGCGATCGAGGACAACCGGGAGATCCCGGACACGCTCGAGGTGCTCTGGCTCTATCCGGAGGGCACGCTCGTCACGTTCTCGCAGTACAACGCCAACGCGGCGCCGGCCGCCCTCAAGGGCGCCGAGATCGAGTTCCGCGGCACCAAGGGGACGCTCTACCTGCGCGGGAACGGCTACGAGATCGTTCCCGACGAGGTCACGCCCAACGCGTTCCCGGCGCGCACGCCGCTCGATCGCAAGCTCGAGCGCGGCTGGCGCGTCGGCCAGCGGCCGCTCATCGAGGCGAAGAGCGGCACCGGCCAGGCCGACACCGCGGACCATGCGCGCAACTTCCTCGACTGCGTCCGCACGCGCGCGGCGTGCCACTGCGAC
>Ga0070698_100005941_pt1 | contig 13312 bp, 20 predicted proteins | sample KBSK1502metaG_FD_65477 | JGI IMG/M metagenome (GOLD analysis project Ga0070698, IMG submission 65477) | Corn, switchgrass and miscanthus rhizosphere microbial communities from Kellogg Biological Station, Michigan, USA - KBS K1-50-2 metaG | ecosystem: Host-associated > Plants > Roots >... | reverse complement strand
ACTGATTACTGATTACTGACAACTGACAACGAGTGTTCAGTTTTCAGTTCTCAGTTTCCAGTTCAAAGCGGTCCGAAACTGAGTCCCCAACTGATAACTGATTACTGACAACTGACAACGAGTGTTCAGTTTTCAGTTCTCAGTTTCCAGTTCAAAGCGGTCCGAAACTGAGTCCCCAACTGATAACTGATTACTGACAACTGACAACTTCTTCCGACCCGTCGCTCCCTGAAAAAGGAAGGGCGCCGCTGTCGAGGGGTTGCGGCGCCCAAGAAACGGAATGACGATCGAGCGCTCAGGCGATTCTTCGTGTGGCGCTCAAACCGAGGATGAGGAAGACCAGGAACAGAATCCCGAAGAGCACCGCGAAGAATTTGGCGATCGCGAACGAGGCCCCCGCGATCCCCGTAAACCCCAGCAGCACGGCGATGAGCCCGATTACGAAGAAAGTCAATGCCAGCTTAAGCATCAGCCACCTCCGGCGTGGTGTACTGCGAAAGCCATGCCCGGCCGCCGGGACCTCCGGGTACGAGCTTTGCAGATTTGCCCCTGCAGGCCGAGCCATTTCGGAGCTGGCCCAGGAGCTTCCAATGAAAGACACAAGGGTTTTCGCAGAAGGGCTCGGAACCGGCGCCGCCCTGGTCCTCGTGATGACCGCGGCGGCCTGTGTGTGGCAGGCCAACCGAATCGCCGCATGGCTTTCACAGGAAGATGCAAAAATGCGCCAGCGCAGGCAGATCGAGCGAGCCCAGCGCGCCGCTACGACGGCGCCGGACTACCTGGATACTTGTCGGGCCGCGGGAATCTAGCACAAGCATAAGCATAAGCATAAGGGCGTCCCGCGTTTCACTCCTCTTCTTCCTCGGGGAGGATTGGCTTGTCGATCTCTTCCATCCCCTCTTCGCGTGGATCGAGCCCGGCGGCGCTGACCCAGCCCAGGCGCTCCCCGGGCTCGTAACGATCGTAGGGGTGCCCGGGCTCACGGTACGGGTTGCGCTCGAAGTTCTGGCGCCAATAGTCTCCCGCCGCGACCTCGTCCAGGTCCTCTCCGGCAGCGAGGCCTCCAGTGCCGATGGCCTCGCCCCGATCCACGCCGAGGCCGGTCGCTGTGCCGGACGCGACCTCCTGGAAAGAGTTTGCGCTGTTGCCGGTGGAAGCCATCGTCTCCGCCTCGTCCTCCGCCACCGCCTCGCTGCTCATTCCCAGCTGCGCTGTCTTTTCCGGGTCGTGCGGTTTGGGCGGATGTTTCTTGCCGCGTTTCTTTTCGAACCGATCGGTGACCATAAGGACCTCCGGAAAACTTGCAGCAAGACACATACCGGACCGTCGGAGCTCGCGTGCTCTGGCGGTATGCTTTCCGCCAGCTGAAAAACTCAAAGGAGGCTCCATGCGTTTGTGCTCCCTGATTGCGGCGGCACTCTTCTTGGCCTCGACTCTCGTATCCGTCGCCGACGAAAAGAAAACTTCCTGGAAGGTGAGCGGGGCTCTCGAAGAGGCCTGCTCTTGCGATGCCGCCTGTCCGTGCTGGTTCGACTCGAAGCCGACGCGCATGCACTGCAGCGGCGGCCAGGTCGTCTTCATCGAGAAGGGCAACTACGGCAACGTCCGGCTGGACGGGCTCGCCATCGGGATGATGGGTCAAAGCCCGGACAACAAGACAATGATGGAGTCGATCGGCAACTGGGACTTTGCCTACGTCTACATCGACGAGAAGGCAAACCCCGAACAGCGCAAGGCGCTCGAAGCGATCGCCCGTGACACGCTTCCGCCCGCGGCCCCGCCGGAGCGAACCAAGATCAAGTACGTTCCGATCACCCGCAAGTTGGAGGGATCCGAGCACACCATCGCGATCGGCTCCGTCGGAAGCTTCTCGGGACATCTCCTCCCGGGAGGCATGGGCGGAAACCCGAAGCTCACGAACTCGCCGGGCGCCGACCCCATGCACAGGGAATACATGCAGGGCCGGACGACCAGGCAGACCTACACGGATTCCGGACAGAAGTGGGACTGGTCGAACAGCAACTACATGTATGCCAACTTCGAGACCAACAGCGATGAGTACGACAAGTTCAACGCCTTCATGATGCAGCAGATGGAGAAGGCAAGGGCGGAAAAGGAAAAGAAGTAGGCGCCTGGTTCGTTTCTCAAGGGGCGGCCGCGTCGGCCGCCCTTTTCCGTTCCACCCGCGGCTTCCCTTTCCCGTCGACGCCTTTGGCGCGAAGGAGCCTCCGGCAAATGGCCTGAGTCTTGAACGAAAGCTCTCATGCTCCGGCGCTTCGTCGAGATCTTCCTTTCGATCCCGGCTCCGCTCGCGGTGGCTGCCGTCTTTCTCGTGACCGCCGGCGAGACCGCGTTCTTTCTCGGCCTCGTGCTGCCGGGAGAGCTCGCCGTGATCCTGGGAGGAGTGCTTGCCTCGCAGGGGCGGGTCCCGCTCCTGGCCGTGCTGCTCGCCGGAGTGATTGGGCCGATCACAGGGGATTCGATCGGATATTTCCTCGGCCGGCGTTATGGCCGCCGGTTTTTCAAGGGCCGGCGACGCAAGCGGTGGGCGAAGGCACGAGCGTGGCTTGCGAGATGGGAAGCGTTCGCCGTTTTTCTGGGGCGCTTTACGGCCTTCCTGCGTTCGATCATTCCGGCGGCGGCTGGGGCGGCCCGTCTGCCCTACGGCCGTTTCCTCCCGTGGAATATCGCCGCCGGTGTTTTGTGGGGGGTCGGCTCTGTGCTGCTGGGCTACTTTGCCGGACGCAACTACGAAACGCTGGCCCACCGCGCGGGTGTCCTGAGTCTGGCGCTCTTCGTCCTCCTTCTGGCAGCGGGGCTCGCTTCTCTCTTCCGCCGCCGTAAGCGAGCTCGGTTTGCTCGGGCGCGCCGATCCCGCCGCGCGCACGCCTCGAGAAGTCGCGGATGAGGGACCGGCAAACCCTTTAAATCCTGCCCCGGGAGGAGGAACTGATCATGGCCAGCGAACGCACGACGATCGGACCGTGCCCGTCCGTGAGGATGGCCGTGCGCGCTCCCCCTTCTGTCATCCCGAGCGCAGCGAGGGATCTGCCCTCGTCGGACTCGATGGGAACGGGAGCAGATTCCTCGTCGCTTCGCTCCTCGGAATGACAAGAAGGAAACTTCGCTCCTCGGAATGATACCTACGTCGGAATGACACCTACGTCGCAGAGGTGCCGGAGCCAAAGCTGTGCGCCCAAAAGCCGCGGCGTTCGATCTCTTGCTCCACCGCTTCCGGCAGGTTGAATTCCCCCGTGTCACCGGAACGGACGTACCTCCAGATCTCGCTTCGCGGCAGGATGCTGACCGGGCTCTGCGGAGGGAGGAAACCGTAGCGGGGCGCGGGCCAACCGTCTTCCGAGATGTAGATGTTCACTTTCATATGGTCCTCTCCGGTTTGAAACGTCGCGCGCCTATGCTGCAAGTCTCATTCCTCCTCGCGAACGCCGTGAGCCCAAAACCCGCGGCGCTCGATCTCCTCTTCAATCGCCTCGGGAAGGTTGAAATCCTTCGTGTCGGCGGACCAGACGTATGTCCACTTCTCCCCTCGCGGCAAAAGGGTCATCGGCTGGTGGGGCGGAAGGAAACCGTAACGCGGAATCGGAGAGTCGCTCTCGGAGAGGTAGATGTTGATTTTCATGGTCTCCTCAATGAAGTGGACGGAGGAGAGCGTCTTCAGATTTCACCCCAGCGGTTCGAGATCCCGCCCCGGGAATGGCCCCGGCCTTGCTCAAGCCTCCGGATGTGCGGGATCGTCGCTGGGATGTCATCGTGGTGGGGGCGGGAGCGGCGGGCCTCGCGGCAGCCGAGCGGCTGACCGGCAGCGGCCTTTCGGTCGCCCTCCTAGAAGGCCGGTCCGCGATCGGAGGACGCATCCGCACACGGCGGATGCGCGGTTGTGCGGTGCCGATCGAGCTGGGGGCCGAGTTCGTGCACGGCCGGAGTGAGGAAGTCTTCGAGATCGCCTCCGCGGCCGCCCTCCTGGTCGACAGGCTCCCGAATTCCTATCTGGCCCCTACGAAGTCCGGGTTGAAACCTCAAGACTCCTTTTTCGACCGATTCGAGCGGATCACCCGGCTCATGCGCCGAACGGGCAGGGACCGCTCCATCGCCGACTTCCTGCGCGCGCACCGGTCTCTCTCGCCGGTTCAGAAGCGCCTCGCCGCCTCGATCGTCGAGGGCTATCACGCCGCGCCGCTCGACCGGGCGAGCGAGCACGCCCTCTCCACCGCCGGGGATCCTCCCTCGTCGCCCGAGGAGCACGCGCAGTTTCGTGTAGTCGCAGGCTACGACGGCGTCACGAACTGGCTGCGCTCGCGTCTGGAGCCGCGGCGCTGCGGGATCTTCCTCTCGATGCCCGTGCGAGAGATTCGCTGGCGTCGCCGTCAGGTCACGGTGCGCTGCGAAGACGGCCAGGAGTTTCGCGCGTCCCGAGCCATCGTCACGGTTCCGGTCGGTGTCCTCCAGGCGGCGGCCGAGAGCGTCGGCGCCATTCGGTTCGATCCTCTTCCCCCATCCCTTCGGCGCGCCTTGTCCGGGATCGAGATGGGCCGAGTCGCCAAGGTGGTGTTGCGGTTCCGCGAGATCTTCTGGGCGAGGGAGGGATTCCTGGAAGAACGCCTGTCTGACCGAGCGCGCCCGGACGGGGAGCTCGGATTCCTGCTCGCTCAAACGGCCGCTTTTCCGACTTGGTGGTCGGCTTCTCCCGCTCAGGCTCCCCTGCTGACGGGATGGGCCGGCGGGCCGGCGGCGGATGCGCTGCGCGGCCTGCCGCCCTCCGCAATTCTGTCCCGAGCGTGCCGGACGCTCGCGCAGCTGCTTGCAATGGACCTCGGGCGCCTGCGTGGTTTGCTGATCGGATGGCACGTCCACGATTGGAACGCCGATCCATTTTCGCGCGGCGCTTACAGCTTCGTGCGAGTCGGCGGCACGCGAGCGCCCGCGCTTCTCGCCAGACCGATCAGCGGGACACTCTTCTTCGCCGGAGAAGCCACGTCTCCCGATCAGAGCGGCACCGTTCCAGGAGCCATCGAAAGCGGAAGGCGCGCGGCCCGGCAAATCGTCGAGAAACGCTAGGCGGCAAGCAGCGTCGGGCGATATATAACCGCACGCGAGACAACTTCAGCGTGAGCATCCTTCGAAGCGTTCTTCTGGCCGGCTCGGAGAACCGCTGGCTGCGCGAGCGAGCCACGAAGTACCAATTCGTCCGGCGGGCGGTTTCGCGCTTCATGCCGGGCGAAACGTTCGAAGAGGCGCTCGAGGCTTCGCGCGCGCTGGGCGTGGGGACCGTTCTCACGCAGCTCGGAGAGAACCTCGCAAGCCTGGAAGAGGCGAAGGAGGTCGCCCGCCACTACCTGACGGTCCTCGAAAAGGTCCACGAATCGAAGCTCGACGTGGAGATCTCGGTCAAACCGACTCAGCTCGGGCTCGACTTCTCGCCCGAGGCGTGCTTCGAAAATCTCCGGACGCTCCTCGAACGAGCGCGGGCGCTGGGCAACTGGGTCTGGGTCGACATGGAGTCCACGGCCTATACCGATAACACGTTGGACATCTTCCGGCGTGCGCATTCGGCTTTCCCCAACACCGGACTCTGTGTGCAGTCCTACCTCTACCGCACGGCGGCGGACCTGGAGACTCTCATTCCGCTCGGAGCGGGAATCCGGCTCGTCAAGGGGGCATATCGGGAGCCGCCGGAAAAGGCGTTCCCGGAAAAGAAAGATGTCGACGAGAACTACTTCCGGCTCGCGCAGCGGCTGCTCTCGAAGGAGGCGCGCGACCGAGGCGTGCGCGCGATCTTCGGGACACACGATCCAATTCTGATCGGCCGTATCGAAGAGCACGCGAAGTCGCTGGGGGTCCCGCCGGGGGCGCTGGAGCTTCAGATGCTGTACGGCATCCGCCGGCAGGAACAGCTGCGGGTCGTCAAGGAGGGACACCGCTTCCGCGTGCTGATCAGCTACGGCGCCGCCTGGTATCCGTGGTACCTGCGGAGGCTCGCCGAGCGCCCCGCCAACGTCCTCTTCGTCCTGCGGAGCCTCTGGGCGCGGTAATCAGTCACGCCCCTTCTCTTTTCCCTTCTCCTTTGGCGGCGGCTTAGCGGCCTGCACCGGAGGAGGAGGAGCCGGGCGCGAATTGTCTTGCACTTGAGGTCGGGGCGCCTGCGCGGGTGCGACCTCTCGCGAAGACTCTCGCGGCGGCGGGACTTTCGCGGGGTGTTCGCCGAACTCCGCGTGCCGCTCTTCCTTCGGACGAGAAGCCGGCCGGACATGAGACTCGTGGACGATCAACTTCTCGGGCTTGCCCGCCGGCTTGGCCGGCTCGGTCTTCGCAGCCCTCTCGTGAGAGCGGACCTTCGAGCCATTGGCCGGCGAAGCGGTCGCTACCCGACCGGAAGGAGCCGCTCGCTGCTGACTCGTGCGCGCTTCGTGAGACGGCTTGGGTTGACGCTTGCCCGAGGAGGCCGCACGCGTCTGCTTACCTGCTTGAACCACGGTCTCCTTTCGGTTGGATTGCGCAGCCGTCGCCGCGGTCCGCTCCCTCGCCGGCGCTACGACGCGGATGCTCTTGCCCGAGACGTGCGCGGCGGAAATCGAAGACGGGCGCGTCTTGAGCTTGTCGCCGCTCGCGCGCTCGATGCGTTTGCCGGAGACCCGTTGGACGAAAGCCAGAGGTGGATCGGCCGTCGCGCGGACGATTCCTCCCGAGACGCGGAAACGGGTCGCCTTTGTCGCCCGAGTGAGGATCACTGAATTCTGGCTCACCGGAACGCGCACAGCCTGGATGTTCACACCGACGAATTGGTTCGCCGGAACGAAGACATAGCGAGCGGGTGCGGCTACCACGGCCGGTCCGGAATAACCGCTCGAAGCGAGGACGAACGTCGCGGGCACGGGCGCCCAGCCGATGTAGTCGTCCGTCCAGGCCCACGTCACCCATGCGGGCGCCCAGACGGTTCCGGGCACCCACACCCAGCCGTAGGGATCGACCCAAACCCAGGTGCCGTAGTGGCAGGGGATGTCTCCCCAGGGGTCATAGGAAATCCAGGTCCATCCGTAATCGGTCCAGATCCATTCGCCATCCCAGTACGGCTTCCACTCCACGGCGATTCGAGCGGGAATCCAGACCTCTCCGTATCCGCGCGTGACGACCCACCGGCCATGTGGCGCCAGCGTCTCGTGAAAGGAAGTGATGCTCACACTCCACGACACCGAAGCTGAGGCCTGTCGTGAAGCAAAGACCGCCAGCATTCCGGTCAACAGAATCGCGGTAAGAAGGATTCGTCGCATAAGACCTCCGTCTCAGACCACCAGGAAAGGAAGAGCAACGAAGGTGCCATCCCGTAACAAGCGCGTGCTCAGTAAGATCCGTCGCTCCCGCTTCCAAGGGGCTCAAGTTCTACGGGGCGGCAGATCTTCGAGAAGCTCCCTTGCCCGGGGGCGCGCCGAATGGGGACAGCCGCCTTTCCCGTCAATGCTCATCCGGCAGAGTGACAGGATTTGCCGGTGAGCCGCTGCGCGATTCTTTGCAAGTCACTGTGATTCCGGGACTTCGCGAGGGAAGCCGTCTGGCCTTCTCTTTGCGATAACCCCGGGCAACGGCGTGCCCGCGGAGGCCGCTTCTGGGCAGGAGCGGCCTCCGGAGGTACAGATGGCCGCTTCGCGCAACGAACCGAAGGCTGGTGGGTCGGTCGCCCTGGATCCCGCTTCGATCACTCCTGAGGGAGCGGGATATCGGGCACGCCTCATCGGCAACTTCGACGCCAGCTGGATTCGCACCTATCTGACTTTGTGGACCGGGTCGAGTTTCTTCTCGCGCTTCCATCTCGACGTCGAGAGCCGGTCAGTCTCGTTCCCGGCTCCCGAGAGGGAGGGGGAAAACGATGCCGCCCTGTTTCTGGAGATCGCGGGAGCGATGCTCCAGGTCACCAGCCGGCTCGCCGTGACGAACGCCCAACCCGGTTTCGAGCTTTTGTCTTCCGCGTTGCGGCGCAATCGCCTCGCGCCGGGCGCGCGGCTGCAACTCCATCTCCCTCTCCCGCCCGCGCCGCGTCCGCCGGTCGAGAGGCCGCCCGTTGTCTGGGAGGACCCGATCGAAGAGCTGGTCCAGGAAGAGATCGACTCGCTCGTCTCCGAGGACCTGATCGAAATGTAACCGGCGGACGCAGCGCCGCCGTCCCGCGATTCCGTCTAGGGTCTGGCCGCCGGCAAATACTGGGGCGGGATCGGGTTGTCGGTTCGCTCGGTGTCCCACGCCACCGAGGAGATCCACCAGCGTTTCCCGTCGCGCACGAGCTGGATGGCGTTGACGCCGCGTTCGAACGGCTTCGCATCGGACTCCGTATGCCGCGACTCGTAGGTCGAGAAGATCTGGCAGACGTTTCCGAAACAGTCCGTGCGCCGCGCGATCTCCTTCTCGAAGAAGCCGGTCGCCTCCCCTTTTTCCTTTCGCGCCGCGGCGGCGTCCTTGAACTTCTCGGCGAACTGGTCCACGTCGGAGACCGCGATCTCGCGTCCCGGGCGCACCGGAGGCACGAACATCCCCGTGTAGAGGAAGATGCCGCGCAGTCGCTCGAAGTCCGGAGACCCGTCGGGAGCGTGGCTCACGGAGGCATACAGCGCCGAGACGGCCGCCTCGACGGAAGCCGCGTCGGCGGGAACCGCCGGTTCGCGTCGCCGCGTGGTTTGCGCGGATGCGATCGAGTTCACGAGCAAGACGGCAGCAATCGCGAATCTGGTTTTCATCATAGGTGCCTCCACGCCGGCGTCGGCGCTTGCGACGATAGCATCGGGCGTAGGATCAGGTCTCCATGAAGGCGCGCGCCGGGGCGCTGCCGGCTGCGTTGTTTCTCTCCGTTGCCGCTGCGCATTTCGGCGCGGTCACTCCCGCCGGGCCTCCGACCGACGCGGATCGCATCAAGACTCTGCCCGACGAGGAGCGCCAGTGGCTCACGGAGTTCATCGCTCCGATCCTCCTGCCGGAAGAGAAGAAGATATTCCTGGACCTGACCGAGCCGTATCAGCGCGAAGCGTTCAAGCTGGACTTCTGGGCTCGGCGGGAAAAACCGGATCTTCCTCGGCCGCTCGGGCCCGGCTATCGCGACCGATACGAAGAGTTGTGGAAACTCGCCGAGCAAAAATACGATGGTTGGCGCAACGACGCAGGGCGAATGCTCTTGCGTTGGGGCGAGCCTGCCGAGATCCTCGTACCCAGGTGCGGCGGCGAGGAAATTTTTAACCTTGAGGTGTGGACGTATAACAATCTCGGATACAGCGGCCGCGAAACCGCAAAGTACATCCTCTATCGCCGCTTCTCGAGCGGCCCGTACCGGCTTTGGACGCTGAACGACAGAGACGGCGATGTCTTCACCCAGAATTCCTGCCGCCGGAGCTTCGGCGAGCTCAAGAAAGACTGCGGGCGGCCTGATTTCAGCGACCGATGCGGTCAGTGCGAAGACCGCTGCCGGGTCTATGAAGCCTACGTGGAGATCCGTGCCCGTCAGGGAAGTTTCATGGGCGCCGCGGTCGAGTACGCGAAAGCGTTCGAGCCCGCCAAGGTTCCGACGGAAGGCCTCGACCGCCAGAAGGACCGCTGGGCGACGACGTCGAATCCGAAGGCGAAAGTCATCCACGTCGAGGGCCCCTCGTCGGCCGGACCGGCTGTCGGCGTCACGCCGAGTCCGACGCGCCAACCGACGGCCGGGACGATACGGAAGCTTTCGAAGGAGGAGATCGACGAGCGGATCCTTCGGTTGGAGACGAAGTACAAACAATGGCTGGACCTGGCGCGGACCCCTATTGACGGAAGAGGAGCTCGGGAGGTTTCTTCAGCTCTCTCCCCGGGAGAAAGACGCCTTCATCGGAGACTTCTGGAAGCGCCGCTCCTAGCTCGGGCCGGAACCCTTCACTCGCCGGGCAGCACGACACCACTCTGCGGAAGAATCGGCCACCAGTAAGCCTCGTCCTTCGCCGGATCTCTCGAAAGCAGCCACGTGGCTCCGGTTTGAATGTTGATGAGAAGCGGGCCGACTCGGGACGCGGCGATCTGGTAGTTCACCTGCCCGGGAACCTTGCCGGTGTCCTGGGGATGGGCGACGCGCCGGGTCCTTAGCCATGCGTAGGTGTCGTCCTTGCTCTTGATGAAGCCGCGGTTGGTGACCAGCTCGTAGGCGACGCCGTCGTATTTGTCGAGCTTGAGCGCCAGACTGGGGAGGAGGAGTGTTCGGAACACTTCGTATCTCGCACTGGACGGAGTCTGCGTTCGATCTGCCGGGCCCGCTCCCGACGCTTCCGGATTGAGGTCGGTCTGGGCTGCCAGAACGCACGGCGCGAGGAGAAGAGCGAAAAACCAGAGTCTTTTCATAACCCTGTCCTTTCTGGACGCTGAAAAAGCGGCGCTGACAGAGGACACTGGCTCAGTTTACGCAAGCGGCGCCGCCCTCGTCGCATCGGGGTTTGCTCGATCCATCCCGTCCCGAGTGGACCGGAGCTTGCGCTCACAGCACTCGTCCTCCGGGGGTACGGGTTCGTCCGTTTCACAGTAACCCCTCCCACGCCGCCGCGTAGCAGCTGACGGAGTCGATGAGTTGTTGCATGGAAACTGTGGCGTTGGATCACACGGAGGTCATCATGAAACGCATTGTCTGGGTTCTCGCGGTTTCGGCTCTCGTCGCGGTCACGTTCGGCTGTTCTCTGAACGCCGTCCGACAGGTCGGCGTCACGAAGGACGCGTCGCTCGTCGCCGGTTGCGAGGACGTGGGAGGAGTGTCGGTCTCCGCGAGCACGCGAAACGAGGACGTCGTCCTCGACCTCTCTGCCAAGGCGAGGGCCAAAGGCGCCAACTACGTGCTCGTTTCAGCCGACGGCGCTCGGGAGGGATCCGCCTATCGATGCGGAATGCCTTCCTCAACCGGCGGTTCCGGCGGATCTGCGCAGAGGTGAATGCGAAGCGCGAGGTTGGCTCCTGCCCCGTTCGCGAGGAGTCTCCAGAGGGAAGGAGCCTCGCGCTGCGAAGGGAGAGGGCAGCTGAGGACCATGCGCGAGCGTTCGAGCCTGTTCGAGCCGCTCGCCTGCCCGTGAGCGTGTCCCGAAGCAAGGGAGAGCCGATGTGAGCAACCAGCGGCTCTCGGGCTTCGCGAGAAGACCCCCGCGGTTCTACCAGGGACGCGGATTGCCGCAGAAATAGCCAGGGCCGTTGATGAACCTTTGGGAGGCCCGTTGGTTGGCGTCCGCCTGTGCCGCCAGTCGGACGCTGTTGGGCACCCACCCCTGGGGAAAGTCAGCCACATCACAGAGAAATTCGACCTGGACCTGGTTTGGCGAGTGGAACCGGTTGGCCGTGCCGTCGTTCTCCCACATCGCACCGAAAGCGTAGGCGCCGATGCCGTGGAAGTAGAAGTAGTCGCAGCCCTTGGCGGTGCAATTGCCCGTGGGCCCGCAGCGGTGGCCGCCGCATGAGCCGTTGTCCCAGTCATACTTGTCCATCCAGCCGTGCCAGCCCTCGTGCTCGAAATCGCCGGCGCGAGACCCGGGATTGGCGTTGGGCCTGAGGTTGGGGTCATAGAGCAAGCACGAGGTGTCGACTTCATTCGAACCGAAGAAGTGATAGCTCCAGCTTCCGAAGATGCTCGTGTCGTCCGTCGGAGCGTGGTAGAGGTCGTCGTGATAAGCGTTGTCCCAGCGCTCGGCCGTGCCGCGGTAGTCCGCGGTTCCGTGGAAGGAGAAGCTGTTGTTGTCCTGCAGGCCGTAGGTCAACAGATAGGCGGCGTTCCAGTGCTTGGGGTACTCCTTGTTAACGTTGCAGGCATCATCCCAGCCGCGGCCGCCCCAATCCGACCCGCTCATGTCGTAGGCCTTGTACTGCCAGAGGAAGAATGCTTGCCAGCAGCCGTGGGTGTTCCAGAGATCCCGATCGGCCTGGCTGGCCGTGGCCTGGTTGCAGACAGCCTGGGCAGGGGCCGCCCGGAGGGCCAGGGCCCCGAGCAGCGCGAGGACGAGCTTGCGAAGATGCGTCATGGCATCACTCCTTGTGAGCTTCGCGATCAACGGACCGGCGGCTTTTCGTCGCCAGGAGGCAGCGATCTCTTCTTCCGATAGGCGCGGTGGGGCGGCGGGGAGGCCGTTTCCGGATGCGCCTTCTGGAACGCGGCGAGCCGCTTGTTGAACGACTCCGCGTTCTCCTCCGGCACTCGCCGGATGCGGTCCAGGAAGATCGCCTCGTCCGCCCGGACGTACTTCTGGAGAGTGGCGCGGGCCTCGGCGGAGTCGGTGTGGTTCCAGAGATAGGCTTCGATTGCTTCGGCCCGGACGATGCGGGAGGGGTGCTTGGCCACCGCCCACAGCACCTCTTCGTCGCCCCTCGCCGTGTGAAGGTAGGCCAATCCGTCGATCGCTTTCGCCTGAAGCATCCCGAGGGCCGTCTCCTCAACAATCTCGCCATGGGCCAGAGTGCCTTTCTCTGGCAGGGGCCGGTGCAGCAGTTTGCGCAGGCAGTCCTCCCCGACACGGCTGCGCATCTCTCCGAGGATCGAGAGCGCCAGGAGCGCACGACTGTGATCCGACACGGCGGCGCGGGATGCCTCGTCGCAGAAGGCGGTGGCGACGCTCGCGTTGTCGCGGGCCTCGCCGATCAGCCGGCGGACCTCCTCCCTCTGGCGCACGGTCGACGCGCCAGCCCAGTCGATGAAGGCCCTGACGGCCTGTGCCGCGCTCGCCGCGGGAACGGCGAGCGAGGGTGGTTTGGATTCGAGCCGCGCTTTGTCGAGCTCGCTCGGCCGGGCGAGGGCAGGCTCCGTCGATTGCGGAGGCGGCCCCTTCGGGCGTTCCGGCGGCCCCCCGACGTTCTGCGCAAGGGCGCTGACCGTGAGCAGCCAGGCGATAGGGAAGTAACGTAGACGCATGGTCAGCCTCCTTCCGGGCCGAGTCGGACCGCCTCAGTCAGGAGATCGCTCGAGGCACAGAAAAGGCTAGAGAAATCTCTGTCGGGGAATTTGGTGAGCCGTGTAGGACTCGAACCGACATAGCTCGCCACTTCCGTCTCACCTAATCCCGTAGAACCCCGTTGAATGACGCCTTTACGGCCCTCGGCTGAATCAGCCGCCGACTCGTGAATGGGGTTCTCCGGGGTTGTTTCGAGCATAGAACGTGCACAGTCGGACATCAGGCCCCCCTCGCTACAACCGCGAGCTTCGGGGCGAGGTGCCGCTGTTTCGCAATCTCGGCCGTGGAAAGCTTCAGCGCTTCCGCGAAACGATCCGTGACTGGCGGCTTCGTCCAGTCGAGATAGTTGGAGTTCTGTCCCGGCGGCTTCTGTCCGA
>Ga0070698_100005940_pt1 | contig 13313 bp, 12 predicted proteins | sample KBSK1502metaG_FD_65477 | JGI IMG/M metagenome (GOLD analysis project Ga0070698, IMG submission 65477) | Corn, switchgrass and miscanthus rhizosphere microbial communities from Kellogg Biological Station, Michigan, USA - KBS K1-50-2 metaG | ecosystem: Host-associated > Plants > Roots >... | reverse complement strand
GAAGAGCGCTTCGCCCGCCTGCGCCGCGAACGTCTCGCCAGACGTGACACGGTCGAGCGGCACCAGATAGAGGAATACGGCACTCGTCAGGATGTAAATGGCGGTGATAATCGCGACGCCCAAGGCGAGCGCGCGCGGTACGGTGCGCGCGGGATCGCGCGCTTCGCCCGTCAGCTTGGAGATCTCCCACCACCCACCGAACGCGAAAAAAGCGCCGACCAGGGCCGGGGCGAGCGCGCCGGGAAGGGGATCCGAGCCCGCACGCTGCGCGACGAACGGCACGAAGTTCGACCATTGCCCTGCCTGCATCACCAGCGCGAGTACCGTGATCAACCCCAGGGCGCCGAGCTTGAGCGCCGTCAGCCACTGCATCAATCCTGACCCGAGCCTCAGCCCGATCGCGTTCACCCCGGCGAGCACGAGAATGGTGCCGATCGCGACGAGCTTGAGCGACGCGCCGGCTAGACCAGTCGCGTATCCGACGTAGCTCGCGAGGCCGACGGCGAGGGCCGCGGTAATCCCCGGATCCATGACCAGCAGGCATTTCCAGCCGTAGAGAAACGCGACTCCCGGTCCGTAGGCCTCCCGCAGATAGACGTACCCGCCGCCCGCTTCCGGCACGCGCGCGGCCAGCTCGCCGTAGCAGAGCGCACCGGTCAATGCCATGAAGCCCATCAGCAGCCACACGATGAGGAGCCAGAAGGGGGAACCCAACGAATGCGCCATGCCTGCGGGCGTGAGAAAGATCCCGATGGCGATGACTTCACCGACGACAAGTGCGGTAACGGCGAGGAGACCGAGTTGGCGGGTCAGGGGCACGGGACCCAAAGCTCCGCGTGCCCCGCGAGCACGGCAAGGGTCACTGAAGCCTGCCTAGGGCATCGTGGCCCCTGCCATCGCGTCGCTGGTTGTGAGCTGCCGCGCAAATCCCTCGGCGAAGACGCGCAGGTCGTTCCAATCAGTGTATTCGTAATCCCCTGTCGTGTCGGTCCCGCCGCCCGCCTTGCTGACGATGCGCTTCATCATGGCGCGTTTCAGCCATCCGTACCGCGTGTACAGGACTGCCCCGGCGATCGGCTTGGCGATCGGTGGATGCCAGCCGGTGCGGGCGAAGAATCGCTCGATGATGCTGGCGAGCTCCCGCTTCGTTTTGTCGGACTTCTCGAGGACGGCCAGGCAAACGGAGAGAAATGCCGTCGGCAATTGATTCAGCGTGGCGGCATGGGTGCGCACCCACCGGGCGACAGAGCGCTGGTAATCGCCGATGTGCACCGACGCGGCGACTATCACGGCGTCGTAGCCCGCCGGGCTGAGCCGGCGCAAGGTGCCGGCGGCATCCATGGTGTCGACGCTGCACCGGACCGCGCGAAGGTTTTCAGCGAGCACCTGTGCGACTTTGGCGGTGTGGCCGTCGGTCGTCCCGTAAACGATCAGAATGTGTGTCATCGCAGGGCCCCTTGTCCCGAAGGCGCCGCGGCAGCCGCATGCGCCTCGATCGGCTCGGTCCGTTCAGGCTTCGGCACCGGCACCACGAGCACCGCACACGGCAGGTTGTTGAGCAAGTCTTCGGTCACGCTGCCGATGAGCAACCGGTCCACCCAACCCTTGCCATGCGAGCCGACCACGATGACATCAGCACGCCACGCCGCCGCCTCATCCACGATCGTCTCAAACGGGATGCCTTCGCGAACCACCTTGGCTCGCTCGACGAGCGGAACGAGAGGCCAGATGTCGCGCTCGACGATCTCGCGCGACCAATCCTGAGGAAGCTCCGCGATCGCCGGTGGCGGATCGATCACATGCAACGCATGCAGCGGGCTGCCCAGGATCCGGGCGAATGCGACCGCCTGCTGAATGGTCGGACGGGCCGCGTACGAAGCGTCGACCGCGACCATCACGCGGGGGCGGACCCGCAGCTCGCCGGCCGTGACGAGCAGCGGGACGGTGAGGTGACGGACCACCTGCTGCACGGTGCTTCCGCCCAGCCAGCGGCCCAGCGTGGAATGGTGCTTCCCGCCGAGCACGAGCATCGTCGCGTCGGTCTCGGCGACCACCGCTTCCAGAACGTCAGCCGCGCCACCGGTGCTCACCACCATGGCGTCCACGACGGAGGATGGCACGGAGTCGTGGAGCGATGCACCCAACGCGGCGCGCGCGCCCGCCAGCGCGGCCAGCTGCAGCGTTTCCATGACCACCCCGGTCCCTGCCATCGCCAGCGACGTGCTCACATCATCGGTCGCGTGCACGAGGCGGCATGGTACATCGGCTACACGCGCCAGCATCCATGCGACGGAAGCGGCCGATGCACTCTCGGGCGAGCCGTCCACTCCTACGACGATCGGTTGAGTTGTCATCGCATCCTCCTCAGTGGATGGCGAGCTGGCGCTCTCGCCGTTCTGGCAACGCCGCCGCTGCGACGCCCACCGGGGCCACCAGCAGCGAGGTCGGCAGGTGATTGATGAGGCGCTCGGTGACACTGCCCAGGAGCACGCGCTGCGCCCAGCCCTTGCCGTGCGAGCCGACGACCAGGATGTCCGCCTGCCAGTCGCTGGCCTCACGCAGGAGCGTATCGACCACCATGCCGTGCCGGACGAGCCTCTCGACTCGCGGAGCCTTCACCAGCGGCCAGACATCCCGCTCCAGGGTTTCTTGCGCGAGCGCGTAGTACTCCGTGGGATCGGTCGGGGGGATGCCGGGCAGATCGGGGAGCGGCTCGAAGACGGTCAGCACGCGCAGCTGCGCGCCGACCAATCGCGCAAACCGCTCCGCCAAACGAACCGTAGGACCGGCGGCCTTGGACAAGTCGGCCGCGACGAGAACCCGTCGCGGCGGGGCCGGCTCCCGGGCGGTGATGAGTACGGGCACTTCGGACGTCCGCACGACGTGCAGACTCGTGCTGCCGCCCAGCCACCGCTCCAGCGCCGTGTGATGCTTGCCGCCGAGGACCAGCAAACCTGGCCGGCTTTCCTCGACGACTTGCCGCAAGACGACCGCCGCCGGTCCAAACCGAACTTTCAACGACTCGAGGACTCGATCCGAAATAGCCCCCTTCAAGACTTGCTTGACCTGTTCACGCGCAACGGCCTGCTGAAGGAGCTGCATCTCAGCGACCTGCGGATCGGGACTGACGGCCACCAAGGGCGCCCACGCATCCCGCACCGCATGGACCAGCTCGCACGGTACACCTGCCAGCTGGGCGATACGCTCACCCAAAACGGCGGCTCCGGCCGCCGCCGGCGAGGCGTCCACCCCAACTACAATCGGTCCCCAGGCCATCGCGCGCTCCCTCGAGAGTACGCGTGTAAGGTCGGCCCGACTTCATGAAGGAACCTTGAGGATCGGACGAAGGAACGACAGCTTTGCCGCCCATGATCGATAAGTCGACGACGGCGCTGGCCAAGGCGAGCTACGATCGCTGTTGCCAGGCACCCGATTTCCTGCAGGCGTTCTACCAAAACTTCCTGGCAGCGTGTCCTGAAGCGGTCTCGCGCTTCGCGGGCACCGATTTCAAGCAGCAGACCAATCTGCTCCGCCACGCCATCGGGATGTTGCTCATCTTCCCGAATCAGCCCAACAAGGAACCCAACCTCCTCACCCGGATTGCAGAGCGTCACAGCCCCAAAGATCTGGACGTCGACCCTTCACTCTATAAGCCGTTCATCGACGCCCTGATCGACACGGTCAAGCAATTCGACGACAACTACAGCCCGACCGTTGAGGCCGCGTGGCGTGAGACCGTGGCGCCGGGCGTCGCGTACATGAAGTCCAAGTACTAGTTGGCGGGGGGTGCTGGAATGTCCACTTCCAGGCGGGTGCACTGTCCGGGAACGCTCGATGCCCGCGCCAGACCGCCGTGCAGATGCGCGATCGAGGCGACGAGCGCGAGACCAACACCTGTGCCACTCGTGTCGGTGCGGGTGCGCGCGGGGTCGGCGCGGTAGAACGGCTCGAAGAGATGGGGCAGGTCCGCGGCAGCGATGCCGGACCCCTCGTTCTCCACGGCCAGACGGACACCTCCTCCCGCAGGAAGGAGCTCGACCTGCACCGTGATCTTGCCGCCCAAGGGCGTGAACTGGACGGCGTTGTCGAGCAGGTGATCGATGAGCCGCGTGATGAGCTCGGGATCGACCAACACGTTCGGATGACCGCACGACAGCAACCGCTCCACCATGAGGTCGCGCTCTTCGAACCGGCGGCGCAGTCGATCGAGCCGTTCCTCCACGAGTCGGGGCACGTCGGTGGGAACGCGCCGGGCGCTGATAACGCGCGCCTCGGCGCGGGTGACGAGCAAGAGATCCTCGCTCAGCTCGGTGAGCCGGTCGATCTCCTCCAGGCCGCTGCGCAGCACCTGCTCGTACTCGCGTTGCGAGCGCGGCGACCGCAGCGCCACTTCCATCTCGCCGCGCAGCGCGGTGAGCGGCGTCCGCAGCTCGTGGCTGACATCCGCCGTCAACCGCCGCTGCGCCGCGAACCCCTGTTCGAGCCGCTCCAGCATCCGGTTCAGCACGGCGACCAATCCCTCGTATTCCTCGGTGTCGGCGTGAGCAAGAATGCGCTGATCCAGCGTCCCCGCTTCGATGCGCGTGGCTTGCGCAGTGATTTCGGCGACGGGTCGCACGGCGGACGACGTGAAGTGCCAGGCGCCCATCAGCGTCGCAGCGGTTCCCGCCACGACGATCGACGCCAGCACCAATAGGAGATCAGCTCGCAGTGCGGGGGTCGGGACGGATTCCTGCAGCGCCCGGGACGCGGACCAATAGAATGCGGCCGTTGCCAGCAACAGCCCCACCGCCATCGTCGCCGCAAACCGCAGTGCCAGCGTGCGGCGCAGCGAAGCCTTCACGCGCCCGCTCGTTCCGGCGTCTGCAGGCGGAATCCCACGCCGCGCACCGTCTCGATCAGCTCGTGGCCGGCCGCCTGCTTGAGCTTGCGGCGTAGATTGCCGACGTGCACGTCGACGACGTTGCTCTCGGGATCGAAGTGCATGTCCCACACCTTCTCCAGCAGCTCGGTGCGTCGTACCACTTCCTCGGGATGCAGGAGGAAATGCTGCAGGAGATGGAATTCCTTGGGCGTGAGATCGAGTCCCTTGCCGTCCACCCGCGCTTTGTGCTTCAGTCGATCGAGCTCCACTGGGCCGTATTTGAGCACTTCCGTGCGACCGGCCCCGCCACGACGCACCAGCGCACGTACCCGGGCAAGCAACTCGTCGAACTTGAACGGCTTCGTGAGGTAGTCGTCGGCGCCCGCGTCCAATCCCCGCACCACGTCTTCGGTCGTGTCGCGCGCCGTCAGCATCAGGATGGGCGTCGCACGCCCCTCGCGCCGCAGCTCCGCGGCAACCTGGAGGCCGGTCTTCTTGGGGAGCATGACGTCCAGCACCAGGAGGTCGTAGTCGTAGACGTGCGCCAGCATGGTGCCCTGATCACCGTCGGGCGCGACGTCAACCATGTAGCCTTCCTCGCGCAGCCCTTGCTCGATGAATCCCGCGACCTTCCGGTCGTCTTCTACCACGAGAATCTTCATGAAGGCATCCTAGCGGTGGCGGGTTGAACCATTCCTAAAGGGTTGGTGAAGGAATCTTCAGAATAAAGGTCGCCCCACCTCCCGGCGTCTCTTCCACTGTAAGGGCGCCGCCGAGCGCGGCTGCCAGCCGGCGCGAGACGGGCAGCCCGAGACCGGTGCCCAATCCGGAGTGCGGATCGAACCGCTCGAAGGGCTCGAAGATGCGATCGCGCAGCTCCACCGGCACGCCGGGGCCGTGATCGCTGACGGTGAAAGCTGCGGTGCCACGCGCATGCCTTACCGACACCATGACCACGGCGCCATCGGGGCTATGACGAATCGCGTTGGATAACAGGTTCAGGAGGATCTGCTCGAGACGCACGGGATCGGTGCGCAGGGGGTGGAGGGCTCCATCCGCCTCGGATTCCAATTGCACGCGTCTGGCCGCGGCGGCGGGCTCGGTCGCCGCGATCACGCGTTGCAGCGCCGCGCCCACATCGACGTCCCGGAGCACGGGCCGCACTTTTCCGGCGTCGAGCCGCATCAGGTCGAGAAAGTTGTTGAGTAGGACGATCGTGCGATCCGCCGCTTCATAGACTTCGCGCCCCGCCTGCTCCACCGCCTCGGGCGATTTCCGTTTCACGAGCCGCTCGGCCCAGCCATAGACCCCCGTGATCGCGTTGCGCAGCTCGTGGTTCATCATCGCGAAGAACAGATCCCGCTGACGCTGCATGTCCCGGATCCGGCCGAGGAGCTGCTCAGTTTCGCCGTAGAGCCGCGCATTCTCGACAGCCACGGCGGTCTGCGACGCCAGGAGGACCGCGATCGCCTCGTCCTCGGCGTTGAATTCGGGAGCGTCGATCTTTTCGGTGAGATAGAGATTGCCGAACACGCCACCGCGACCGGTCACCGGAACACCGAGGAAGGACTTCATGGGCGGGTGATGTGGGGGAAACCCGTAGCGCTCGGGGTGCTGATTGATATCCGCGGTGCGGATGGGCTTCCCTTCCTGGATCACATGACCGAGCAGCCCGCGACCGCGCGGGAGATCGCCGATCTTTTGCCGGGTCGCCGCGTCGAGACCGGAGGTCACGAACTGGACGAGCGTCTTTCGGTCGTCGCCCAGCACGCCGAGCGCCGCGTAGCGAGCGCCGACGACCTCCCGCGCCGCGTCGACCACCTGCTGCAGCACATGCGTGAGGTCGTGCCGGGAGAAGATCGCGATGCCGGCCGCGAGCAGCCGCTCGAATCGCTCCCGTATGCGGGTCGCCTCGCGTTGTGAGGTCACGCGTCATAATGCTTCACGGGAAGCGCAGTGACAATTCACGCTGTTGGCTGCATTGTTAGGTGGCTGCAGCGCGCCCGCCGTCGCGCGTAACGATGCACACCACCTACCGCGAGGCGATCATGTTCCGCTTTCTGAAGACTCCTCTCCCCATCGTGCTCTGCGCGGTCGCGCTCAGCGCGTGCGGCGCTTACCGCAGCCCAGTTCCGCTCGTGGGACCGACCACTGACGTCAATGCGCTGACAGGTGAGTGGGGGGGCGATTACAGCAGCGCCGAGTCCGGTCGCAGCGGCAGCATCAGCTTCACCCTCAAAGCCGCGACCGATTCCGCCTTCGGCGATGTCGTGATGATTCCCGCCGGCCTGGGGCGCCCGCTCACGCCGTGGCGTGGCGAGAACATGACGGGCGGGCCCCAGGCCGGCCCGGCATCGACCGTCCTCACGATTCGCTTCGTGCGCGTCGAAAGCGGCCATGTGAGCGGCACGCTCGACCCCTACGCCGATCCGCAGACCGGCGCGCGCCTGCTCACCACCTTCAGTGGGGAGCTCAAGGGCAACACGATTTCAGGCACGTACACGACCAGGCTGCCGTCGGGCGACACACAGACCGGCCGCTGGACCGTGCAGCGGCGCTAGAGCGGCTAGACTTTCGCGGTCGAGACCGCCCCCATGATATCCGTCTGGGAGATGACGCCTACCAGCGCGCCGTCGTACTCCACGAACAGGCGCCGGGCGTTGAGGTAGAACATCTCCTGGGCGGCCTCCCGGACGTCGAGGTTCGGGTCGACCGTCGCCGGCCACGGCGCCATGAGCTCGAGCACCCTGGTGTTTTCGGCGGACCGCGCGCCTTCCGCCTTCAGGATCTCCTCGGTCGAAAGAACGCCCACGGCACGTCCATAGCGATCAATGACGGGCAGCGCCGACACGTGCGACTCCACGAGTGCGACCATCGCGTCTGCAACAGTGGCGTCGACTCCGATCGTCTTGAGATTCGTTTGCATCAGCTCGGCGACTTTCATGCGTCCTCCTTTAGCGGGCCTTAAACATTCCCACCGCCCCCTTGGTCGCATCCGCGAATGCGTGACTGACAAAGGGATAGGTTCCTGCCTCGACTAGGCGCGTCTCGAAAATGGCGCCTCCACCAACCGGTACGGTGACGGTTTGCACACCCTCGAGCGGGTGCGCGAGCGAACCGTCCAGATATACACGATCGAAGATCGCCCCGACCACGTGAAACGCTGAAAACCGGTTCGGACCCGCGTTTACGACGTACAGGCGCAGGGGCTCGCCGACCTGCACCGGGATCGGATGCTGCGCGTACTCTGCCTCGCGACCATTGAACACCACATAATCCGGCGCCAGGCCCAGCAGCTTTTCCCAGTCGATCATCCGCGTGGAATCGGGGAGCGTCTTGGTATAGAACTCGCTCTGTACGAAGACGAACTCCTTCGCGGCCGGCCGGCCCTGACGTGGATCCACGATAATCGCGCCGTACATGCCGTTCGCGATGTGTAGTGCCACCGGTGCGGTTCCGCAGTGATACATGAACACGCCCGGCACACGCGCGACGAAGCGGTAATGGAGCGAGTCGTGCGGCATGAGATTCACATACGCTTGGCTCGGCGCAATTTCCGCGGCGTGAAAATCGAGGCTGTGCGGCATCGGCGCCTCATTCACGAGCGTGAAGTCCACGGTGTCACCTTGGGTAACGCGGAGGACCGGACCCGGCACGCGGCCGTCGAACGTCCAGGCATCGTACGTCACGCCTTCGGCGATGGTGATCTTCGCGTGCTTGATCGTGACCCGCAGGCGGTGTACGCGGCTGGTCGAGCGCGGCGGGGCGGCCGGATCGATGGCTGCCGGCTCCGTGGCCGCACCGATCGGCGCTTCGCCGTGCGACACGTCGGCGGGCGCGTTGGTTGGTGGCGTCTCGACACGCTGAGTGCGTTTGTTTTCGCGGCAGGCGAGGCCCAGTGTGGCCGTGACCAAACTCGCGACTATGAGATTCCGACGCATCACCAGGTCCGTTCGTGGATGCAGGGAGCTTAGCTGGCGCCGGCTCCGGCCTTCATGAAGGCTTCGCGAAGGTGTCTTTAGACTCGCGGGCCACGGTGGGAGTGGCGAACTCGGGGCGCCGCACGGGGGCGAGGCCGAGAGACTCCCGGGCGCGATTGAGCGCGTCGTCGATGTTGCCGTGGATGTTGTCTTCGGTCAGCTCGTCGTAGAGCCCGGATCGCTCGAGCGCCACGACCGGCTGCGCGTGCACGTCCGACAGAATCACGAGCATCCCTTCCTGCCGGCTGCGGTGCACGAGCTCGCGGAGCGCGTGCAGGCCGGTCGAGTCGATCGCCGGCACATGGCGCATCCGCACGATCAGCACCTTCGGCTTGCCGGCAATGCGCCCCACGCGATCCTTGAACATCTCGGCGGCCCCGAAAAAGAATGGTCCCGTGATCTCGTAAACCTGAACGCCCTCGGGAATGGCGCGATTGCGGACGGCATTCGGGTCGCGCTCGAAATCGTCCACGGGGTCCGTGAACTCATGCGTCAGCACGCTGATGTTCGTCACCTCCGCCATGCGGCGCATAAAGAGGAAGGCTGCGAGCACCATGCCGACCTCAATGGCGACCGTCAGGTCGACGAGCACCGTCAGCAGGAACGTGGTGAGCAGCACGGCGACGTCGCTCTTCGGCGCGCGGAACTCCGACACGAACGTCCGCCATTCGCTCATATGGAAGGCGACGACGACCAGGATCGCCGCCAGCGTCGCCAGTGGAATGAGGCCCGCCCAGCGGCCGAAGAAGAGCGTAATCAAGAGCAGCGTGACGGCATGCGTCATCCCGGCGACCGGCGTCCGACCGCCGTTCTTCACGTTCGTCGCGGTGCGCGCGATCGCGCCCGTTGCCGGCATCCCGCCGAACAGCGGCGACGCGATGTTGGCGACCCCCTGGGCCACGAGCTCCATGTTGGAGCGATGGCGGCCGCCGATCATCCCGTCTGCCACGACCGCCGAGAGCAGCGACTCGATCCCCGCCAGCAGCGCAATCGTGAAGGCCGGGCCTGCCAGAGCGCCGATGATCGCGATCGAGAGGTGGGGGATGTGGGGACCGGGGAGGCCGGCGTGAATCTCACCGAACCGCGCGCCGATGGTCTCGACCGGCAGATGCAGCAGTCGTGCAACCAGTGTCGTCGCGATCAAGGCGACAAACGGCCCTGGGATGCGCGTCGAGACCCTCGGCCAGACGACGATGATGGCAAGTGTCGCAGTGGCAATGACGAGCGCCCACGGATTGACGGAATCGAATGCGTGCGCGTAGGCGTCCCACTTCGGCAAGAATGCCGAGGGGACTGACTGCATGTCGAGGCCGAGCAAATCACGGATCTGACTCGAGAAGATGATGAGCGCGATGCCGCTGGTGAACCCGATCGTCACGGGATACGGGATGAATTTGATCGCCGCCCCAAGTCGCAGCAGTCCGAACGCGACCAGGATGAAGCCGGCCATGAGCGTCGCCACCACCAATCCATCGACCCCATACTGCTGCACGATCCCCGAGACGATCACGACGAATGCGCCGGTCGGCCCGCCGATCTGCACCCGCGAGCCGCCGAGCAGTGAGATGAGAAAACCGGCGACGATGGCGGTATAGAGCCCGCGCTCGGGGCTGAGCCCGCTCGCGATGGCGAAGGCGATGGCAAGCGGCAGCGCGACGATGCCGACGATGACGCCGGCGATCATATCCCGGGTGAGCTGCTCCCGGTTGTAGTCCTGGATGGTCGTGAAAAACTTGGGGACGAGCACGGCGCGGAGAACATAATAGATTCGGGCATGCACACCATCGCCGCGCTTCTCCTCGTTTTTGCGCTGCAGCAACCGCTGCCGGCCGATTCGGCCGTCCGGGCGTTACTGGCGACGCGGGTGCGAACATTCCCCGACACCGCCAAGCACGGCGAGGGCATCGTCGTCGGGTTGCTGGATGCGAATGGCGCCCGCCGCATGGTCGCACTCGGCGTCGATTCGAACGGCGTGTTCGAGATCGGCTCGATCACGAAGACGTTTACGGCAACCATCCTCGCCGACATGGTCGTACGCGGCGAGGTGCGGCTCGACGATCCCGTCGCGAAGTATCTGCCGAGCTCGGCGCATATCCCCTCGCGCAACGGACGCCAGATTACGCTGCTCGATCTCGCTACCCAGTCATCTGGCCTCCCCCGGATGCCGTCGAACTTCGCGCCGCGCGATCCGACGAATCCCTACGCCGACTATTCCGTCGACCAGATGTACGCGTTTCTGGCGGGCTATCAGCTGCCGCGCGACATCGGCGAGACCTACGAGTACTCGAACCTCGGCATGGGTCTGCTCGGTCACGCGCTCGCGCTGAAGGCGGGGCTGAGCTACGAGGACCTCGTCAAACGCCGGGTGCTGACGCCGCTCCACATGAGCGAAACGGCGATCACGCTCACGCCGGCCATGCGCAGCCGGCTCCAGCCGGGCCACGACGCCGAGGGCAATGTCGTGCCCAACTGGGACCTGCCGACGTTCGCGGGCGCGGGCGCACTCCGCTCCACGGCGAACGACATGCTCACGTTCCTGGCGTCGAATCTCGATACGACGGCGCGGCCCCTGACCCGTGCGATGCGCGACGCCCGCACGCCGCGCCGCGAAGCCGGAAGCCCCACCATGCGGATCGGACTGGCCTGGCACATTCTCGCGCGGCCCAGCGGCAGCATCGTGTGGCATAACGGCGGGACGGGAGGGTATCGCACGTTTGCCGGTTTCGATCCCGTCCGTCGCGTCGGCGTCGTGGTCCTGTGCAACAACGGCAACGAAAGCATGGACGACATCGGCTTCCACCTACTGGATGAGACGTTCCCGCTGCGGCCGGCCCCGGCACAGCACACCGAGGTCGCGGTGGACTCGCTGATCCTGCAGCGCTATGTGGGGGAATACGAGCTGGCCCCGACGTTCCACATCGTCATCACGCGCGAGGCGGCGCACCTCTTCGCTCAGGCGACGGCGCAGCCGCGGTTCGGGATCTTCGCGGAATCGGATTCGACGTTCTTTCTGAAGGCGGTGGACGCGCAGATGACATTGCGGGCGGACGGCTTGGTGCTGCATCAGAACGGGCAGCACATCCCGGGACGGAAACTGCGTTGAAGGTCAGTTCCGCTCTGCCTCGTCCAGCACGTCTCGCACTTTCCGCGCAAGCACATCGGGGCTGAAGGGCTTTTGTAGAAAGGCCGCACCGGATTTCAGCAAGCCGTGCTGGCGAATGGCCTCTCCGGTGTAGCCCGACACGAACAGCACCTTCAGATCGCGGCGCAGCCCCGTGAGGCGCTCCGCGAGCTCGCGACCGTTCATGCCGGGCATGACGACGTCGGTCAGCAGGAGATCGATGCGTTTGGCGTTGCCATCAGCGAGTCGCAGGGCGTCGTCGGCATTGGCGGCCTCCAACACCGTGTACCCACGCGCCTCCAGAATGCGCGTGGTGAGCGCGCGCACTTCCGCCTGATCTTCCACGACGAGCACGGTCTCCGAGCCCACGGCGAACGTCGCGGGCGTTTGCGAGATCTTTTCGGGAGTGCCGTCCACGCGCGGCAGGTAGACCTTGAACGTGGTTCCGTGGCCCAGCTCGCTATAGACCCAGATGTACCCCCCGCTCTGTTTCACGATGCTGTACACCGTCGCCAGCCCCAGCCCCGTGCCGCGTCCCGGCTCCTTGGTGGTGAAGAACGGCTCGAACAAGCGCGCCTTCGTCGCGGCATCCATCCCGACGCCGGTATCGTGCACAGCGAGCAAGACGTATTCCCCGGGTTGGGTCAGGCTGTGGGCTTCGAGCTGGCGGGGATCGAGCTCGACGTCCGCAGTTTCGATCGTGACCCGGCCTCCGTCGGGCATCGCGTCGCGGGCATTGACGACGAGGTTCATGATCGCCTGCTGCAGCTGGCCGGGATCGGCTTGCACCGCTCCCACCGCGGGAGCGAGTCGCGTGTGCAGCTCCACGTCCTCGCCGATCAACCTCTCCAACATCCGCTCCATATCGTGCACCACGGCATTGAGATCGAGGATGCGAGGCTCGAGCACCTGCTGGCGGCTGAACACCAGCAGTTGTCGCGTCAGGCCCGCGGCCCGCTTGGCCGCCTTCTCGATCTCCTGCACATCGAGCCGGGTTCGCGGGTCGATCCCAGTGTTTTCCAACACCAGGCCCGACGTCCCGAGAATCGCGGTCAGGAGATTGTTGAAATCGTGCGCGATGCCACCGGCCAGCCGACCGACCGCTTCCATCTTCTGTGCCTGGCGATACTGGACCTCGAGGCGCCGCATCTCGGTGAGATCGGCCGCGATCAGCATGGCGCCCGTGATCCGCCCTGACGAGTCGTAGAGCGGGGCGGCAGCCATACTCACCGTCACCGCTGCGCCGTCCTTGCGCCGCTTGGTCGTCTCGATGCCGCGCAGCGTTTCGCCGCGAAAGACGCGCTCGCGAATATCCCGCTGGTTCGCGTGATCCTGGGCGATGACGCCG
>Ga0070698_100005939_pt1 | contig 13314 bp, 9 predicted proteins | sample KBSK1502metaG_FD_65477 | JGI IMG/M metagenome (GOLD analysis project Ga0070698, IMG submission 65477) | Corn, switchgrass and miscanthus rhizosphere microbial communities from Kellogg Biological Station, Michigan, USA - KBS K1-50-2 metaG | ecosystem: Host-associated > Plants > Roots >... | reverse complement strand
ATTATTCTAAAAACCTACTTGGATTGGCCGAGGCGAAAGGCTCACTACCTCGGTTTTAGCACTTCAAAACTTAGTTTGTTGTCGCAGCGAACTAAGTTTTATTACAGATTTTCGATTGTGTCAATAACTTTTTTAGCCACGGATTAACGGGGATTTAGTACGGATCGCGAACTTATGCGGCGAAGGCGGCGGCGAATTTACTGGCGAGGACAAGGCTCAAGGCGCCGCGTAAGGTAGGGTTCTCGCCCAGGGTCGACGGAAGAATGCGAGCGGAGGGCAGACCGCGGCGAACGCTGTTGGCGATCGTTTCGGTGAGTGCGTTTTCAATCAGATCCCAGGCGCGTGCGATCTCACCGCCAACCACGACCGCTTCCGGGCTGAAGCCAATGATGAGGTTTGAAATGCCGACGCCGAGGTATCGCGCTGTCTCGACAAGAGCGGTCGTGGCGTGCCCTTCCCCGCCGAGCGCGCGATCGACGACCTCGATAAAAGTGATATCAGACTGTGCTGAAGCACCGGACAGTTTCAAGTAGCGCGCGATGGCCGCACGTTCCGAAGAAAACGCTTCCCAGCAATCATCGCTGCCACACGAACACGGAACCGGAGCGCCGCGTCCAATCACCATGTGACCAAATTCGCCAGCCGCGCCACGCTGACCACGGTAAACCTGACCGTCGAAGATGATGCCCGTGCCGACGCCTTCCGCGACCAGCACGAGGATGAAGTCTCGAGCATCGTTCACTTCCGGTCGTCCGAACCAGAGTTCCGCAAGCGCAACGGCGTTGGCGTCGTTGTCGATCACAACCGGCAGTCCGACTGCATCGGAGATCATTTTCGAGATCGGAAGATCGCGCCAAAGGAAGTATGGAATGTAAAGCGCTGTGCCTGTCGAGGGATCGACGAGGCCGGGAAGACTCACGCCGACTCCTTCGATCGATCCTTTGTAGCGCGTCGTGAATTTACGCACGACAGTGAGCACCTGGTTGATCGTCTTCTCCGGATCGGTGAGAAATTCTTCCTGATCGAGAACACGTCCGGCGAGATCGCTCGTGGCAACCGTGGTGCAGGTTGGAGTGATTGAGACGCCGAGTGCGATCGGATCGGCAGCACGCAACTTCAGCATCGTCGGCCGGCGACCACCGGTTGATTCACCTTCTCCGACTTCCTCAACCAGACCTTCGGTTTTTAGATCTTCGACGATGGCTGAGACGGTGGAGCGCTGGAGTTCGGTCTCGCGTGCGATCTCGGCGCGCGAGATCGGTTCGCGCTCGCGCACGTAGTTCAACACGATCTGCCGATTGATATCGCGGATCGTGTTGAGTCGCGCTGCCTGCGCTTTTCTCAGATCAAGTCGTCGCAATTAAAAAACTCCAAATGACTTCAATAACTAGGAACGTACTGTAGGGGCGGCCCTCCGTGGCCGCCCGATCCGGAGTTCAACGCAGGGCGGCCACGGAGGGCCGCCCCTACAGTACGTTCTTCAACGACCAATACCCTTGCCTTCTGTAATGGTAACGATCCTGTCAATAGCCGGAACAGCGATCGACTCAACACTGCCGTCGGGCCACTTGATTTCGAGCTTGTCGACCTTCGTCGCCGCTCCTAACCCGAAGTGCAACGTCAGATCATTCTGCGAACAAAAAATCGCACCACTCAAAACATCCTGCCGCTGTCTCACACCGCCAATCGTCAGATACGCAATCGCGCCGATCGCGTCACGCGGGCTCTTCTTCGCAACGTCGCCCACCAGCTTCACCCCCAGCCAATGTCCGCTAGACGCCGCCACGTTCTTCAACACAACCGGCTTGTCATCGACGTTATTGATCACAAGGTCAACCCGGCCATCGCCATCCAGATCGCCGACTGCAAGCCCTCGCCCGGGCCACGCGTTGGCGAGCGCACTTCCCGGCGGTGCACCAACACGCTCAAACTTGCCCTTTTGGTTACGAAACAGCAACGCCTGCTGCGCGTAACTCGTTCCCCATTGATGCGCATCAACAGCCGGATACACATGCCCATTCACCACAAACAGGTCAAGCCAACCATCATTGTCAAAGTCGAGAAAACTCGTGCCCCACCCCAGAAACGGAATCGAGACTTCACCAAGACCGGTTTGAAACGTTACGTCGGTGAAGTTGTTGTCGCCGTCGTTGTGATAAAGCACATTTGAATCGTCAGAGAAGTTGGTGATGTGAAAGTCGATGCGGCCGTCGTTGTCGTAATCGCCGACGGCGAGTCCCATCCCAGCCTGTTCGCGACCATTCTCGTTCAGCGCCACCCCCGACGGATAACCAATTTCCTCAAACGTGCCGTTTCCCTTGTTGATGTAAAGCTGTTTCGGCGTCGAATCGTTGACGACGATCAGATCGAGCAGCTTGTCGTCGTCTACGTGAACAAACGCCGAGCTGAAACCATAATACTTATCCGGATCGTTAACACCCGCCTTAACGCTCACATCTTCGAAAGTTCCGTCCGGCTTCTGATGATAGAGCGTGTCGCCTTCGCCGGGCAGACCGCGTGGTCCACACATCACCGGCACACCGCGAAACTGGCAGGTGTTTTGTCCGACCGCGCCATTCTTACCAATGTCGGAAGGGTTTGGCGGCAGATTGTTGAGATCGATCTGCACATAACCCGGAACGAAAAGATCGAGACGACCATCGCCATCGTAATCACCCCAGCTCGCCCCCGTGCTCCAACCCTTGCGTGCGACGCCTAACTTCTCCGCCACATCGGTAAACGTACCGTCGCCATTGTTCCGATAGAGACGCGAAACACCGAAGTTGCCGACGAACATGTCGGGGCGTCCATCGTTGTTGTAATCGCCAACTGCGACACTAAATCCCCAGCGCTCGTTAGCGACTCCCGCTTTATCCGTGACGTCTTCAAACTTCCAGTTGCCGAGATTTCGATAGAGCGCGGCGCGCGGCGCTTTCTCGCGGCCTCGCATTGCGCCCATCGTCGATCCGTTAACGAGATAGATATCGGGGCGTCCATCTGAGTCGTAATCAAAGATCGCGACGCCGCCAGAAGGAGTGTCGAAGATGTAATCTTTAGACGCCTCACCTGATCGGTGACGAAAAGCCGCGAGCGCGGTCTTGTCGGTTACATCTTCAAAAACAACGGGCGCCGAAGGGTCGGTGATGCCAACAGTGCGACGCGAAGTGTAAGTCGCCGGCGCTCCGGTGGAAACGCCACCACCCGTCGGTTGCTTCGGCTTCTCAGGCGGCGTTTGCGCGCGAGACGCAAACGAAAGCAGCAGCAATATCCATACTAACGATAAAAATCTTTTGTGCATCGCTGGTATTACTGAACAGCGATGAGCACGTAGTCTTTGCCGTTATAGAGGCGCACGCCCTGCCCGTCCGCTGCCATCATCAAGGGACGAGGTCGTGTCAATGCTTTATCGTTCGAAACCTGTGCTGAGAGTACTTCCTTTGCGGTAAGGTCAATCACCGTCAGCATTCGTTCAGCCGGAAAACCGAAACCATAAGCGCCTGGCGCCAGCGACTCGCCGTTGATCGTGATAGCTGAATCGGTGATCAGAAACCCAACGTACTTTGCTCTCACGTCGGCGGAGTAACCGGAAGTATCAACCAGTCCTACGATCACATAGCGATTTTTTCCGAAGCGTGCGGCAGCGGAATTGCGCATCTGTGTGGGCGCACTCAGGCCCTGGAAATAAAAACTGGTTGGAACGACGCGAGTCAGCTCGGCGCCGGTCAGAATCGTGGCGCGCTCCTGGGCCACCGCCGAGCCGGTGACGAGGAGCAGTGCCGCAATCAGAGACAAATGCTTCAGTAAGTGTTTCATCAGATTCACCTCGCGGCACACAATACTCTCGGAAACGTGCGCGAAGCAAATTTGGAGTGCGGCGGCCTGGCGCCGCTTAGCCTCGTTCAAGCGCGATCGATAACAAAGCGGCGCCAGGCCGCCGCACTCCAAAGTGGTTGTTTTATCTGACGTGTAGAGCGATCTCGATGCGCTCCGATTTCTCACCATGATCTTTCCAAACCTGGCGTCCGCTATCGGCGGTGAGCCAGATCTGCGAAAGGAAATAATTCTCGCCCTGCTTGCCGAAAACGAGACGCTCAACTGCATTCGGATCGCTCGAGGTGTTGGTAACCGGCGCGTTCAGAATCACCTTCGACTTGCCGTCCTCACTACGAAGCGACAAAACATTTGCCGAGATGCGCTTGATGCTGTAGACACCTGCGGGCAAAGTCGTCTTCCCTGCGGAAAACTCGAAAGGAATATCAACCCTCACCTTGCTCGGCGACTGCGCGTGGGCGTTCACCAGCGCCAGTCCAAAGAACATCCCGAAAATTGCAATCACGCTATAAATTTTGTTTCTCATAGAACCTCCTTCACGTAACTAACGCGACAGTTTCAAGAAACCGGGCTCAAAAAACTTATCCACAGATTGCACAGATTTGCTTTCGGTGTAATCTGTGGATGGGTTTGTAATGCCGAAAGACGCGGAAAACATTACCGATTTGCTGGTCAGTTACGGTCGTGGCGACAAAGAATCGCTCGATAAGCTGATGCCCGTCGTTTACGACGAACTGCGCCGCCAGGCCGCACGTTATTTACGACGAGAGCAGGCGGGACACACGCTGCAAACAACGGCGCTGATTCATGAGGCTTATGTGCGGCTGGTGGATCAACGCAACGTGCAGTGGCAAAATCGTGCACACTTCTTCGGCATCGCGGCCCAGATGATGCGGCGCATACTCGTCGATCACGCGCGCACGAAGAAACGCGCCAAGCGCGGCGGGTCAGACATTCGCGTTTCACTCGACGATGCGACAGTCGCAGTGAAGGGACAGGACCTGGACGTCGTCGCGGTGGACGAAGCACTGAGTCGCTTGGAGCAGATCGACAAACAGCAGAGCCGCGTGGTCGAACTGCGTTTCTTCAGTGGTTTGACGGTTGAAGAAACTGCGGAGGTGATGGGCATCTCACCCGCGACCGTCAAACGCGACTGGAGCATGGCTAAAGCATGGCTGCATCGCGAGCTTAGCAAATTGTAGAATGACAACTTTCTTCTCTGTGCAACCTCTGTGTTCTCTGTGTCTCTGTGGTGTTCTTTACGCTAAAAACAAGTCAACCACAGAGACACAGAGAACACAGAGGTTGCACAGAGAAGACAAAAAAGAATGAGCGATACGGACCCCCAACGCTGGCAACGTGTGAAGGAAATATTCGAAGGTGCGCTCGAACGACACGGCTCCGAACGCGAATCGTTTCTCGAACACAGTTGTGCAAACGACGGTGACGTACGCGAAGAAGTTGAGTCGTTGCTCCGGTCGTATGAAGTCGCAGGCAGTTTTATGGAATCGCCGGCGGTAGCACAGGCTGCCGACGATCTTGCCGCCGAAGAAAGACTCACACCCGGACAACGTGTGAAGCACTACCAGATCGTCAATCTCATCGGCGAAGGTGGGATGGGCGAAGTTTATCTGGCGACGGATACGATCCTCGGTCGTCGTGTGGCGTTGAAAGTGCTGCCCACATTCGTCAGCAAAGATCCGGAACGTCTGCGCCGTTTTACTCAGGAGGCACGCGCTGCTTCAAGGCTGAGCCATCCGAATGTCTGCGTGGTCCATGAAGTCGGTGAAACAGAGGATGGCCGGCCATTCATCGCGATGGAGTACATCGAAGGCCAAACTCTGCGCCAACGCATTCGCAGCCAGGCGATGAAACTCGGCGACGTGCTCGACATCGCGATCCAGGTTGCCGACGCACTCATCGCGGCGCACGAAGCCGGCATCGTTCATCGCGACATCAAGCCCGAAAATATCGTCATTCGTCCCGAAGGCTACGTCAAAATTCTCGACTTCGGTCTTGCAAAACTCACCGAGCGTCACAAAGGCGCGACGCACACCACGATGTCGACACTCTTGTTCAACTCTTCACCGGGGATAGTGATCGGCACGGCGGCTTACATGTCACCCGAGCAAGCGCGCGGTGTTGCAGTTGACGAACGCACAGACATCTGGGGACTTGGCGTCGTGCTTTATGAAATGGCCTCGGGCCGTGCGCCGTTCACCGGTGAAACACCAACCGACGTCGTCGTTGCGATCGTCGAGCGTGAGCAGCCGCCGATTTCTGACCACGTTGACGGCGCGCCTCCCGAGTTGGAACGAATCGTTCGCAAAGCACTGCGGAAAGATAAAAACGAGCGTTACCAGATCGTCAAGGAGATGGCGATCGATCTTCGCAGTCTGCGCAAGGAACTGGAAAAGAGCTCGATGCTGGAACGTTCGATCCTGCCGGGAACGGGTTCGTCAGCGAGTAGCGAATATGCGCGCGCTTCAACGAGTCGCGATCGGAAGGTTGAGACAGATGAGTTAAGACAACTCGGTACCGATTTTCTTCACGATCTGGTCCCGCGCAAGCCGCACTGGCCGATTCTTGTAATTGGCGCACTACTTTTAGTGGGCGTGGTCTTCGGCACTTACTACAAGCGAGGGCGACGAAGTGAACCAAGACTGCCCGTGCCGTTTGAACGAGTGGAAGTCACAAAGCTCACGACCAACGGCAATGCGCTAATGGGCGCGTTATCGCCCGACGGCAAATACGTCGTTTACGTGACCGGCGAGCGCGGCAAAGAAAGCTTGTGGCTGCGACAAGTCGACATCAATAGCAATGCACAGTTAGTCGCGCCAAGACAGGGACATTATCAAGGCGTCGCTTTCTCGCCTGATGGCAATTACGTCTATTTTGGTTATGCGGAGTCGCAACAGAACGATGCGGGCAGAATCTATCGGTTGCCAATACTTGGAATCGGCGCAACCGCGACGCAGATCGAGTTGCACGAAGGACTCCCGGCACTCTCGCACGATCGCAAACGGATAGCCTTCATTCGTTTCGATCGCCAGGCGCAAACTGATTCACTGATCGTGGCCAACGCCGATGGCAGTGGCGAGGAGGTTGTCGGAGTACGCAAGTGGCCCCAGCGTTTCGGCTGGGATGCACTCTCGCGACCTGAGTGGTCAACAGACGATGGAACGCTGATGTTACCCATCGTCAGTTCGGATCCTTCTTACAGCGGCGATACGTCTGCAAATTACTCGGTAACACTCCTGGAAAAGGATCTGCTCAACCGGGTGGAGCGCAACATTCCGCTCTCGCCTCAGAAATTTGACGAGCTCGGCCGCGTAACGGTGCAGCCGGACGGCAATGGCCTCATCATGCTTGCCAAAGCTCACGGCGCAGCGTTCGTGCAGATCTGGCAATTGTTTCGCGACGGATCGCAGCGCACGCTAACGAACGATTTGAGTGATTATCGCGAGCTGAGTTTGCGCACAGACGGTAGTGCGCTGGTCACGGTGCAAACACAAACTCTGTCGCGACTCTGGATGCTGCGGAAAAACGAGACGAAGCCTACCCCCATCGGTTCCGGCACGAGCCGTTACTACGATCTCTCAATTGCACCCGATAGCAAAATTCTTTACGCGTCCGACGCCAGCGGTATCGCTGACATTTTCGAAATCGCTGCGACTGGCGGTGACGAGCGGCCGCTAACTTCGGCGGGCGGTCGAAATTACGCCCCTGTCGTCTCGCCGGATAATCGCTATCTCGTTTTTCATTCAAACCGCACCGGAGTTTTTCAAGTCTGGCGCACCGATCGCGACGGCAGCAGACCGAAGCAGCTAACGTTCGAAGCGACGGAGAGCACGTGGCCCACTTTTTCTCCAGATGGTAAGTGGGTCTTGTTTCAGCATGCCGATCCGAACAATCCGTACACGCTCTGGCGCGTGCCGGTTGAGGGCGGAACATCGGAGCGAATTACCGATGGTATTTCGATCAGGCCGACAGTTTCGTCGGACGGAAAGCTCGTCGCGTTCTGGCACAACGACGAAAAGCAGACTTCTCGCTGGCGTTTGAAGGTGGTCCAGTTAGAAGGTGGTGCGACATTCAACATATTTGACGTTGCGCCGACAGTGCAGGTTCAATGGGACACGCCGTTGCGCTGGAGTCCAGATGGTCACTACTTAACGTATGTTGACCACGCCGGCGGCATCGACAACATCTGGGGACAACCTATCGAGGGCGGCGCACCAAAACAGTTAACCAATCTTGACGACAGCCGGATCTTTTCGTTCGACTGGGCGAAAGATGGCAGTCTGGTGACATCTCGCGGGGTGATCACAAGCGACGTAGTTTTAATTAAGGACGCAGGCAAATAACTCCAAAACGATTCAGGAGAACAAAAATAGCGATGGCAGAAGCGAAGCGTGTGGGGGTTCTTACGGGTGGCGGTGATGCGCCCGGCTTGAACCCCGCGATTAAGGGTTTGGTTTATCGCGGCTCGGAGCTCGGGCTGGAAGTGATTGGTCTATTCGATGGTTGGCGCAGTCTGATGAATCCGGCGCCTGAAGTGTTACCGCTGGATCGTGAAGCCGTGCGACGTTGGGACCGTGATGGCGGCACCAATCTCGGTTCATCGCGCACGAACCCGTTCAAGCAAGTCAATGAAGAAGGTGAAACACAGGACAGATCCAACGAGGTACTTGAGAATATCGAACGTCTAAAACTGGATGCGCTCGTTGCGTGTGGCGGTGAAGACACGCTCGGCGTGGCCGCGACGCTCGCGCAGCGAGGCGTGCCAATCGTCGGTGTGCCTAAAACCATCGACAAGGATCTCGCAGGCACTGATTACACACTCGGTTTCGATACCGCACTCAGGAACGTCACTGAAGTTATTGAAAGATCTCGCACGCCCGCCGGTTCGCATGGCTGGGTACAGGTTGTCGAAGTGATGGGGCGGCATGCGGGACATCTGGCGCTTTGGTCTGGCGTAGCCGGTCAGGCGCACATGATTCTGATACCGGAGCATCCGTTTCGTTACGAGCGAGTTTTTCATTTGCTCAGCGCGCGCTTAGGTGAGTCAGACTTGAGTCGCGGATTGTCGCGCCGTCCGCGTTATTCAGTGATCGTCGTAGCCGAAGGCGCTCGTGCAGAAGACGGTGAGATGGTGACCATCGACGATCGTCACGATGCGTTTGGACACGTGCGACTCGGTGGCATCGGCGAAGTGCTGGCAAAAAGGATTGCCGCAGAGACTCAATACGAAGCGCGTGCGGTGGTGTTGGGCCATCCGCAACGTGGTGGGCCGCCAAGTCCGATCGACCGCATCATGGGAATGATGTTTGGCGCGAAGGCGGCGGAAGCTGTCGCTGAGAATAGTTTTGGGAAGATGGTTTCGGCGCGTGGCATTGCACCGGCGTGTGAGTTTTTACTCGTCGATCTGGCGGCAGCGCAAGGCGGACTCAACCTGGTTGACGTCGATCGCAATTACGATGGCGAGCGATACCATCTCAAGGGAATAGGTATGTAAGAAATATTTTCGCCGCGGATGAACACGGATGAACGCAGATCAGCGTTTATCCGCGTTCATCCGCGGCTTTTAAATGGATCGTCCGTCACCAAGCGCTTGTGAACGCGGGCGACCAGATCGGGGATGGTTGGATCGTCGCTCGACTTCGGCACAATCTTCGGATCGGGCGCGATAACGGGCCGGATCATCTTCTGCTGTAGTTGCTCGCGCGCGTCCATCATCCATCCGAAGCCACGGAAGATGTAAGTCAAGAGAGTTCGATCAGGCTCCTCAACTCCGAGTGCTTCCTGAACACACCACGCTCCGAAATCCGTGTTTGCTGTCAGTCGCAGCGGTGGTGCGTCTTCCTTTCCCGGTTTGAGCACGCCGTTAACAAACGCAGTCAAATAAATCAGTCGTGCAATCGAAAGTCGCTCAACCTGCCGCGGTGAGACAGTTAACTCCCCCGCATCGATCGCATTGAAAACCGGATCGATATAGATTGCGGGACGCGGATCCTGTTGCACCTGATTCCCTCTGCCGGCAGCCGAGATCTCCGGATGACCAAACGTCGGCAAACCTCCGGTCAACATCTTCTCGCGTATTCGCGCACTCCGCTGTTCGGGAGTCAACGGCTCGAGCTCCTGAACGAAGTCTGACATGTCGTGAATCGCGCCGAAGTGTCGCGCGCCATCGAGTGCCATCTGCGATGCGACAAAGAAGTCGGCGACGGAGAACGTGTGCAGCGTGGCCATGTAGCGCGCCACCATGCTCGAGCCGGCCGAACCGTGATGAATCTGGATCGTGCCCATGCGCTCGAGAATCAGTCGTTCGTGGTCGTTCGCGTGATGTCCAAGAATCAGGCTATACGAAACCTCAAATGCGTTTCTCTTTTCTTTTGTTTCTTCGTCGATGAATTTGCGTGTGGTCGAAACAAGCTCGTCTTGCGAAACTTGAGGATTGTCCATCAGGCGATGGTTCATGTAAGCAGACACGCCACCCACGGCAACATTCACCATGTGAAGCGTAATCATCTCGATGAGCAGTGACTGGGCATCGCGCTCGTCGTGGATACCGCGATCCTGGTGCTCCTCGCGTCCGAGTTTCGCTTTGGCAAGAATCGCAAAGTGATGAATCGCCACTTCGGGACCGAGCCCCGGAAACTTTCTGACAAACGCCGCTACATCTTCGATCAAAGAACCCGACAAACTCTCAAAGAACTTCTGATTGATAAACTCGGCCAGACCTTGCGAATCTCCGGGAGCACCGAAGAGTCCGGTAAAAATGACGTCAAATGGGCCAACCTTACCGGCCACGATGTCCGATTCCGGAACCGTGCCGCGAATCGTAAAAGATCTTATATCAAGGGTGATCTGAGTTCCGTTACAATCAACAGGCGTATGATGTAGGACTGGATTGGCGATGATGCCGGTCGAGGCGGGCATGGTGGCAAAATAGCCAAGCGTGGTGGCTATCTGTTTTTCACCGAGTTCTTCCGCCCGGGCGGTGGCCTGCTTTACGGGATTAAAGTCAGGCGCCGGTGGCAACACCGCGAAAATCTTGTCAGTCGAAGCTTCATCCATGAGCAAACGATCCTTTTTGGTCTAAGAATAGCGATTATTGCTCGTGGCAACAACTGTCCACGATCTGTGTAATCAGCGGACACGGAATTTGTGGACTAATCGCCTCGGGCAAAGTATATTTACGCCGCTCTTTTCTACGACTGCATTATTTTCTCACTGTTAATCACCGAATAAGCGAAAGACTCTTAATATGCCACAGGCCTCACTAATCGCTACGTTACTGGAGCCTCCGTCAATGGACGGCGCCGAATTGACTGCGCTTTCAGATGCGGTCGAGTGGCTGGAAGTACGCGCGGATGTTGTGGGCGACATCGATCCGGATTGGTTACGCAGTCATTTCAAGGGTCGGTTGCTATTCGCCTTAAGAACGCATGACGATTCGTTAAATCGACTGCAACGATTGAAGACAGCCGCTCGCTTTTATGATCGGGTGGAGCTTGACGCCGAGACTGATGTTTCGGAAGAACTACTGCAAGTCGTAGCTGCCGAGAAGCGGCTCGTGTCGTGGTATGGCCGTGTTACCGACGTCTCGCAGTTAAGTGACAGATTCGCACAACTCGCATCCGTTCCCGGCGCTGTTTACAAGCTTGTTACGAATGCAACATCGATCGCGGAAGAGTTTCTGCCACTCTCTTTGCTGAAGTCTCTGAACCGCGACGACACGATCGCGTTTTCGTACGGACCGCTCGGATTCTGGAATCGTTTGGTGGCGCTACACCTCGGCTCGCCGGCCATCTTTGGCCTCGTCGCCGGTGGATCTGTCGCGACGATGGAACCGACGATCGCCAAACTGATCGCGGATTACGGTCTGCCGGAAGTGAGTCCGGCGAAAGAGTTGTTTGCCATTATTGGCAATCCGATATTTCATTCGCTCTCGCCGCGTTTGCACAATGCGTCGTATCGAGCGATGGGTCATCCGGCGCTGTTTGTGCCGTTGCGAGTTGAGTCGTTTGCGGAGTTCTGGCGCGAGTTTGTTGTGTCGCGAAAGCTCGACGAGTTTGGCATGCCAATCAATGGAATGACTGTCGCTTCGCCGCACAAGGAAGAGGCGGTGCTGACTGCGAAACAAGTCACTGAAATGGTGCGGCAGACTGAAGCTGCAAACATTCTCGTCAGAAACAACGGCTGGTGGGTTGCCGATACTACCGATCCCGATGTGGTCTATACTGCCAGTGTCAACGTAAAAGAAAAGCGTGCGGCGGTTATTGGCTGTGGCGGGGCCGGACGTGCGATTGCGGCGGCGCTGGTTGAATCGGGTGCCGGTGTCACGCTGATCAATCGTGGCGCAGAGCGCGGCGAGCATGCCGCGGCTTTGCTCGGGCTGCCGTATATTCCCTTGCGCGACTTCGACGCAGAGGGTTATGACATCGTCGTCAATGCCACACCCGTGGGCCGCGACACCGATGAAGCACCGTTCAAGCTCGAGACGATGAATGACGACGCGGTTGTGATCGATCTTGTTTACGGTGCGCGCCCGACGCCGCTCGTGGGAACGACGCGCGCGCGGCAGCAAGTCGCCATCGACGGCCGCGACGTGCTCGTGACACAGGTACGCCACCAGTTTCGTCTGATGACAGGCAAAGAAATGTCGATTTCCCTGGCGCGTGAGATCCTACTGTAATTTGGAGTGCGGCGGCCTGGCGCCGCTTTGGTCTCGATCAGGAGCCATCGAATAACAAAGCGGCGCCAGGCCGCCGCACTCCAAAAAAAGGTCAATGATCACAACCGATTCGAATATCGAGCAGCAAGAGCTAATACAGCGCGTCAGCAGTCTCGCGCGCGAGAACTTTGCGTCGCGTGCGGCTGAATACGATCGCACCGCGACGTTTCCGTTCGAAGACTTTGCAGACCTATTCAGCGCCGGCTTGCTCGCACCAGTCGTCCCGAAAGAACACGGCGGTCACGGCCTGGGCCCATACACCGGCGACGTCTTCACGCTCTGGATGATGACGAAGGAAATCGCCCGCGCCGATCTCTCGCTCGCACGCTGCTGGGAAGGTCACGTCAACTCGCTCGTCCTGCTCGACGGCATGGCCACCGAAGAGCAAAAGGCGCGTTGGTTCAAAGGCGTCGTCGAACGCGGCGAGAAATGGGTTGCATGGAGCGGCGAACCGCAGGCGCGCAAGCCAGACGAACCCGTTCGTTTCGGCACCAGTGTCGAGAAAGTTGATGGCGGCTACATCGTCGACGGAAACAAAGCCTTCGCCACAAGCGCGGGCGGCGCTCAGTGGGCCATTCTGCTCGTCAACACCGCTGGTCCCGGTGGCGTTCGTCACGCAGATGCCGCGAACCTCGATTCAGTGTTGATGATGGCGTGCAATCTTTCCGATCCAAGCGTCGAAATCGACACGTCGTGGTGGGATCCGATCGGGATGCGCGCGACTGCCAGCCATCTGGTTCACTTTC
>Ga0070698_100005938_pt1 | contig 13314 bp, 13 predicted proteins | sample KBSK1502metaG_FD_65477 | JGI IMG/M metagenome (GOLD analysis project Ga0070698, IMG submission 65477) | Corn, switchgrass and miscanthus rhizosphere microbial communities from Kellogg Biological Station, Michigan, USA - KBS K1-50-2 metaG | ecosystem: Host-associated > Plants > Roots >... | reverse complement strand
CGAGCTCCATGTCTACGATGATCTGGGCACGGCTACGGTGCGATCAACCGGATCGATTCGGCACACCGTCCGTCCCTTTGAGTCCCCCGTTCCACCAAATCACCCGGGAGCCTTCTTTCGTGACTGGGGACGCCGCTTCGGTCTCGCACCCTGGTTCGGAGTCCGGCCTGAACTCGGCGCTATTGTCGGCGGCGGCCCTGTGTTCACTTTTTACGGGTTCCGCAACGTTCCCTATCGGTCGCAGCTCAGACTGCGGCTCGGGACCACGACGAAGGCCGGTGAGCTCAACGCCGACCTGAAGGGCGACATGCGCTTCGAACGGCCCGATCGCCGGATTCGGCTCGATGCGGCCGCACTCAACGCAGACGTCATCCGCTATTTCGGGCTGGGCAATGAAACTGTGCGGACGGCGACCAGTGGCTTTCACAACGTGATCCAGCGCCAGTACTCGGCCGCGCCGACACTGGAGCTCGGCATCGGTGGGCCGGCGCGGGTCGAGCTCGGCGGACTGCTTCGCTGGTCGGAGACGGACGAGGAGCGCATCACCCAGCTCTCGATCGAGCGCCCCTATGGAACGGGCTCCTTTACCGAAGCGGGCCTCAGTGCCGCCGTCGTCTATGATTCGCGCGACGACCAGCGGGTCGCCACCAAGGGCGTGACCCTCACTCTGACCGGGCGGGTATTTCCCGCCGTGCTCGACGTGCAATCGGCTTTCAGCTCCGTCAGCCTGGTGGGAACCACCTACCTGACGGCGCACTCGCTGCCGCTGGAGCCGACCCTGGCGCTTCGGGTGGGTGCGCAGCGGCTATTCGGCAGCTATCCGTTTTTCGAGGCGGCCAACATCGGCGGGAGAGTGTCCTTACGCGGCCTTACCGACCGCCGCTACGCCGGCGACGCGGCGCTCTATGGCAATAGCGACTTGCGTTTCCGGTTCGCGAAGAGCTGGGGGATTCTGACCCTTGCCGATCTTGGCCGGGTGTTCCTCGACGGCGAGAGCTCCAAGAGTTGGCGCGTGGCCCTGGGCGGCGGGCTCTGGATCGCCCCGCCTGGAGGCAAACATATGGTGTCGGCGGTCCTGGCCGGCAGTGGGGAGCGGCTTCGCCTCTACGTTCACACCGGCATGCACTTCTGAGCGCTGCAACTCAGGGAGTTCGAATCCACCTCGCCACGTCGCGGAACGACGCCTTCTTCCCGTACGACAGAATGCCCACTCGATAGACCCTGCCGGCTACCCATGCCACGGCGAGCACGCTCAGGATCATGACGGCGATCGCAGAGATCACTTCCCAAAAGGGTAGGGGTGTGATCGAGTAACGTACCGGCAGCGCGAAGGGCGCCCAGAAGGGAATGAATGTGATCACCTTCCCCAGGGTCCCATTCGGATCGTTCACCAGGGCGAAAATGGTCATGATACCGAGCATGATCGGGAGGGTCACCGGCATCATCAGCTGCTGCGTATCCTGGACCGTGCTGCACATCGATCCTACCGCAGCGAACATTGCCGCGTAAAAGAGGAAACCCAGGATGAACAGCGCCAGGAAGATGATCACGAGTGCCGGGCTGATCGCCGAGAGAAAAGAGGCTCCCCCGCTGCTCGCGGCCGCGCCGGCTGCGCCCCCGCCATCATTCATCATCCGTCCCATGAACGAAGCTCCGAAGGAGCCCAGATAGAGCGCCGTTGCTGCCCAGATCGAGAGCTGGAACAACCCGACCAGGCCGACCCCGATCACCTTGCCGAGCATCAACTGGAACGGCCGCAGACTGGAGGCGAGGACTTCGATGATCCGGCTGGATTTTTCCTCGACCACCGACGTCATGACCTGGGAACCGTAGATCATCAGCGTCAGGTACAGGATGAACACCATGCCGTAGGCCAGCCCGAACGTCGCGGCGCCGCTCTGACCTGTCAGTTTGCCGTCGGCCACCTTCTGCGTGACGAGATCGACCTTGCCGATCGCCTGGAGCACCACGCCGGGATCGACACCCAGCCGCTCCAGCCGTTCGCGCTGTATCACGGGGCGCAACAGGTCTTCCAGGCGGGCCATCTCCGCCGGACTTCCCACATTGGTCCCGTAGTACTGTATCTGGCCGCTCTTCAGAGTCTCCTCGGTCAGCACCAGCACTCCGTCGAAACCGTGCGTCCGTTCCTTCTTGGACAGTCCCGTGAGGGCGAGGGCCGAATCGCGTACCGACTCCACCCGGCCCGCCGCGGCGAGCGGCTCGACCGTGAAGGGGACCGGTGCCGCCGAGTCCTTCCGCCGGACGTTCGCCAGCGCGTCCGCGCCGCGCGATGCAAACGGCCCTTCGACGCCTTCCACCAGCGCGACGCGCTTGGTCCCGCTCGCCCTGCGGAGCAACAGAGCGGGCAGCAGCGTGAACGTCGCCATGAGGAGGGGAAAGAGAACCGTCGAGATGATGAATGCCCGGGTCCGGACGCGTTCTATGAACTCCCGACGAATGACGGCGAGGATCTTACGCATGAACAACCTCATGCGCCGGAGCAACGGCGGCTTCCGCACCGACCTTTGCGATGAAGATCGACTGCAGGGAAGCCTCTACGACCTCGAAGCGGGCGAGACCCACGTCGTTCTCGACCAGGGCGCGGAGCAGGCGGTCGGGGTCGGAATTGCCGGTGAGCTGGACTTCCGCGCTGGCACCGTAGTCGTCCACCCGCTCGACCAGCGACCGGTCGTTCAGGACCCGGGCAGCACGGTCACCGTTCCGGGTAAAGGTGAGGGCGATATGACGGCCGCCAAACTCGCGCTTCACCCCCGCCAGGGACCCGTCCACCACCTTCCGGCCGCGTGCGATGATCACGATGTGATCACACATCCGCTCGGCCTGTTCCATGATATGGGTCGAGAAGAGCAGGGTCTTCCCGCTGCGTGCCAGCTCGACGACCACGTCCTTCATCACCTGGCTGTTGACGGGATCGAGGCCGCTGAATGGCTCATCCAGCAACAACAGATCGGGATCGTGCAGCAGAGCGCCGATGAACTGGACCTTCTGCTGCATGCCTTTGGAAAGCTCCTCGACCTTCTTCATGGTCCAATCCGAAATCCCGAGCCGCTCGAGCCAGGACCCGGCCTTGCGTCGCGCCACGGAACGGGCAATGCCCTTGGCCTCGCCCAGAAAGGTCAGGTGGTCGCCCACCCGCATCTTCTTGTAGAGTCCGCGCTCCTCCGGGAGGTAACCGATCCGCGCCGACAGGTCCCGGCTCGCCGCCTTCCCGCCGAACAGGGTGATGCGCCCCTCGTCGGGCGTGAGGATGTTGATGATCATCCGGATCGTCGTGCTCTTCCCGGCGCCATTTGGCCCGAGCAGCCCGAAGATGCCCCCGTCTAGTACCTCCATCGAGAGCCGATCCACCGCGGTGTGACCCGCGAAGCGTTTGGTGACGCCTTCGAGTCGTACCACACTGCCGTTGTTCATGCTGTCATGCTCCGGACGGTTGCCCGGGAGACGCCTGCCATTCGCTCAGCGGAGTGATCGGACCGGCCTCTTTACGAGGCAGAATAACCAGCGGCTCGTCCACGCTGATGCCGAACCTGCGGAGCCGCTCGACCCAGGAACTCCGCGTGATGCCGGCCGTCGCGGGTTCGTGGATCGCCACGTCGTGCAGCACAACCCCGCGCTCGTTGGTCTCGTGGTAACGCCCTACCCAGGTCCGACCCGAGGAGCCTTCCACGACGACGGTTACGCCGTGAAGCGCTTCGTGCCCGGGATGAAAAACATGGCCTGCCACTGCTGCTAACCTTTCACCGCTTCGGTGCCGCAGTACTTGTCGAACGCCGCCACCAGCTCCCTTGCGATCATTTCCGGCCCCCGCCCCTCGATCATGTGGCGATGGACGAAATGGACCACTTCACCGTCGCGCAGCAGCGCCACCGAAGGTGAGCTGGGCTGGTACTCCGCGAAGTAACTGCGTACCCGAGCCGCGGCCTCCGTATCCTGCCCCGCGAACACCGTATAGAGGTGTTGCGGTTTGACCGAATGCCCAAGCGCGAGGCTCAAGCCTGGACGGGCGGCGCCCGCGGCACAGCCGCACACGGAATTCACGAACACCAGAGTGGTACCCTCGCCGGGACCCAGCGCGGCGTCAACTTCGGCGACACTGCGCAGCTCCTGGACGCCGAGGCGGGTGACCTCCTCGCGCATTGGCTTTACCATCATTTCGTTGTAGGGCATAGCTCCTCGTAGGGTTTACCGACCTGCTGTTTCCAGTGCCTGCTTCATCGCGTGCCAGCTGAGCGTCGCACACTTCACTCGAATCGGAAAAGCCCGCACGCCTTTGAATACCTCCAGCTTGGCCGGCAGGGCGGCTTCCCGGAGTACTGACTCCTGACTTCTGTCCCCCGCGACCAGAGCGTGAAATCCCTCGAAAAGCCGTCGAGCCTCGTCCAGCGTCTTGCCCTTTACCACCTGCGTCATCATTGACGCGCTGGCCTTGGAAATCGCACAGCCCTGCCCCTGGAACGCGGCATCGGTGATCCGGTCCCCTTCCACTTTGAGCCAGACGTCGTACATGTCCCCGCAGAGTGGATTGCGACCCTCCGCGTGGCTTGTGGCGTCTTCCAGCTTATGGAAGTTTCGCGGTGCCCGATTGTGATCGAGGATGACACTCTGGTAGAGCTCGTCGAGCTCGCTCGTCATCCCAGCACCTTCCTGGCCCGACCCAGTCCCTCGACCAGCGTATCGATCTCTGCGGCCGTGTTGTACGCCCCGAAGGAAGCGCGGAGCGTCGCCGCGACTCCGAAACGTCGCATCAGCGGCTGAGCACAATGATGTCCCGCGCGCACGGCGATGCCCAGGGTATCGAGCACGGTCCCGGCGTCGTGAGGATGGATGCCCTCGAGCACCATCGAAAGCACGCTGACCCGGTCGGCCCCTTCGCCCAGCACGCGGAGCCCGGGGACACTTGCGAGTTTGCGGCCCGCCTCCGCGATCAGATCCTGTTCGTACGCCACCAGGGAGTTCCAGTCCCACTGCATCAGGTACTCAATGGCTGCACCGAGCCCCACGACCTCCGCAATGGGTGGGGTGCCCGCTTCGAAGCGCTCCGGCGGCGGGGCATATGTGCTCCGCTCGAGCTGCACCTCGCGTATCATGCCGCCTCCGCCCTGCCACGGCGGCATCGCCTCGAGCAGCGCGAGCTTGCCGTACAGCAGGCCGATGCCGGTCGGCCCATAGAGTTTGTGACCGGAGCACGCAAAGAAGTCGCAGTCCATCGCCTTGAGGTCAACCCGCAAGTGCGGCGCGGATTGCGCCCCATCCACGACCACCACCGCACCGACTTCGTGGGCCATTGCGGCGATCGCGTTGATCGGATTGATGGCGCCAAGAACATTGGACGCGTGGGTGACCGCGACGATCCGGGTGCGTGATCCCAGTAACGCTTCGAAGCGCCCGAAGTCCAGGCCGCCGGATTCTGTCACGGGGACTGCCCGGATGGTGGCCCCCGTCCGTTCTGCGATGAGCTGCCAGGGCACCAGATTCGAGTGATGCTCCATCTCGGTGACCAGGACCTCGTCCCCCGGCCGGAGCACGGACCCTCCATAACTCTGCGCGACGAGGTTGAGCGCCGCCGTGGTTCCCGCCGTAAACACGATCTCGGCGGTCGAGGCCGCCCCGAGAAACCTGGCCGCCAGCTCACGCACCCGCTCGTATTCGAGGGTGGCTTCCTGGCTGAGTGCGTGGACCCCACGATGCACGTTGGCGTTGCCGGTCTCGTAATACCGCTGCATCGCGCTGATCACCGCCGTCGGCTTCTGCGCCGTGGCGGCATTGTCCAGGTAGACCAGGGGGCGTCCGCGGATTTCGCGCGTCAGGATCGGGAAGTCGGCGCGTACCCGGGCGACGTCCCACGCGCTCGGACGCCCGAGGCGATGGGTGCCCGCTGGAATCGTCGCGAGCGGTGGCATGGGCGTCAGCCTTCGATGCCGAGCCGGGCAGCGACGAGGTGGTCGAGGGCCTCGCGTACCGGCGCCGAAGCCACCTCATTCACCACCTCGGCAGCGAACGCATAGGTCAGCACGCGCTGTGCCTCCGCCCGCGGAATACCCCGGCTCTGCAGGTAGAAGAACGCACTTTCATCGATACGGCCTACGGTCGCCCCGTGGGTGCACTTGACGTCATCCGCAAAGATCTCGAGCTGCGGTTTGGTATCGACCCTGGCGCCTCCGGAGAGGAGCAGATTGCGATTGGTCTGTTTGGCATCGGTCTTCTGTGCTATCGGCTGCACGAACACCTTGCCATTGAACACCGCATGGCTCTGGTCGTCGAGAATGCCTTTGTACACCTCCCAGCTCCGGCAATTGGGCTGGTCGTGGAAGATCGTCGTGTGGTTATCGACCAGCTGCTCACCCCGGCCCAGATAAAGGCCGTAAAGCAGGGTTTCGACGTTCTCCCCCGAAAGGCGCGCTCGGAGATCATGCCGCGCGATGGCACCGCCAGCCGCGAGCGTAAAGGAGCGGTAGTGGCTGTCCCGCTCCTGCTCCACCTGGGTGAGGCCGATGTGAAAGGTGGCCTCGTTTTCTCGCTGGATTCTGGTGTGCTCGACCCAGGCTCCCTCGCCGACTATGACCTCGGTGACGACGTTGTGGAACGAGGCCGCCGAGCCGAGACCGGCATAGCTCTCCACCAGCTGCGCGCGCGCGGCGCGTTCGACCAGCAAGAGCGTGCGAACCTGCACCGCCGCGCCGGCAGCAGCGTCGGTCGTGACGTAAAGCACATGGATGGGTTCGGGCAGCTCGATCCCCGCTGCGATCCGAATGATCGCGCCGTCGGCGGCAAAGGCCGTATTGAGTGCCGCGAACGGGGTGATGTCCGGAGTCGCGGTCCGCGCGTATACGCGATCGATGAGGTCGGGCTCCCGGGCCAGAGCCTCAGCAAACGGCTCCACGCTGACGCCGGGCGGCAGCTCCGGCCGGTGCGAGAGAGCAGGAACGAACCGTCCGTCCACGAAGACCAGCGTGGCCCAGTCGGCCGCGCCGAAGCGATAGGGCTGGAGCTGCGGGGAAGTGACCCGTGGGTCCGTCCTGCCAGCGTCCAGCCGCCAGGTTGCCCGGGCGATCGGCGCGACCGGCGTGAAGCGCCACTCCTCGTCCTTGGCGGTCGGAAAGCCCGCGCGGGCGAAACGGTCGAATGCTTCCCGCCGGCGGGCCAGCAGCCCCGCAGGCCCTTGGCCCCCTCCGTTGCCGGTGAAACGCTCGAAGGCCTCGAGATAGGCGGCGTTCACGCCGGTGCGGCCTCCGGCACTCCGGTGAGCCACTCGTAGCCCCGGGCTTCGAGCTCGAGCGCCAGCTCCTTCCCGCCCGATTTCACAATCTGGCCTTCTACGAGCACGTGCACGAAGTCGGGTACGATGAAGTTCAGGAGCCGCTGGTAATGGGTTACGAGGATCGTGGCGCGGTCCGGACGGCGCAGGGCATTGACCCCGTCCGCCACGATACGAAGTGCGTCGATGTCGAGCCCGGAATCCGTCTCGTCCAGAATCGCAAGCTTAGGCTCCAGCACGGCCATCTGGAGGATTTCGTTGCGCTTCTTCTCGCCGCCCGAGAATCCGCTGTTGACGGCTCGTTGCATGATCTCCGACTCCCAGCCGACGACCTTGAGCTTCTCTTCCAAAAGGTCCAGAAAATCGATGGGATCGAGCTCCTCCTGGCCGCGCGCTTTCCGGAGCGCGTTGTATGCGGCACGAAGGAAGTACGCGTTGGTGACGCCGGCGATCTCCACCGGATACTGAAACGCGAGGAACACACCCGCCTGGGCTCGCTCCTCGGGTTCCAGCTCGAGCAAGTCCTCCCCTTCCAGGCGCACGCTGCCGGCCGTGACCGTATACGCAGGATGTCCCGCCAGGACTTGGGCGAGGGTGCTTTTCCCCGACCCATTGGGGCCCATGATGGCATGGATTTCTCCGGGTTTCACGGCGAGATCGATGCCGCGAAGGATCTCGTTCTCCCCGACGGAAGCCCGTAGCCCTTTGATCTGCAGCATCAGCCGACGCTCCCCTCGAGACTCACCCCAAGCAGTTTTTGCGCCTCCACGGCGAACTCCATCGGCAGCTCCTTGAACACTTCTTTGCAAAAGCCGTTCACGATCATTGAGATCGCGTTCTCGGTATTGAGCCCGCGCTGTTTGCAGTAGAAGATCTGGTCCTCTCCGATCTTCGAAGTGCTGGCCTCGTGTTCCACCGAAGCGGACGGGTTCTGCACGTCGATGTAGGGGAAGGTGTTCGCGCCGCAGCGGTTGCCGATCAGCATCGAGTCGCACTGCGTGTAGTTGCGAGCCCCGTCGGCCTTGGGAAGCACCTTGACCAGGCCACGGTAACTGTTGTTCCCCCGCCCCGCACTGATCCCTTTCGAGACGATGGTGCTGCGGGTATTACGACCCATGTGGATCATCTTGGTCCCGGTATCCGCTTGCTGCCGCCCATTCACGACAGCCACCGAGTAGAACTCACCGACTGAATCGTCGCCCTGGAGAATCACGCTGGGGTATTTCCAGGTGATCGCCGAGCCGGTTTCGACCTGGGTCCAGGAAATCTTCGCGCCGCGTGAGGCCTTGCCGCGCTTGGTGACGAAGTTGTAGATGCCGCCCTTCCCTTCTTCATCCCCGGCGTACCAGTTCTGCACCGTGGAGTACTTGATCGTCGCCCCTTCGAGAGCCACGAGCTCCACCACCGCCGCGTGCAGCTGGTTCTCGTCCCGTTTGGGCGCGGTGCAGCCCTCCAGATAGCTGACCTGAGCGCCCTCGTCAGCGATGATCAGCGTCCGCTCGAATTGGCCGGTGTTCTGGGCGTTGATCCGGAAGTAGGTCGAGAGATCCATCGGGCAACGCACGCCCTTCGGAACGTAAACGAAGGAACCGTCGGTGAAGACCGCAGAATTGAGGGCGGCGAAGAAATTGTCGCTCGCCGGCACTACCGATCCGAGGTACTTCTGCACCAAGTCGGGATGCTCCTGTACCGCCTCGGAAAAAGAGCAGAAAATGATGCCCAGCTGCCCGAGCTGTTTCTTGTAGGAGGTGCCCACCGAGACCGAATCGAAGATGGCATCCACCGCGACGCCTGCCAGGATCTTCTGTTCCGTGAGCGGAATGCCGAGCTTCTGGTAGGTCTCCAGCAGCTTAGGGTCGGCCTCCTCGAGCGACCCGAGCGGCTTAAGCGTCTTCGGCGCCGAGTAATAGATGATGTTTTGATAGTCGATGATTGGATAGCTGACATTGGGCCAATGCGGCTCGCTCATCTTGAGCCAGCCACGATAGGCCTTCAGCCGCCAGTCGAGCATGAATGCCGGCTCATGCTTCTTGGCCGAAATGAGACGGATGGTGTCCTCACTCAGGCCCTTAGGCACCGAGTCGGCTTCGATATCGGTGACGAAGCCCCACTTGTACTCGCGATTGACCAGTGATTCGACGGGGCTGCTCATTGACCCAGATCCCTCTCCGCAAAACCGTTTACCTACCGCGGAATCCTAAGTAAAATAGTCGGGATTGTCAAAAGGCGGAAGATTTGGTGCAGCAAGGAGTTAGGAACCGATGGCACGCCGAGTTCGGGACCGATCCACCAAGAACAGCCCGGAATCCTGAGGCAGCGATACCCAGACCCCAGGATCGCGGACTGCTGGGCTATTCTGAGCTGACTTCTTAGCCGGCTCTGGTTTTGATAGTAGTTGTTATAAAAACTACTCCTGCAAGTGCCTGATCTTCACTCTTCTAGCCGGTCTCTTGAGTAATCTGGCTGGAAGCCGGAGATTAGCAGTATGACTATCCACCGCATCCGCCTGTTGGGTGACCCTATCCTCCGGGCCCGCTGCGACTTCATTGCGAAACCGCGCTCGACAGCAGTTCGGGTCATTGTGGATGATCTGCGCGAGACGCTGCGAGACTGGCAGTCTCGTTTTGGCAGCGGTCGCGCGATTGCCGCCCCGCAGATCGGCGCTCCGGTGCGAATCGTCCAAGTGGAGATGGAGCAACCTTGGACCCTTATCAATCCGGAAATCATCGACATTGGAACCGAGGATTTCTCGGTGTGGGACGATTGTTTTTCCTTCCCCAATCTCCTGGTCCGAGTGCAGCGGGCGTATCACGTTCGCATTCGCTATCAGGACCTGAAGGGGGACACGCATGAGATCGAGCTGGACCATGACCGGGCCGAGCTGCTGCAGCACGAGATCGATCACCTGGACGGAGTACTTGCGGTAGATCGTGCCTATGGCTCCGATCCCTTCTGCCTTCGGGAGGAATGGAATCGCCTCTATACGGCGAATGAGCGGTATGGTGAGCCCGAGCCGCGAAGCGAGCAGGTCCCCACGCCCCTTTCCGCCTTGCTCTGAGCGGAATGGGGGAGCTGTTTCAGTTTCCCGCCAACGGCCATACCGCTACTGGATACCTGGCCCTGCCGGCGGCGGGCTCCGGGCCAGGCGTGCTCGTGCTGCAGGAATGGTGGGGGCTGGTCGATCACATTCAAGGACGTTTGCGAGCGCTTCGCGCAGGAGGGCTTTGTTGCCCTGGCGCCCGACTTCTATGATGGTAAGGTCACCCAGAGTCCGGACGTAGCCGGAAAGCTCTTTATGGCGCTGAACATTGCACGGGCAGGTGCGGACCTGCGCGGAGCAGCTCAAGCGCTACGGGCTCGTCCCGATGTGACCTCAAGGCGGGTAGGCGTGGTGGGATTCTGTATGGGCGGGCAGTTGGCCCTCTACGCTGCCGCAGAGTATCCCGATCAGATCGGGGCAGCGGTCGACTTCTACGGCATTCACCCCAACGTGAAACTCGATCCGGAAAAGCTTCGCGTACCGGTCCTCGCGCACTTCGCCAGGCGCGACAACTCGGTGCGGGAAGCTGACGCTCGAGCCCTCTGCAACAGGATCACCACGGCCGGTGGCAGCGTCGAAGCCCACTTTTATGACGCGGATCACGCTTTCTTCAACGACTCGCGCCCAACCGTCTTCGATAAGACCAGCGCCGGCGCGGCTTGGAACCGGACCCTCACATTTCTGAGGAAGCGCCTGAACTAGCGGACGGACAATCTCGAGCCATTCCGCAGCGCAAGGTAATCCTGGGCTCCCCTTGCGGAGCGTGGTCAGGCTCCTTAATTCTGTCCCGTCATCCTAGAGCCCGCGTCCGGGCCGCCCAACATGACCATTCAGGGAGAGTGGACGGCATGACGTATATCATCACCGAGGCATGTATCGGCGTGAAGGACAGGGCCTGCGTGGACGTCTGTCCGGTCGACTGCATTTATGAAGGGGAGGATCAGCTCTACATTCACCCCGACGAGTGCATCGATTGCGGGGCTTGTGAGCCGGAGTGCCCGGTGACTGCGATCTTTCCCGAAGAAGACGTGCCAGCAAATCTGGAAAGCTTCATCGCGAAGAATAAGGAGGTTTTTAACTCGGACACGCCGCCGGGGAGGCCGCAGAAGTAGGCAGAAAGTGGGACGGCCTCGAGGTCGGCAAACATCGCTGACCCCGGGGCCGCACAAGGGAGAACTGCATGAGGCTTGGCGGTGATCCAGATATAGAGCATCGAATCGGTCCCGCCATCCTAATAGACGCCCCAAACCGCCAAAGGGTTTCAGCCCAGGCTCTGCAGGAATTTCAGAATCGCCCGCGTGGTGGGCACCGGCTGCTCCACGCAGGGCAGGTGGCCGGCTCCGGGAATCTCCATCAGCCGCGCCCCCGGAATCACGGTAGCCATTGCCTGCGCGATCGGAGGCGGAGTTATCATGTCTTCCGCTCCCACCAGCACCAGCGTGGGGATCCCGGTCAGGGTTTCGAGTAGCGGCGTGCTGTCGGGCCGTTCCCGCATCGCCGAGAGCGCGCCCACGATACCGGAAACCGGCGTGCGTAGAATCATGGTACGGATCCGCTCGATGATCTCGGGCGAGACTTGGGGCGTAAAGAACCGCGGCAGCATCGCTTCTGCGGCGGCGATCGCTCCCTGCTCGCGTACCCGGCCGATCAGCGCATCACGGGCCCGGCGCCCTTCCGCGCTATCCGCCTCGGCGCGTGTGTCGACCAGGATCAGCCCCCGCACCCGTTCCCGCCACCGCCTGAGCAGCTCGAACGCGACGTAGCCACCTAACGACAGACCGCAGAGCACGACCTGGCTCTCCCCGATCGCATCGAGGATGCCCACTAGGTCCTCCGCGTAAGTGCTCATGGAATAGCCGAGGTCCGGGGCATCGGATTGCCCCATACCTCGCAGATCGGGCGCGATCCGGCGATACCCAGTCAGGCTGTCCAGCTGATGCTGCCAGATGGTGCGGTCCAGAGGGAATCCGTGCACGAACAGCACGGCCGGGCCGGTGCCTCGCTGTTCGACCGCGAGGCGCACGCCGTTGACAGAGAGTCGATCGGCGGGTTCGGTGCTCGGCCGCGCCTGAAAGTGTTCCCCGACCTCCTCCGGAACCGGGACAGGCCGTCCCTCCCGGTTGATACACACAAAGACGAACTCGGCCGTGGCGAGCAAGGCTCCGTCGCTGGCTCGCCGCGCGGTCTGGCGCATGGTGAAGCTGGTGCGACCGTGATGCACCAGCGCCTGCTGGACGCGCAGAATGTCGCCCGGGAAGGCGGGCGCCAGATAATCGATGACGGTCTTGCGCACCGCGGGCCAGGCGTCGTGCCGCACGAAGACGTCCATCCCCGGCCCACGTCCGAGCACGTCCCAACGGGCCCGCTCGAAGACCCGCAGGAACGCCGCCTGATTGAGGTGGCCGAAGGCATCGCAGTCATCGGGATAGACGACTTGTTCGACCTCGGTGAGGCTCATGGCGTCTCCGGGAGAGCCGGAAAAGTACGCCGGGTCGCGTCGGGCTCGCTACTATTCCATCCCCTATCCGCGAGGTTCCCGACCGGGTGTTGCGATTGATCGAGGCGCCGGGTGAGTTCGCCGAGTTGCTCGCTCGCCTTCACGGCGAGCTGCTGGTCGCGATCGATACCGAGGCGGCCAGCTTTCACCGCCATCGTGATCGGGTCTACCTCCTGCAACTTTCTACCAGGAGCGAAACCTGGCTGGTGGATCCCCTCGCGGTCACCGGGCTGGAGGGGTTTGGTGCGCTGCTCGCCGACCCGGGCATCGAGTTTGTTTTTCACGACGCGGATTATGACCTCCGCTTGCTGGGTCACGAGTTCGGCTTCCGGGCCGCGCGGCTCTTCGACACCCGCATCGCGGCGCAGTTTCTCAACGAGCCCGGCATCGGGCTCGCGGCCCTCCTGGAGAAATACTTCGGCGTGCGCCTGGACAAGCAGTTCCAGCGCGCCGACTGGTCGCTGCGCCCGCTGTCGGAGCCGATGTTGCGCTACGCCGCTA
>Ga0070698_100005937_pt1 | contig 13315 bp, 6 predicted proteins | sample KBSK1502metaG_FD_65477 | JGI IMG/M metagenome (GOLD analysis project Ga0070698, IMG submission 65477) | Corn, switchgrass and miscanthus rhizosphere microbial communities from Kellogg Biological Station, Michigan, USA - KBS K1-50-2 metaG | ecosystem: Host-associated > Plants > Roots >... | reverse complement strand
GCCAGGCCTGCTCGCAAACTCGTCTCAGCGTCCGAGTAGTTTTTTTTGGCTAGATAGATTTCACCGAGGCCGAAATAGGCGTTTGCTGTGTTTGGGTCGATCTCCAGGACGCGCCGTAGCGCTCGCTCGGCGTCTTCCCACCGATGAAGGTCCATGTAAGTGGTGCCCAACCATAGTTGGGCTTCAAGAAACTTAGGATAGATCGTCACAGCCTTCTCAAGATGCGTGATACCTTCCTGAATCCTGTTTTTGCTATCGCTGGCGAGCACAGCTTCGGCTCTCTCAAATTCCCTTATCGCGGTAGGCGGAACATTAGCGTCTATGACTGGCGGGCGTCCGCTCCGGGCACTAGAAGTGGAACCGTCAGCACGAAGCACGAAGAGCATATATTCACTTTGCTGCTTATCTATTAAATCTACAGACCGTTGTTCGTCCACGAAACCAGGAAAACGCACAGTTACTGTATAGTGACCGGGTGAGACGAGAAAAAGGAATTTGCCATTCCGTTCAGTGATTTGGCTATTGAGACCACCCGCACCATCGCAACGTACCAACGCTCCTATGACAGCCTTAGCTGAGTCACCGTAACGGACTTGACCTTGAATCTGTTGCGCGTTAGCGGAGTAGTGCGCCCAAGTGAGAATAGTGCCGGTGAAAAAGATAATCGAGAATGCGCGACCCACTGAACCTTCCCTCCTTCAGATTAGCGAACAACAAGCTTAATCGCCGGTAGGGGCATCCTGCCCACCACCCTTGAGAACTGGCAACACCGATGTAAAAAAGTCAGGAGAGGGCACGGAGCGGCCCCCTCCCGATAAAAGTTGGCTCGTTGGCGAGTCAACTAAAACTCGAATCTTAGGCCGAGCCTCATGTTGAAAGGAGGACGGAACCCATTCGGCGTAACCGCCAATGAAGCGGGTTTGTTAAAGTCAAAGTTCAATACACCGGCTTGGGCCTCGTAGAATTGATCAACGAGTCTGATGCTCCGGTTATTGAACACATTGAAGAAGTCGGCGTTAAAGCCGAGCTTCATCCTTTCGTTTATCTGCCACGGATAGTCCACATGCAAATCGAGCTGAGTGTAAAAGGGAGCCCTACCGAGCGCTCCACGGCCGCCGATCGGTACTTCGCCACCATTTAAATAAGCAGGGTGAGCCCCAAACTTACTAAAAGGTACGCCCGATTCCATGTGTAGACCACCGCCAAGGTTCAGACCCGCAATACTGCCGAACCTTTCCTTGCTGAATGTGTAACTGCCATAGATGTTGGATACTAATCGACGATCGGTATTGAGTGGTCCCGATTTGAATTGGTCGCCCAACAAGTTGAATTCCCCAGCGGTAAAGTCAAACAGCGAGCTAATCGCCGGATCAGTTTGGAGGTTGTCATTACGGAAATGTCCTTCGAAGTTGCCGCGCAATCTCGAAATGCGCCAGTTGCTGAGCAATTGCCAACCGTTCGAGAAACGCTTGTTCAACTCGATCTCCACTCCCTTGTAGATGTGAATGGCGTCGGGAAAACCGTCCGCAATGCCATCGGCGCCGGGATCGCCGGAACCTGCCGCATAGCAAATGGCTCCTATAGTATTTCCGAAGTTGTCGGTGATGGTTCCGGCATCCAGAACGATCGGATTACTGGTAGAGTCGAAAGCTGCGCCAGGATTCTGCCGGCAGCCTGCGGGCTTGCTTGCGTCCGCGATTCCAGGGGTATACTTGAAACCCATTAGGTTTCGCGCAGCATCAAGCGCCGCATTAACGTTACCGATGAAGTAGGTCTGGCCAAAGAGTGAAATAGACTCTGGTGAAACGACTGCGGCGTCTTCCACAATCCTCTTCAAACGACGGTCCTGATAGCGGACCGACAAGACGAAGTTCTTCGGCAACTGCTGCTCAAATCCGATTACATGTTCCTGCGCGAAACCCAGCTTCGTCCCGGGCAAGATCGGGTTCGCCACACTTTGAGACGAAATTGCCAGCGCGTTGGACGTGCCGTTGGCAGCACCGCTCAGCAGATGTGCCGAGTCGACAACTGGATTGACCGTGCCAAAGGAGTTGATAACCGCGACGCGTTCGCCGTTTCGTGGTCCGCCCACCTGCGTAACGTATTCTGGGGCGAATCGGCCACCTGTGAAGCCGGTCACGGCCGACAGGGAGCGCTCCGCGAGATCTAAGGGGATGTATTCAAAGAAGCGACCGAAGCTATAAAAGATCTTCGTGTTGCCTTTGCCCGTTGGATCCACCGTCACGCCAACTCGCGGGGCCCACTGACCCGTAAAGCTATAGGCGATGGAACCGCCACTGGCCGGGTTTCCAACGATCCGTTCTTGCTCACCACGAATGCCAAAGATTCCCGTGATGTACTTGTTGACGCGCCACGTATCCTGGGCGTAGTAAGCGTGATAGTTGCTATGGGTGTTGAATTTGGGAATGCCGAATTCGGCTCGAACCAGCTGAAGCGAAACTCGCCGCCAACCAGTGCCAAAGCCAATATCGTTGGTGTCACCTGGAACGAACATAAGTGGACAAAGCGTGCAGGACGCTCCCTGAAGACGCAATGACCACTGAGCATTCAAGGGCTGACCGATAGCTCCAACTGCGTTTCCGGTTAATTCCGTGAGCGGAGTCCCGTCAGCATTAGCAGCTGGGACTGAGTAGTGCGGACCGCTGCGTTCACGGACACCGGAATAAATGCCGCGCTGGAATTGATAGCCCACAGCAAGTTGGTGGGTACCCCAGAGACTGACGCCCCTGGAAAGATCCCAAGTCGTGCGATACGACGTGCCCTTGGTATTCTCGATGAATCCACGCCCGAGGGCGACGAAGGTCTGACGCTGGTTCTCAAACGATGTCTGGGTGCGATCTGTGATCTGGTTAAAGTCGTCGAAACCAGACTCATCAAAGTGGTTATTGCCCTGGCTGAATGAACCGATCAGCATGTAGGGCGACGCACCACCACCGAAACTTCCGTTGTAGCGCAGAGATAGGTTACGAGTCCCGTAATCCAGCACACTCTGAGCAGTGGTGTTGTCAATGTTTGGCGTAAAGAACGAAGACTTATTGGTTTTCGAAGGATCGCCGAAGATCGAGAAATTCAGCGAGTGCTTCTCGTTGATATTCCAATCAGTCTTTAGCGAGTAGTTATAAGTAAGTGTGCGAGCTGCGTGCTCGCCGAGCAGGTTGAACAATCCGGAGGTTTTCCCACCTAAGTAGATGTTGCGAGTGATGGTGGGATTAAACGAACCAAAGAAGAAGAATTTGTCTTTCACGATGGGTCCGCCCACGTCAGCACCCACATCGTAATTTTCTACATGGATCAGCTTTCCAAATTGCTGGACCCGGAAATCATCTGGCTGTTTGCGCGTGGCCTCAAACGCCTTCGGACGCGCGTAACCATAAAAGGCGCCGTGAAAGTCGTTCGTGCCGGACTTCGTAATGATGTTGATGATACCACCCGTTGACTGCCCGTACTGGGGCTCAAAGCCGCCGCTCTTAACCTGAACTTCTTTGATGAAGGAAGTGTTGATGCCGGTGCCGAGAGAGCCATAAGAACGGGAGAACGTACCGAGCCCTCCAAAAGCCGAGTCGGTAATGTTGACGCCGTCAGCAATGTAGAGATTGTCTAATGCCGACCCACCGGCAATTGACGGATTAGAGCCACCGCCGCCAAGGCTGTCAGTGGTGCCGGGCGCGATATAGAACAAGCTGGTAACACTGCGCGCAACTGGTATGTTCTGATAAAGCTGATCGTTCAGGTTCTGATTGACGGCCGAACTCTGTTGATCAATACCGCCTGTATCAGTAACCGTAACAACCTCGGAAATTTGGCCAGCCTCCAACTTGGGGCTGATTGTCGCCTCTTTACCGACATAAACGATTACGCCTTTGGACACCGATTTCTTAAAGCCTGCCTGTTCCACCGTAACCGTGTAGACGCCTGGAAGCAGGTTGTCCACTTTGTAAGCACCCTGATCATTGGCCTGAACTGTAGTCGCAGCTTGCTGACCTTCGACCGTCACCTTGGCATTTGGCAAAATGCCGCCGTTGGTGTCAGTCACCGTGCCTCCAATACTTCCCTTAGTTTGTAAGTCCTGCGCAAAGACTGCCGTCGAGGCCAGCGCCAGGCACAGGACAAGAAATACCCTAAAACTCGTTTTCATTTTCCAGCTCCTTTTCAAGAATACTTAATTAGCGATTCGTAACTCCGAAGTTTCACGATAAGGGCCAACACCACCAGACTATTGCTCGCATGTCGGACTCTTATCGAAAGCGTCACATTGGTTCTTGAACCAATGTTGTCGGCTAGGTCCACTTCGAAGCTCTGGGGAGCTATAAGTTAGGAAGCAAAGGAGGTGCCAATAATTGGTTAAGAGGAAACAGTCGGAAACACTCGAGCGCGTTTCAGTTGAGTGTGGCACACCGATCAACGCGAGACATTTCGATTCAAGGGTCTACGAACATGCGGACGTTACTTTTTATGACTACCGATGAAAACTAAACAAGGTTCTACTGTCTTGCGTCGTTTCATGTTGCAGATAAAGGCACTGTTCCGCTAACCAAAATGGGCCACATGACTACGGAACAATCCGCAACGATCAGCAAATGCTTTCTCAAGCGTTGTTGCTGATTGATCCAAATGTTTAAGTTCCATTCAAAATCCTAAACTTCAACACCGCAGCCTGCATTTAGATAGAACAAGTTTTGATTAAGATGTAGACCGGGGCGGGATTAGTCGGCGAGTTGACTTTAACGGTGGTAGCCTCTCGAGCAGAATTAACTGATCTCGTCCAATCCAATTTGAACGGGGCGGCAAGTCTTACTTATTGCGAAGCTCCTTGATAGTCTTGCGCACCCGCTCGGCGTCCTGAGCGTTTGGCGTGAGCCGAAGATAAGTTTCGAACTCCTCGGCAGCACGATGATATTCACGCTGTCGCCAGTACAGACCAGCTAGATAGTAATGCGCGAGCCCGAGCTGATTGCCGCTAACATCAATAGCAAGTCTGAGCTCTCTTTCCGCTTCTTCGTCATTGTGCAGACGCGCGAGCGTGAGCCCAAGATACATATGAGCTGTTGGCGCGGACGCAAGCTTCAGAACTTCGCGCAATTGGGTTTCTGCTTCCGTCAATTGCTGCGTTTCCAATAAAGCAATTCCTAAATTGAGTTTTGGGGCAAAGGAATCTGGGTTGAGCTTCAACGCGGATCTAAGAGGTTCGACAGCCTTATCTGCCTGCCCAAGTCTCAGATATTGGACGCCGAGCTCGTTCAGAGCCAAGGAGAATTTAGGAGATAACGATATTGCAGTCCTAAGAATATCTACTGCCTTCGCATGATTCCCAAGCCTCGACAAGTCCAAGGCTTTTTCATACAGGGCGCGGGCCTTATCGGGCACACCCGCCATCGCCGCATTGATTACAGATGCTTTTGCAGTATCCGACTCCTTGGGCTGTAAGTTAATCATTACCGTATACCGGCGTGACGTTGGTATTGCGGACATCCCTGCTCCCGAAATCCTTGATTCGTTCTCAATAAATACGGGCTCTCGGGCGATCTCATACTCTTTACCCGCGTTGACTACGACAGTGTAGTTTCCCGGAGAAAGGGATAAAAAGGTAAATGTGCCTCTGTCGTCAGCAATTACCGAAAGGTCGCTCGAGTCGTGGCTTTGCAGCTTGACTTGGATTGTTCCGTCGGCCCCACGACCGGAAGGAAAGAAAATGTAACCGGCGATCACGTGGATACCGTTCGTGCCTATCGGGTTCCTGCCACTCCCCTGTCCAAAAGTGATCGACGTCAAGGAGATTATCAGGATGCTGGACAGCAAGAGCCGGAGGCTGAGTGCCTGACAATGAATCCGATCGCGCAGCTTTGGAAGCATTGTACACCCCTCAACTTTCTTCAACCGAGATCATAAAGGTCGAGAATAGGGAGCCCAAAAATTCACTTCATAAAAATAAACGTGGGGAACGCCAATATCTTGGCGCCCCCCACATTTCAAAGTACATCGCCCATGAACCGGCCGAAGACGGTTCATTTAGAAGGTGAATTTGGCGCCTAACCTGAAGGAGGACGGTGGCTGCACCAGCGAGGCCGCTCCATAGAACGGATTGGCTACCGGCGGAACTCCCGTCACACCACTGTTGAGCGAGAACGTCTGATCCAGCGTTACTGCTCGCTGACTGTTGAAAACATTAAACCAGTCCGCCGATAGACGTAGCTCCCGCTTCTCGCCAAGTTTAATCGGATAATATGCACCTAGATCCAAATTGCTCGTCGTTGGCGTCCGGTTTGAGCCGATGCTTTCGACAACGTTGGGAAATCCAGGCTGCGTGGCTGTAACCGTCGGAACAATAGCTGTGCCGCGTGGCACGCCAAATCCCTGGTTGTTGCCATAGACTACATGCGGAACCAGAGCACTGAACGGAGTGCCGGATTGTATGTAGAAGTTTCCGCTAATTAGAAGCTTCCAAGGAGTCTTATAACTACCATTGAACTTGAACTGGTGTGGACGATCATTTGGCAACCTTCCGTAAACGTTATTACCCAAGCTCTGCAGATCGAACAACGAAGTGATGTTCGGATCGGCCTGGCCGTTGTCGTTACGGAATAAGCCTTCGTAGTTACCAGTCAAGCTGGAAAATACGTAAGAAGCGATAAACTGGTAGTTATTCGTGAACCGCTTCGTGGCCGTAAATTCAAGCGCGCGATAATAACGACGTGCAAAGCCAAAACAATTGGGTGCTCGGCCGGCTGCCGCATCACCAAGGCAGGCCTTATCTTCCGTCGTCTCGCCATTGCCTCTTCGTCCCGGATTGAACAGGAAGTAGTTGTCACCGTCGTCAAATGAACCGTCTTCGATTACATTTCTCATGTAACGATACTTGCCTGCAATTCCGACAACAAAGTCTGTTGCAACTTCATACTCAAAGCCGGCTGCAACTTCACCAATACTCTGCGGCTTCAAACCGGGATCGACTGGCGTGATCGAAGCACCGAGGTTAGTGGCACCCGTTTGACAGGGTTCTAATGGGGTGCAATTTGGATTAATCGCGGCGATGCCGGGCACAATGTTCGACCCGGCAGGCGCATTTAGCCTGTTTACGTTAAAGTTCTTGTCGGTTTGTCCTTCACCTCCACCCGCTCGGACGTTAACATCCAACGGGATAGGTGTTTCAATGAAAGCGCCATAATTCAGAAACAGCTTTCCTTTGCCAGTACCGGTAAAGTCCCAAACCAAACCAATTCGGGGAGCCAAATTATCCTTAAAGTTGTTGAACTTGACGTAGCTATCGCCGTCGGTGTTATAGGCCTGCTGGTAATCCCAGCGAGCCCCGACATTGAGTTGCCAGTTCTTAGCAAACTTCCAATCGTCCTGAACGTAGAAAGATTCAACGCTTGTAATGGTGTTGGCGTTCAGTTCGAAATCTCGTACTCGAGTGCCGGTGCGGACAATGAAGGGATTACCAAAAGCCTCCTCAGAGGTAATACTCCCGGTCACCACAGACGTGAGACCTGCCGGAAGAACAACTCCCGGAGTGCTCAGCAATGCCGTTGCTGTACCGCTCGGACAAACAATCGCAGAGCCACGGGTAGTGCAGACGCTGTAGCTATTCACTACACGCTGACTCACTGTGGCGTTGTTAGCGGATCCATTTACAAACTGATAGCCATTCGGGTTTGCATAAGTAATTGGCGCTCCGCTGGAGGTCGTAAAAATGTCATAGATATTGCGGTTCCACTCGAATCCCCATTTCACCGTGTGCTTGCCTACGAGATTCTGCATGTGGGCATTCATCTCGTAGCGGTTTCGTGTCTGGTCAGTGTAAACTCCGAAGCCCGGGCCGCGCCCAAAGTTACGCTGGAGAGAGCCCCCGCGTCCATCAACAAAGTCTACGAACCCCGTTCTGCTGCTATTCGCCGTTGAAAGGACGCCGGTCTGTGTCACCGGAAGAACGCCGCCGCCCTTCAGCACCGCGAAATTGTCCAGGACTGACCGCACGTCCGTGGCACGCGGAGTGACACTAGCCCTTTGAAAGTGCAGGCCAGCCGAGAACTCTGCGATGAAATTGTTCGTGACCGTTGAATTCAGCCTGAATGCATAGTTCTGACCGCCAGTCTTATTCGTACCCTCAAAGGCTGTTATGTCGTCGCCAAAGCCATTGACGTTGGTCAGAATGTTGGAGGCCGTGTGCACCGCCAGGAATCCGTCAACCTTGGTAAAGTCACCAAAGGTCGAGGCAGTGAACGTGTTCCGGCCGTTGAGCGCCCAGGTGATCTTGCCGGCGTAGAATGGAATAGTCACTTTGTTCGACGCGGGCGTGTGAAAGCTCTGCGTTAAATAGAAATTCTCACGGCGTTGGGGATTGAAGGCGCCAAAGAACCAAAGCTTGTTCTTCACAATCGGTCCGCCAACATCGCCGCCGACATCCGTTTCTGAATAGCCGTTTGCGGCCGCTCCAGTGAATGGGAAGTTCTTGACGCTGCGAACCAGCCCTTTGGTGACTAAGTAGCCAAAGAGGTCGCCGTGAAATTCATTGCCACCGCTCTTCGTAATGACATTGAAGATACCACCTGTCGATTTACCATACTCGGCGCCATAGGCCCCAGTCTTGATTTCAACCTCCTGGACAAACTCGAATGGCAGATTGGCACCCGAGCCGCCATAAGCCGGATCGGAAGTGTTTACGCCATCAAGGACGTAGTTATTCTCGGGACCGGAAGCTCCACCAACCGATGGATCGCGGTCACGTCCGGTGGCATCTCGCAAGCCTGACCGCGCAACAGTGGGGGCAATCGTGTAAAGCCCCTGCACCGTACGCTGCGTAGGGAAGTTCGAAAACTGTTCAGTCGAAACGTTAGTGCCGGTTGTGTTCTGGGCCACATCAACTCCCGCTCCCGCACTTCCGGTAACCGTCACATTCGCCGTGGCTGTTGCCAGCGATAACTGAGCATCCGCGCTGGAAGTTTTTCCAAGATTCACGGCCACGCCGTCCTTCTGAAACTTGCCGAACCCTGGCGCCTCGATTTCAACCTTATAGATGCCAGGGGGCAGGTTCAGAACTACAAATCGGCCATTGTCACCTGAGGTAGCTGTCTGCTGACTAATCAAATTGGGGCTGCTGATCGTCACGCTGGCGCCATTTATCGCTGCGCCGTTTGGATCGGTGACAATTCCCTCAATCGATCCTGTCGTGCTCGTCTGGGCCATTGCGCTTACAGCAAAAAGCATCAGGCCGATAACTACAACTAAGAAAAAACGTCTCTTCATCTTTCTGTCCTTTCCTTAATAGCTTCATCAAGAGAAGCTCTGACTGTCATGCGAAATCTTTGCTTCAGGACGGGTCGATAGATTGAACTTCGACGTCCTGCGTTTGGTAATTCTTAAAATTAGGGTCTGCTCTCAAATGGATCTGCCATAAATTGATTACCTACCCACCATTTGTGAGTTGACATCGGTAATAGGCAAAACGAGTGCCCAACTTGTAGGCCTGGCGCTGGCCGTTCGTTGTTTCATTTGAATGTAGCTCACCTGAGGGGTGGTCCACTGCAAGTGATCTCTTAAAGGGAGTTTGATGCAGGCGAGTTAACCGTTCTGGGTTTATTCTTAAGGACGTCGTCTATCCTTGGAGCGGGATATGATCTTGTTTTGCGAGGTCTGTGCTTTTTGATTGTTCGCCACATTGTCGAGCGACTAATTTGGAGATCGCGCCTGGTCGCCAATTCTTCGCACAGAATGGAAAGCGGAAGGCATGGATTGTCGTCCACGAGGTCCAGGATGAGTTTTAAGCTTTCATCATCTATCTTGGAAGTAGGTCCAGCATATCTCTTCGCCTGAATGCTGCCGGTATTGCGATAGCGCTTAAGCAGGTTTCGCACAAAGCCCAAACTAACATCGAACCTATTAGCTATTTGACGCTGCGAACCTTCCCGGTTTTCATATGCATGAAGCACTCGGATTCGAATATCTTCGGAATACGCCCGCATGATCAACTCACCTACGTCTTTCGAAAAGTCAAATGAGTTATCGTCCCGTCATAGTTGGGCTACATACCTATGAAACAGCTGGCGCATTGAAATTCCACATCGCTGTTCCGTCGGTTGAGTTGCTCCAAAATGTCTGAGTTCTATCCAAAATCTTCAAGTTCCCTTGAAGCTCACTCTAGTTATTGCCCCACACCCTCACAAGAGCCAATTACAACAGGCCTATTGGTTCCATTGTTTCTTGCACAACCCTTGCTTCGTATACCTGGTACCACGACGAGCAAAAACATCGCTGGGTGATTGAACTGCGTGCAGACCTGAGGGCTTACCGTTCAGTGGCAGGCTGGGGCGGGCAATCCTGAGGAACCATACGTGTCGGAAGAAATCCGAGCTTCCGGATCACGACTTGGTGGTATGGGAAGTAAAGCGGCAAAATCTACAAAAAACTATGGCACAAATTTTTGCCTGTATTCCGGCGAGACGATAAACGCCTTGACCATTTCAGCGTTGATGAAGTTTCCGTTGAACTGGTTTAGCTTATTTAGCCAGAAGTTGTAACCGTCAAAATTCAAGCCCGGCTCCGGCTCATCATTCGGATTTCTACGCAGATACCCGAAATACTGCATTAGCACAAAAGCTCTGTTGAATTCTTGGCGAACGAGTACAGTGTTCTCCGTCACGCGGCGTAGCACGCGCGCTCGCGCCGCGCTGTCTGAGGTGGTTAGCGACTCGCCAAACTCATCCAGTGCAGCAGCAAGCTCCTCGGCGGACGGCGTAACACCGGCATTCTCGTAAAGTGCGGCAACAAATGCAGCAGGCGTCATTGTAGTTGGATAGCTAGCGATGAAGCGGGGACGCTCTATGAAACTCGCGGCAAAGGTTCGCTTATTGTCCTCCAACCGCTGCTGCCAGCCCGGTGCGCCTACAACCAGCGCGTGGCCTAATTGCTGTTTGTCTTGGAGAAATTCGTCGTACTTGATCGGGACGGGAGAGTCAGGAATGTTGCCATAAGCAGTCTTGTAAGCGCGGTAAAGAAAGTAGCCCGTCTCCCGAAACTCAATCGAAAGGAAGAAAGCTGCGGAAACGTTAATGCGTTTGAACTCAACGCAAGACTGATCCAGGCCGCAGGAGGCAATCTGGTTGGTCCAAAAGATGAGACCATTCGCGTCCGGCTCACGTCCCAGGAAATCAAGATAGTGCTGCCGCACAAAAAACATGGCGGTGTCCAGGGGATTACCGGTCGGCGCGATCGCAACTGCATTGAAGATCGCTTCGGTATGTTCCCCTAATTGGCTGAATGAGATGGTTGAAGGTACAAAGGCAAAGTTGACTCTTTCCACTGTGAGAGTATAAAAGCCGCCGGTTTCGACATTCTCGAAGGAGTAATAGCCTTCGCCATCTGTGATGGTGATAGCTGAGCTTGTACCGCCGAGGACAACTATGACTCCCCCCAACGGTAATCCCTGGGTAGTCACTATTCGACCGCTAATCGAGCCGGGAGAAGCAGTCGGGGTCGACAGTAACGTCGCAGCCCAGAAACCGCCAGTCGTAGTGTATGGAGGAGTTCGGGCGAACACCCCCGCCGCCGCTTGACCTATTGTTCCATTCAGCGAGTAGCTACCTTGCGAACTGGAGGAACCACCACTGCTCACTACAGTCGGGGTCAAAATATAGCCACCACCGCTCTGCTGACCCAAAGCGTTGCAAGAGACAAAACTCAACACCAAGAGGACGCCGTAAGCATGGGAAACAAAGAGCTTCATCGTAGACATCACCCTTGAGATAAACGCTGCTTGAGTGCGCAGGTTAAAACCAAAATAAACTGGCTCCTTGAATAGTGCGAAGGATCAAGACTTCTTGACAGCCATCGGCTAGAACAAGAATCCCGGATCATTGACTTTCGTACGAAGCACCAATCCTATAGCTCCGGGTGACAAAACAGTCGGAGGATTAGCGAGGGTACTCGGAGCATCGCCACCATTGCCGCCGCTCGCCCCGCCACCCTGGCTACCGCCAACAGGCGTGCCGGTAGAACCACCGGAGCTTCCTCCGCTCACGTTAACTGTGCCTGCAACTACATCGGCATTGGGACTCAGAAAATGTACGATGCCCCCGCCGCCACCACCGCCACCGAAGGTGTTCGCTTGAGTAGCCGTGCCACCCACACCGCCAATCGCGGAGAGAGTGCCGCCGTTCGAAATGTTGTTCCTGGAGGCGAGAATAATCACGCCGCCGCCGCCGCCGCCTGAGGCCGCACCGCCGCCGGTATTCGTCCCTCCATTGCCGCCGTTAGCAACGATGCTGCCGCCGCCACCAACGGTGATCCCTCCTTCCGCGATTACGACCAGCGAGCCTCCGCCTGCCCCTCCCGGAGAAGATGCGGAACCGCCACCGCTTCCTCCGCCGCCCTTTAGAGCGAGAAGCTGGCTGGCTCCGAGTCGGGATATTGCAATTCCCCCAATGGAATTCGTAGCGGCCGACAACGCAACGCCAAATCCGGTCGCAGGACTGGCGTTGCTTCGCGGTCCAACGGCAACCGTAATCGTTCCATTGACCGTCAAGGTACCCCTAACGCGAAGGACAAGGCCGCTCGGTATGGTCCAAGTCTGACCTGCATTCACAGTGATGCTACTGAACTGAAAGTTATTGCTGGCAGGTGGGCTGTTGTTCCAGTCAGTGTTGCTTGAAATGGTTAGTGCGCCTGCTGAACCGTCTCCGTACTCCGCCAACGTTGAACGACTTTGCAAAGCGTATGGCTCAGCGGTTAGCTGTTGCCGCGGCGCCAGCGTAGCATAGGAACCGCCACCTGCCGGGCAACGTACTTGCGTATCCAGCCAGCGATCATTGCCGTTGAAGGCGGCGGCGCCAAAAAGACCAGTACTGTTGAGTACTACGGTAAACACGCCGGAGCTTACTAGGATGTTGGGCTTAGGTTCATCGCTTCCAACCTGGGTTCCACCCGGGGTATCTGCATCATAAAGCCTGAAGATAAAATCACAGTTTCCAGTCGCGGGGCTCCCGCCTTGAGTCAGCCGCCCTTGATAGGTGAAGCCAGTGCCTTGACCCATCGCAGCTGGGGGAACAGAAAAAATAACTAGTGCGAGACTCGTAATGAAGCTACGGCGGAAACTACAGAGGCGAAACATTCTGAAGATTTCTCCTATATTGAATAGTCACAAGGCAAGCTTATGAACGGAATGGCGTTTGTTTTTCTGAGTCCTACTCTGACCAGAGATTTATGCGACACCTGTAAAAGCTGGGTCATGCTGGTCACATAACATGTGTAGGAGTTTCATCGGACTGGGCACAGGCGCTGCCACCTTAGAGATAGAGCGTCATTT
>Ga0070698_100005936_pt1 | contig 13317 bp, 7 predicted proteins | sample KBSK1502metaG_FD_65477 | JGI IMG/M metagenome (GOLD analysis project Ga0070698, IMG submission 65477) | Corn, switchgrass and miscanthus rhizosphere microbial communities from Kellogg Biological Station, Michigan, USA - KBS K1-50-2 metaG | ecosystem: Host-associated > Plants > Roots >... | reverse complement strand
CAGGTATTCCTGATCGTACCCGTTGCCCCGTACCGACACGCGGTTGCGAGGCGAGAACTGCACGTCGCCCTTCAACCCCCAGATGTACTGGGTGCGCGGCGCCGGGATGTTGCGGTTGAACGCCGCGAGCGCCCCGTTGGCGGCGAAGACCAGCACCTGCGGCTCGCGCTCGTACTCGTAGTTGGCGAAGAAGTGCACGCGATCCTTGACGACCGGCCCGCCGAACGTCGTGCTGATCTGCTGGTTCTGGTACGGCAGCACGACGTGCTGCACCTTGTCGGCCGCGTTCAGCTTCGCATCGCGGAAGTAGCCGCCGACGGCGCCCGAGAACGCGTTGGTCCCCGACTTCGTGATGGCGTTGGCAATCATCCCGGCCGAGCGTCCCTGCGTCGCGTCGAAGCGGTTCGTGATCACCTCGAACTCGGCGATCGAGTCGCGCGAGAAACGCGGCTGATCGTCGCCGATGCCGATGTAGTTGTTGGTGACCTGCTGGCCGTCGATGTTGATCTGCGAGTACCCCTGGCGCAGCAGCGGCACGCCGCTCGACTGGTTCTGCCGGCTGCCGGGCGCCAGCATCGCCAGGTCCATCCAGTTGCGTCCGTTGATCGGCAGCTCCTGCATCTGCTTCGGATCGATGTTGCCGGCCAGCACGGAGCTCTGCGTGTCGATGAGCGGCGCTTCGCCGGTGACGGTCACCGACTCCTGCACCGTCGAGGGCGACATCTGCAGATCGAGGGCGGCAATCTGTCCGAGCAGCAGGTTCACGCTGCGGACGACCGTCGCGAAGCCGGGAAGCTCCACCGAGAGGCGGATGGTGCCGGTGCGCACCGGCAGGCGGAATGTGCCTGCCGCATCGGTGACGGCGACAAACGTGTTGCCGGATGCTTCGTGCAGCGCCGTGATGGTGACCCCGGGGAGGACTCCTCCTGACGAGTCCTTCACGGTGCCGGTCAACGTCGCGTCCTGCGCGCGGGACACCGCAGGAAGCACGAGGAGGATGGTAGCCACGATCACGGCTCTGACCACAGGGGACCTCCTTGAACAAGGACCGCTACGTCGAGATGGGTTGACGGGAAGGATGCCGGGATGCCGCGCGGATTCTAGCAGGGGTTCCCCCGAGTGCGCCCGGCCATCGCGTGATTCACCTTGACTTATACCCAGTACGGGTGTTTAAAGGGCGCGCGGCCGTTCAACTCCGGTGCAACGTGAAAAAGGAGGCGAACGATGAACCCCAGATTCGCGCGGCTCCTGTCGGCGGGTTTGGTTTTCCTGTTACCCGCCATCGCCTGGGCACAGGCGGAGACCGGGAACATCGCCGGCGTCGTCAGGGACCCATCAGGCGCCGTCATGCCAGGCGTCACGGTCGAAGCCAGCAGCCCGGCGCTCATCGAGAAAGTTCGCTCCGTCACCACCGACAACCAGGGCCTCTACCGAATCGTCGATCTGAGGCCTGGCGTGTACACCGTCACCTTCACGCTGGTCGGCTTCAACACGTTCAAGCGGGAAGGTGTGGTGTTGACCACGGGATTCACGGCGACCGTGAATGCCGAAATGAAAGTCGGGACCCTCGAGGAAACGGTCACGGTCACAGGAGAGGCTTCGGTGGTGGACGTGCAGAACGTCCAGCAGCAGACCACCATCCGGCGCGACACGCTGGATGCGCTCCCGGTTGCCCAGCGTCCGTCCCAATTCGTCACCCTCATCCCCGCTGCAACCGCAGGGGCAACGACGTTCCACGATGTCGGCGGCGTCGGGACCGACCGCGGATTCTTCGGGGTTCACGGCCAGCGCGCCGACGACATGACCTTCAATTTCGGCGGCATGGATTCGCGAGTGTTCAGCGGAGGCGGCTTCCAGTACAACTCACACACGTATGCGGAGGTCGTCGTCGAAACGGGCGCCGGGTCGGCTGAAGCGACAACCGGCGGCGTCCAGATCAACATCATCCCGAAGGACGGCGGCAACAGGTTCTCCGGCAGCTTCAGCGCCGAGTTCACGGGTCCTCGCCTGTCGAGTGACAACGTCAACGACGGACTGCGCGCTCGTGGCCTGAGCGCGGCGCCTTCGGTCAGGAGCTACTACGACATCGGGGGAGGTGTGGGCGGCCCGATCAAGCAGGACAAGCTGTGGTTCTTCGGGTCCGCGAAGGCAGAGGACAGGTCCATCTATCAGGTCGGCAATTACTTCAACACGCGGCAGGGCACGCTGTTCTACGAGCCCGACCTGACGCGGCAGGGTTTCAACCGTGACTTCTCCAGGGACGCCGGCGTGCGGTTCACATGGCAGGCCGCCGCGAAGCACAAGATCGTGCTTGCCTACACTCAGCATCCAGCGTGTCAATGCATGTTCGCCATCCTGGAGCAGGTCAGCCCCGTGCGTGCTCCGGAGGCTGTCGCCGAGCACCATTACAACCCGCAGAACCTGTCGGTGCTCAACTACACCTACCCGATCACCAATCGGATCCTGATAGATGCGGACGCGTCCCGCAACCAGTATTGGCGCAACCAGAAAAGAATACCGGGGACGGGGTTCGATGCGATTTCGGTGACCGATCAGGGGCTGAATCTCGAGTACGGCTCCCGGCGCACTGGCTACCAGGTGCTGAACGACGAGCGGTACCACGAACGTTTCGGCGTGTCCTACATTACCGGGACGCACAACTTCAAGGTTGGCGTCGACCTGAATCAGTTCAGTCAGGGGAGAAAGAGCTATACCGATGTCAATCTGATCAATCAGGCCATCTCGTACCGGTTCCGCGACCGGGTGCCGAATCAGGTGACGATCTACAACACGCCAAACGGACCCTATAACACCGCCACGGAGAACAACGTCTACGCACAGGATCAGTGGACGATTCGGAAGCTGACGCTGAACCTCGGGTTCCGCTACGGCGTCTACGATGCGTTCATCCCTGCGCAGCACCTGCCGGCTGGGCCCTACGTGCCCGAGCGTGATTTCGCAGAGGTCACACACTCGCCGCACTGGCAGAATCTCAGCCCGCGCCTGGGAGCCGCGTACGATCTATCCGGCAACGGCAGGACTGCCTTGAAGGTGTCGATTGGCCGATATCCGATCCGCAACGTCGGCGCCGCCGTCGACATCCCGTCGACACAGCAGGTGGCGACGAGCACGAGCCGGACGTGGACCGACAGCAACCTGAATTACATCCCCGACTGCAACCTGAGAAGTGCGCTGGCCAATGGCGAGTGCGGGCAGTGGGACGATCTCACCTTCGGACAGATCAGAACTCCGAGCACGCGCCGCGCGGACGATGCGCGGGAAGGGTTCAACGATCAGAACTACAACTGGCAGGGCTCGGTCTCCGTGCAGCACGAGCTGCGACCCGGCATGGGGATCAACGTCGCGTATTACCGCACGTGGTACGGCGGTTTCCTCGCCACCGACAACCAGGCGGTGACGGCGGCCAACTTCGACACGTACTGCATTACCTCGCCGACGGACAGTCGGCTGCCCTTCAGCGGCCAGCAGATCTGCGGCATCTACGACGTCACGCCGACGCGGTTCGGGCAGCAGAGCAATCTGATCACGCAGGCCACGCACTATGGGAAGCAGACCGAGATGTTCCAGGGCTTCGATTTCATCTGGACCTCTCGATTTGCGCGGAGTGGACGCGTCCAGGCGAGCCTGAGCACCGGACAAACGGTGAACGATACCTGCGATTTCAACGATCTTCCGCAGGTGCAGACGCTCCTGACCCAGGGGGGCGCGACGCCGACAAGTTACGTGACCCCGCGGACGGCGGCGTTCTGCCACATCAGCCAGCCGTGGTCCGGCGGCACGGGAGCCGGTTTCAACGTCGTCTACCCGCTGCCCTGGGACATCCAGACGAGCGCGCTGTACCAGAACAAGCCGGGGTTTCCGATCGGCGCGACCTACGTGGCCAGCAATGCCGAAGTCCGATCGTCGCTGGGCCGGAACCTGGCGGCGTGCCCCAGCCAAACGGCGGCCGCGTGCAATCAGAACGTCACGGTCGCCATCATCCCCCCCAACTCGATCTTCGGCGATCGGATCGAGCAGCTGGATCTTCGTTTCAGCCGGATCTTCCCGATGGGGAGGGCGAAGGTGCAGGGGAATTTCGACGTCTACAACATCTTCAACAACAGCACTGTCCTGAATGAGAACACGCGTTACCAGACCGTGAACAACGCGTGGCGGAACGTGATCCAGATCATGGGCGGACGCCTTGTCAAGTTCAGCGCCAACCTCACCTTCTAATCGCTGATCGAACGCCCTCGGGGCCGGCCTGACGGCCGGCCCCGGCGGACGTCCCGACCAGAACGCCCCCGCAGGATTGCCTTGACTTATACACAGGACGGGTGTTTAAGTTGGCGCCCACTGCGTTCAACTCCGGGGATTCCTTCAAAAGGGAGGGGAACGAATGAACGCCAGATTCGCGCGGCTCCTGTTGGCGTGCCTTGCTTTGCTGGTACCGACCATCGCGTGGGCACAGGCGGATACCGGCAACATCGCCGGCGTGGTTCGAGACACGTCCGGCGCCGTGATGCCAGGCGTCACGGTCGAAGCAAGCTCTCCAGCGCTCATCGAGAAAGTCCGTTCCGTCGTCACCGACAGTCAGGGTCTCTACCGGATCGTCGATCTGCGCCCTGGCACGTACACCGTGACCTTTGCTTTGCCAGGCTTCAGTACTGTCAAGCGAGAGGGTATCGCGTTAACCACCGGCTTCACGGCGAACGTGAGCGCCGAGTTGAGAGTCGGTTCACTCGAGGAGACGGTCACGGTCACCGGGGAGTCCCCGTTGGTCGACACGCAGAACGTCGAGCAGCAGCAGACGCTCTCGCGCGAGATCCTCGATGCGATTCCGACCAGCCGACGTCCAGCGCAGTTCATCACGCTCATCGTCGGGGCCGACGGCGGAGCCAACGCGTCGACACTTCATGATGTCGGCGGCGTCGGGAGCGACCGCGCGTTCTTCGGTGTGCACGGCCAGCGCGCCGACGACATGACCTACAACTTCGGCGGCATGGACTCGAGGGTGTTCAGCGGAGGCGGCTTCCAGTACAACGCCCACACCTTCGAGGAAGTCGTCGTCGAGACGGCAGCCGGCTCCGCGGAAGCGACGACCGGCGGCGTCCAGATCAACATCATCCCGAAGGATGGCGGGAACATCTTCTCGGGAAGCATCAGCACTGAGATCACCGGCCCGAAGCTGCAGTCCGACAACATCAACGACTTCCTTCGCACCCATGGCATCGCGAGCGCGGGGGCAGTCAGGAGGTACTACGACGTCGGCGGAGGCATAGGCGGCCCGATCAGGCAGAACAAGCTGTGGTTCTTCAGCGCAGCCCGGTACGAGGACAGATCTCTGTATCAGGCTGGCAACTACTACAACAAGCGCCAGGGAACGGTGTTCTACGAGCCGGACCTGAGCCGGCCGGCGTATAACCACGATTTCTCCAAGGACGCTTCGCTTCGCCTCACGTGGCAGGTCGCGCCAAAGCACAAGATCGTGGGCAGTTTCACCGACCATCCGGCCTGCCAGTGCACGTTTGCGCTGCTGGAGCAGGTGAGTCCCATCTTCGCGCCCGAAGCTGTAGCCGAGCACCGTTACGTCCCGCAGTACCTGGGGACGGCCCACTACACGTCCCCGCTGACCGATCGGCTCCTGATCGAGGCGGACTACTCGAAGAGCCGGTATAACCGCGAGCAAAGACGGATACCGGGTGTGGGGAACGACGCCATCTCGGTCACGGATACGGGGCTGAACCTCAGGTACGGCTCGCGCAGCACGCTCTACCAGCGACTGAACGACCTGCGCAACCACGAACGCGTCGCGATGTCCTACATCACGGGCACACACAACTTCAAAGCGGGCGTGGACCTGAACCAGTTCAGCCAGGGCCAGAAGCGCTATGACGATCTCTTCCTCGTCAATCACGCCATCTCGTACACGTTCCGGAACCAGTTGCCGGTGTCCGTGTCGATCTACACGGGGCCATACGGTCCGTATCAGGAGGGCGTGGAGAACAACCTCTACGTGCAGGACCAGTGGACCATTCGGAGGTTGACGCTGAACCTGGGGGTCCGGTACGACGTGTATGACATGACGATTCCGGCGTCCCATCTGGGAGCCGGGGTGTACGTGCCCGCGCGCGATTTCCCGGAAGTCAAACACTCGCCGCGCTGGGAAAACGTCAGCCCGCGTGTTGGCGCCGCCTACGACCTGTTTGGTGACGGCCATACGGCTCTCAAGTGGGCATTGGGCCGGTATCCACAGCGCAACACGGGCGTGGCCGTGAACCTCCCCGTGTCCAACCAGCCCACGAGCACGACGATAGCGTGGAACGACGCCAACGGGAACTTCGTCCCCGACTGCGATCTCAGAAACCCGCTGGCCAACGGCGAGTGCGGAGCGTGGGGTAATCGCAATTTCGGTCAAGTCGTCGGCGGCGACACGCGTTTTGCCGACGACGCGATCGGAGGCTACAACCTGGAGGCCTACAACTGGCAGGGCAATGTCTCGGTGCAGCAGCAGCTGCGGAACAACATGGGCCTCACCGTCGCCTACTTCCGGACGTGGTACGGCGGTTTCCAGGTGCTGGACAACACGCTGGTGACGCCGGCGGATTACGATCCGTACTGCATCACCGCGCCAACCGACTCCCGGCTGGGCAGCGTCAGCGGCAAGCAGCTGTGCGGCATCTACGACATCAAGCCGGCGAAGTTCGGTCAGATCAACAACCTGCGGACGCAGGCCTCGCACTACGGGCAGATGAGCGAGGTGTTCGACGGCGTTGATGTCACGATCGCGGCGCGGTTCGGGAAGGGCGGACAGGTCCAGGGAGGCCTGGCCACCGGGCGCACGGTGACCGACAACTGCGATCTCGTGATCGATTCGCCGTCGACGGCCACTGCCGGGACGCCTGGGGGCGCAGCGCTGGCGCTGCCGGTGGTGGACATGAGGCCGGGATTCTGCAAGGTCAGCCGGCCGTGGTCTTCGTCGACGCAGGTGAAGTTCTCGGCCGTCTACCCGCTGCCGCTGGATCTCCAGGTCAGCACCATCTATCAGAACATTCCCGGGGTGCCGATCAGAGCCAGCTACGTGGCCACCGACGCGGAAATCCTGCCCTCGCTGGGCCGGCACCTTGCGTCGTGCCCCAGCCAGACCGCTGCGACGTGCAATCAGACGTCCACGCTCGACCTGATCCCGCCGTTCTCGCTGTACGGCGACCGGATCCAGCAGGTTGATCTCCGTTTCACGCGGAACTTCCCGCTCGCCCGGAGCCGCAAGCTCCAGGGGAATTTCGATATCTACAACATCCTCAATGCGAGCACCGCCCAGAACGAGCAATCGGTGTACAGGGTCGGCGCGACCAACCAGTGGCGGAACCCGATTCAGATCATGGGCGGGCGCCTGATCAAGTTCAGCGCCCAGCTCACGTTCTGATCGCATCACCAAAGGGGCCGACCTTAAGGTCGGCCCCTACGCACCCCGGCCCCTACGCACCCCGGCCCCTACGCACCCCGATCTCCTCGACCACCTCGCCAATCTGATCGATCGCCCAGGCCGTTTCTTCTTCCGTGATCACGTACGGCGGCATGAAATAGAGGACGTTGCCGAGCGGCCGCAGCAGGAGGCCGCGCGCGAGAAACGCGGCAGCCAGCCGCGGCCCGATCTCGTTCAGGTACCCGGGCGCGTCTGGGCTCAATCGCGTAGGCGGACCTGAAGGTCCGCCTCTACGGTCGGTGGCGAGTTCGATCGCACCCACCCCGCCGAGCACACGGACGTCACCCACGATGGGACGCTCGCGCAGCGGTGCAAGACCCGCGCGAAGCTGCGCCTCGAGACGCCTCACGCGATCGAGCGTCCGCTCGCGCTCGAAGAGATCGAGGCTGGCAAGCGCGACCGCGCAGGCGAGCGGGTTCGCGGTGAACGAATGCCCGTGGAAGAACGTGCGCGACCGATCGTCGCTGAGGAACGCCTCGTACACCGCGTCGGTCGTGCAGGTCGCGCCGAGCGGTAGATAGCCCGCGGTCAGCGCCTTCGAGAGACAGACGATGTCCGGCGTGACCGCCGCGTGCTCGCACGCGAACATGCGGCCCGTCCGGCCGAACCCGGTCAGCACCTCGTCGGCGATCATCAGCACGCCGAAGCGATCGCAGAGGCGGCGGACGCCCGACAGGAACTCCGCAGGCCACACGATCATGCCGCCCGCGCCCTGCAGCATCGGCTCGACGATGACGGCCGCGGCGGTGCCAGCAAGCGTGGCCAGCTTCTCCTCGAGGTCGCCGAGGCACTCGACGTGGCAGGTCGCGCGCTCCAGCCCCAGCGGGCAGCGATAGCAGTACGGCGCGTGAGCGCGGGTGACCGGGAACAGCAGCGGTGTGAAGGCGCGCGTGAAGAGCGAATCCTCGCTGACCGACATCGCGCCGACGGTGTCGCCGTGATACGCGTGATGCAGCGCCACGAGCGCCGTCCGCTGCGGCTCGCCCCGGTTGATCCAGTACTGCGCCGCGAGCTTCACCGCGACCTCGACGGCGGTCGACCCGTTGTCGGAGTAGAAGACGCGCGTAAGGCCGCCTGCCCCGAGTGAAGTCGAGGGGGACTGCAGCAGCGCCAGGAGCCGCTCGGCGAGCTCGACGGCAGGCGGATGCGTGCAGCCGGCGAACATCACGTGCTCGAGGCGCGACGCCTGCTCCGCGAGCGCGGCGTTGAGCGCCGGGTGCGAGTGGCCGTGGATGTTCACCCACCACGACGAGATGCCGTCGAGGATCCTGCGGCCGTCTTCCGTGAAGAGGTAGACGCCCTTGCCGCCGACGATCGGCAGCGGCGGCGGCGCCGTCTGCATCTGCGTGTAGGGATGCCAGACGACCGCGCGGTCGCGGTCGATGAGGCTCATCGCAGCCCCCCGACGAACAGGACCCCGTTGCGGTCGAACTCGGTCTTCACCCAGCGCTCGAGCGCCTCCGGCGTCAGCGGATCGAAGCGGGGCATCTCGGCGATGACCTCGGCGGCGCCGTACTTCTCGATGGCGAGGCGGTTCTCGTGGTTCGGCTCGCCGACCATGACGACGCCGGCGACGCGCAGCATGCGGCGCCGCAGCGCCTCGATGGTCATCAGCGTGTGGTTGATGGTGCCGAGCGACGAGCGCGCGGCGATCAGCACGGGCAGGTCGAGCGCGCCGATCAGGTCGGCCATCGTCTCGAGCTCGTTGATCGGCACGAGCACGCCGCCCGCCCCCTCGACGATCCAGCGCGTCCCGGCCTCGCCGTTGACGTGCTCGAGCAGCGATTGCACGGTGATGCGGGTGCCTGCCAGGCGCGCCGCGAGGTGCGGCGACAGGGGATGTGGAAGCCGCACGCCGCGATCGTGGATCGCCGGCATCCCCGCCAGCCTCGCCACCTCTCGCGCGTCGTCGTCGTGCTCGATGCCGGTCTGGACGGGCTTCCAGTACTTGAGCGGCGCCTCTCCGCGGTAGCGGATCATGACCGCCGCGGACACGACAGTCTTTCCGACGTTCGTATCCGTTCCCGTGACGAAGATTCCCCGGTGCATACCCATCGCGGGGCGGGTCTACAGACCCGCCCCTACACCGGCAAGCGCGGACGCGAGCGCGGGCACGAACCGGTCGATCAGATCGTCGGTGAGGTTGACGTTGACCGAGAGGCGCAGCCTGGCGGTCCCCGGCGGCACGGTGGGCGGCCGGATGGCGCGCACGTCGAAGCCGGCCGCCTGCAGCGCCTCGGCGGCCGCGAGCGCCGCCGCGTTGTCGCCGATGACGATCGGGATGATGTGCGACGAGCCCGTGCCCGCCAGCACGCCGGCCGCCGCCAGCCGCGCGCGCAGCTTCTCCACGGTCGCGCGCAGCAACGCGCGCCGCTGTGGCTCCCCTTCGATGACGTCGAGGCTCGCGTCGAGCGCCGCGGCGAGCGCCGGCGGCGGCGCCGTCGAGAAGATGAACGGCCGCGCGCGTTGAATGAGATAGTCGATCGCCCACGCCGGGCCTGCGACGAACGCGCCGCTGACGCCGAGCGCCTTGCCCGCCGTGTTGATCGAGAGGAACACGCGGTCCGCGATGCCGTGCGCCTCGATCAGGCCCGTTCCGCGCTCGCCGTAGACGCCGACGGCGTGCGCTTCGTCCACGATCAGGTGCGCGCCCGTCGCGGCGCACGCGGCGGCATAGGCGACGAGCGGGGCCTCATCGCCATCCATGCTGAAGAGCGACTCGACGACGAGAAAGCGCTCCGCCCTGCCCGCCTCACCCGCCTCGGCCCGCAGCGCACGGCGAACGGCGCCGACGTCGTTGTGCGCGACGATCTCGCGCCGCGCGGGCGACAGCCGGATGCCGTCGATCAGGCTCGCGTGGTTGCGCTCGTCCGAGACGATGACGTCGTCGCCCTCCGCGAAGGTCGTCATCACGGCCAGATTCGCCAGATAGCCGCTCGAGAAGTAGAGCGAGCGCTCGGTCCCCTTGAAGCGCGCGAAACGCTCCTCGAGCGCCGCGAAGCGTCCGCGCTCGCCGCGCAGCAGGCGCGAGCCGGTGCTGCCGACGCCCTCGCTGGCGATCGCCGCGGCCATCGCGGCCTTGACGCGCGGGTGATTCGCGAGGCCCAGAGAGTCGTTCGACGAGAGGTCGATGCCCGCGGGCGGCCTGAGCGTGCGCACGAGGCCGCTCTGCTCGAGACCTTTCAGTCGCGCGCGGACGCGATCCCGGAGGCTCGCGGTCATACGCAGGCGGTGGGTTGCAGACGAATCCCGAGGCGATCGAACAGCGACCGATCGACATCTGGCGTCGGGTTCGGCGTCGTCAGCAGCCGGTCGCCGAGGAACACCGAGTTGGCGCCGGCGATGAAGCAGAGCGCCTGCGCTTCGTCGGAGAGCGACAGCCGGCCCGCGCTGAGGCGCACGTAGGAGCGCGGCATCATGATGCGGGCGGTCGCGATCAGCCGGACGAGATCCAGCGGATCCTCGGGCGGCCTGCCGCCAAGCGGCGTCCCTTCGACCGCGACGAGCAGGTTGATCGGCACGCTCTCTGGATGCGGGTCGAGCGCCGCGAGCTGCCGCAGCAGGCCGAGGCGCGCCTCCGTGCTCTCCCCCATGCCGATGATGCCGCCGCAGCAGACGGTGATGCCCGCCGCGCGCACGCGCGCGAGCGTCGCGAGCCGATCCTCATACGTACGCGTGGTGATGATCTGGCCGTAGAACTCGGGCGAGGTGTCGAGGTTGTGGTTGTACGCGGTCAGCCCCGCGCCGGCGAGCGCGTCCGCCTGGTCCTGCTCGAGCATGCCGAGCGTGCAGCAGGCCTCCATGCCGAGCGCGCGGACGCCGCGGACCATCTCGAGGACGCGCTCGAACTGCGGCCCGCGCGGCACGTCGCGCCACGCCGCGCCCATGCAGAAGCGCGTGGCCCCCTGTGCCTGCGCGGCCCGCGCCGCCGCGAGCGCGGCGTCCACGCTGACCAGCTCGGTCCGCGCGACGCCGGTCCTGTAGTGCGCCGACTGGGGACAGTACGCGCAATCCTCGGGGCAGCCGCCGCTCTTGATGTTGAGCAGGACCGAGCCCTGGACCTCGTTCGGCGAGTGGTGCTTGCGGTGGACAAGCTGTGCCTGGAAGAGGAGATCCACGAAGGGGGCGCGGTAGATTTCTTCGATGTCGGCGAGGGTCCAGTCGTGTTTCACGGCGCGCCATTATATCCAGCGATGCCGGCTGGACTGGACGTGGCTCAGCTTGCGCGCATCTTTCTTGCAGTCCTATTCTGCGAACAGGCGCCGCCCCTTCGGCGCCGGGACTGAAGTGGCACCCAAGTCAGCCGGCCTGCACGAATCCTCCTCCCATTCCCACGCAGCTGCGCACATCGTGCAGTTGTTCGACGCCCCGCGTTCGCTTGCAGACGCCGTGTCGCACTTCCTGATCGAGGGCCGCGGGCGCGGCGACCGTCTCCTGGTCTTCGCCCGCGCATCGCACTGGCAGCTGATTCGCGCGTACCTCGAGCGCCGCGGCTTTCCAGTGGACGACGACACCGACGCACTGACGGTGATCGACGCGCGGAAGATTCGAACGCGCATGATGCGGCGCGGGCTGCTCGACCCGGGACGCATGGAGGACACGCTCGGGACGCTGATGGCGGAGCTCGCGAGCGGACCGCGCGGCCTGCGCGCCTACGGCGAAATCGTCGAGCTGTTCGCGGAGGAAGGGAACTTCGAGCAGGCGTGCGCGCTCGAAGACTACTGGAACCACCTGCAGGAGAAACACCGCTTCACGCTGCTGTGCGGCTACTCCGCCGCGCACTTCGCGGATCCCTGCAACTCGCAGCACCTGCGGGACGTCGTCGGCCGGCACAGCGCGATCAAGTCGCATTCGGCCGACTCGCTCGGCAACTGGCTGACGAACCGCTAAGGTTTTTCCGGCGCCGGCTCTTCCGTTTCCTCCGTTTCCTCGGCCGCTCCAACACCGGCGAGCACGAGATTGCGAACCTGCCGCGCCTGCTCGTCGAGCGCGCGCGCCCGTTCCTGGCAGCGTCTGGCCGACGAGGCGAGCCCCTGGCGCGACGCGCGCTCGGCCATGCGGCGGCGTACGGCGGCCTGTTCCTCGAGCGCCCGCAACGCGCTCCAGAGCGCGTGCTCGACCGTCAGCGCCTGTTCGGTCGTCAAGGTCTCGCTGGTGTAGCCGTGGCCGACGCGGCACCTGAAACGCAGCAGCTCGCCGTCCTTCAACTCCCACAGGACGCCGCCGCACTCGGGGCAGGAGTAGGGCGACGGCTCACCGGGATGCTGCCGCTCGTCGCGATGCATCGTCAGCTCGCGCAGCTCCTCGTTCGCCAGCTTGTCGTCACCCTTGGGCATGACCGTTCCACTCCTCCGCTTCATCACGATCTGCTCGAGCAGCCTGCCGATTTGCGTCGCCGGCACGCTGTAATCGACGGCCACGTGGTTCAATGCGCTCTGCGGCATCGATGGCCATTCGGTGTCGCGCGGATCCTGGACGATGGCGATGCCTCCCGCCCGCTTGATTTCCCGCAGGCCGACGGTCCCGTCGTCGAGCAGGCCGCTCAGCACGACGCCGATGGCACGCGCGCCGTACGCGACCGCCGCGCTTCGGAAGAGCGGATCGATGGCGGGCCGGTGACCGTGCTCGCGCGCGCCGCGGGTGACGATCAGGCGGCTCCGCTGCACCGTGAGATGGAACCCCGCCGGCGCGACGTAGATGTGCCCGGGCACGATCGGCTCGCCGTTGATCGCTTGCGTTGCCGGCAAATTACCCGCGCGGGTCAGGATCGCCGGAAGCATGCTGCGGATGCCGTCGGGAAGGTGCAGCGCGATCAGGATGGCGGCCGGGAA
>Ga0070698_100005935_pt1 | contig 13318 bp, 10 predicted proteins | sample KBSK1502metaG_FD_65477 | JGI IMG/M metagenome (GOLD analysis project Ga0070698, IMG submission 65477) | Corn, switchgrass and miscanthus rhizosphere microbial communities from Kellogg Biological Station, Michigan, USA - KBS K1-50-2 metaG | ecosystem: Host-associated > Plants > Roots >... | reverse complement strand
CCTCCTTCTCCGCCTGTCGCCAACCCGAGTGCCTGCAAGGCAGCGCGTAAGCGATTCGTCATGCGGGCCCAGGGCTGGACGAGATCGGGGAGATGTTCGGTGAAGATCTGGCGTGGGCAGCTCGGGGTACGACAAAAGAACTTGCGCACCTCCACAGACAAGCTGACAGGCTTCGAGCCACAGGCACATCAGCAACCACGCGCCGATAGCGGCTATGCATGTGCTCTGAAGCCTGCCCGCACAGCGGACAGTGAGAAGCCGGTTGTGTGGAAACAAGGTGGACACGGAGACCAGCAGCTGTTGCGCTGATCTGGTCAATCCTCAGGTCAGGGGATAACGAGAGCAAAAGCGTCCCTTCCATCATCGAGTTCTTCCTCCAAAAAGAAACAGCAGCCATGCTGCTGGTGTTCTTCACAGTATATCACGCTCAAACCATCTCCTCATAAGCAAGCGGGCGGATTCACCAAGAGCAGTGGTGAACCGTATCGGGTCATCCTCACAGTTAGTAGATCATGTATTGCAGAGCTATGAACACACAGCAAGAAATCGCTCCTGATACGGATGAAGATATCCCGAGTGCTTTCCTGATGAGCTTTATTCCCCAAAAGTGCGAATGACCCGTCGAGAACAGGGAGTGAAGCTTTTTTCGCAATTGGCACAACTAGAGTGAGAAAATGGTACAATGCGGTCACGGTGTTGAAGAGGTAGACCGAAATTTCTCTCTCTAAGGATGGTTCAGATGAAAGCTCACGCCCAGCGTACAGCTCGTTTACACCTGATTGCCAGTATGCTCGAGGGCCAGCCCTGGCAGCGGGCGATGGCCACTGCAAATTTGTCCATAGGACGATCCACCGCCTACCGTCTCGTGCAACTGGCGCGTGACCCGGAGCGGAGCGAACAGCCTTTTCTCGACGACCGGCACGGCCACCCGTACAAGCTGACCGAACCGATGCGCCACTGGATTGTGGAGTACTGCACGCAGCATCCGGGTGTCTATTCGAGCCAGGTCAAGGCAGAACTCCAAGCGCAGTTTGGCCTGGAGGTCAGCCGTGGGCATAGTAACCGGGTGCGTGCGGAGGCGGGAGTCACCGCACCGTGGAAAGGGCGTGCGAAAAAAAACTAGCGGAGTCCCAGCCTGTGTGGCAAGAGGGGATTGGCAGCCTCTTGCTGCTGGCGGCAGCCCAACAAACGGGGTTTCTTGCTCAGCTTGGGACCACGATTCAAGGCGTCGCCAGTGCGGGAGGCCCCAATGGCCTGCCGCGCAACCTGGCAGTGGTCGAACGACTGGTCCTGACATTGCTCTTTCTGCCCGTGGCTGGGCTGGCTCGCACCTGGGATTTGCGCACCTACACGGGAACCATGCTAGCACTGCTCACAGGGCGAGGCTGTGCCTACAGCTACGCCTATGTGGAACAGTTTCTCTCCCGGTTGGCACGTGCCGGAGCAGACGAGCGTCTCACTGATGCAGTAGCACAGTGGACCTGGACCTTGTGGCACGACGAGCAAACCGAGGAAGAGCAGGAACGGGAGGTGCACAGGGTCGTGTTCTACATCGATGGACAGACGCCTCGCCGTCTACAGTGACGTGCTGGTTCCCAGAGGACCGGTGGGCAAGCTTGGCGGAAAAATCTTGGGATGTCGAGAGTTAGTGGTGCTGCACGACGATGAGGGCCATCCCCTCCTGGCCACCACTCATCGAGGCGATCAGCATTTGACGCAGGGCGCCCCTCAGGTGCTGCACCGCTATGAACAGGCGGTCGACCTGGTGCATCTGGATTACCTGGTGGTCGATCGAGAAGGCATGGCAGCCGAGTTCCTGTTCCAACTCCACACGGCGGGACGGCGCGTCGTCACGCTCCTACGCAGTAACCAGTACAAAGATGAGGGGTCATTTACTGATGTCAGAGAGTGGCTCCCCTGGCGCTTGGATCGGGCTGGCAAAGTGGTCTGTGAAGTGGCAGCAGCCCGGTTTCAACTGCCACGCCCAACGCAGCCCGACCAACCGTTGATGGTACAGGTCGCACTGATTCGCGATTGGCGCAAGTTGATTATCTGTGAAGCCGCAACGCATGCCCAGACGGATGAAAGCGAGCAATGGAAGGCCGATTTAGCCCCGGGGCAGCAACAATTCTGGGAGCCGGAGTGGCAAGCCACACCTGCGCCGCCTGTGCCTACCAGGCCAAAGCTCACACCCGTCGTGACAACGGCGGCGGAAGTCGATGCGGTGGAGTTAGCGCACACCTACTTCCGACGATGGACCTGTCAGGAGAATGCGATCCGGGATTGGCTCATCCCTCTCAATCTGGAAATAGTTTGCGCGCAAATGACAAAAACGCGTCTGCTCGCTGTTGGGGGAGGTCGGGATCACGTAGCGGATCTCGACCTCGTCGTTAGTGACCACCACGCGGTCAAGTAACAATGCGACTAGGTGCCGTTTCTGTTCGAAGCTGGCCTGCTCGCGGCCAGCGCTCACACGCTGGCAAAATTCCTCCATCGACTGGGCAATCCCGGCAAGTTCCACCTGTTTGCTGGCATTGGCTTCCAGTTGCCGCAGTTGGGCGGCGAGGCCTTCCAAGCGCTGCTCCAGTGCTGGCCGTCGCCGCTTGTCTTCTTCAAGGGGAACCACGCCCGCCAGATACGCCTCGGTTAAGCGCTCCAGTTGGTGCTCGACGCTGACGCGCGCCTTGCGCAGGTTCTCCCGACGGGCTTGCAGTTCCTGGGGAAGCCACTGCCCCCCTTGTGCCCGAGGCCTCGCCAGGGCAAGACACTCCGGGTGCGAGCCTCACCTCGCACACATCCGCCCAGACCAGGTCGTCCAGTTGTCCAACCGGCAGCAAGCGCGAGGGGCACTTCTCCATGCGCGGCGATTGCAGCAGCGGTCGCTTGCCATTACAGGCGTAGTAGGCGTGGCCGCTATCGGTCGTGCGTCCGGTACACGCCAGCTGGCACAGCCCACAACTGATCAGCGCACGCAAGAGATACTGATGCTTCGTGTGATTGCGACTGGCACTGCTTTGCTTGTGCTTGAGTTTTTCCTGGATCATCTCAAACTGTTCCTGGCTGACAATGGCTGGGATCTGGGCCACCACAATCCAGTCTTCTGGTGACACGCGCTCACTACTGCCGTTGCCTCCCCCGACTGGTTTGAGCGGGGAAATGCGTCCGGTCGCTGGGCGATAGTGATTGCGTCCTGCATACACTGTACCCGTCTACCCGGATTTGTCAAAATATGGCGGATGGTGCCATCACTCCAATGCAGGCTGCCACGAGGTCCGTGCACTCCAAGCTCCCGCAGATGCTTGGCCAGGCCACGCAGCGAATGCCCGTCCTGCTGATAGTAGGCAAACATCTCCGCCACCGTTGCTGCTTCCGCAGGCTCCAGGCGCACCCCTGCGGGATCGCGTGGATGAGCTGGGTCTGGACGAAAACCAGAGGGGGGAGGTCCCCACGGCAGCAACGTGCCGGCACGATACTTTTGCAGGCGGCCTCGTCGCCTGCGGGAAGTCGATCAAGTTGCGCTCGTATTCGGCCACCGCTCCGCGGATCTGCAGCACGAGTTGATCGTGGGGATCCTGGCTCATCGGCCGCTCGAGAAACTCGCGCCTCGCAGCCACTTTTTTCCAGTTCCTCGATCAAGAGCATTTGCTAGATATACTTGCGGGCCAAGCGGTCTGGCGTCGTGATCACAACCCGATCAAAGTGCGCCTGGGCTGCCTGCTCACGTAAGCGATCCAGTCCTGGTCGTTTGAGACTCGCCCCACTGTAGCCATCATCGCGAAAGACCAGGTCCTCTCGCCATTGCCATCCTTGTGTCTGAAAATGGGCCTGGAGTCGCTCCAGTTGCTGTTCAATGGTTTGCATCTGAGTCTGACGCTGGGTGGAAACGCGGGCGTAGACGGCTATGCTCATCTGACTCCTCCTGTGGTGCTTGAACTCTCTGAGCTTCTGATGACGGCTTTGGACCAGAGGTCCAGCTCATAAGATACTGGTAAGCTTGGTCCCAACGGCGCTGGGCATCCGGATGTACTACAAGTTGGCGTGTGGTCTTCCACTGGCGTTGTTTCATGAGGCCCTCCCTGCTGAGAAGAAACATCTTGAGGGAAAGCATATCCCGAAGTCAGCGAGAGCATCTGTTTCAAGTGTTCTGGAAGACGACAGTAGCCCAGGGGCAAATGCGCTGTGCGGCTCAGACAGAATTTGTCATTTGTGATCAATCCATTGACGCGTTTTGCTCGCAGCCACCAGTGTGGCGGGAAAGCGAGAGCTCAACCACTGTGAACGGTCGTGTCGAGCGCTTCGACGTGTCCTGCGCCAACAAGAAGACCTTCGAACATGCGAACGCGAAATGCGGGAATTAGATAACACCAAAGACCAGATCATGACCCTGTTGAAGGTTGGACTCGCCAATTTGGGGATGTGGGTCCGGGATCACTACTTTGGGGAAAGCTATCAATCCTGCGGATGGGAACGCCTGATGCCTTTCTTCCAGTTGAGTGGCTGGGTCACCGCGATGGAGGCCGAGGTGAGGCTCGACTTCTCTCCGTTCAACCACCGGGCAATGGAACGGGACCTGCAAGATCTGTGTCGAAACGTGAATGCCAATGGCGTCCACCTTCCAGATGGCAGGCGCTTGGTGCTCACCGTGGGGCAACGGCGGAGTGGATGTCTCAATGGCCCACTTGCGAACACGGGGTGAATCCCACTCTAGTTATGCCAATTGCGAAAAAAGCTTCACTCCCTGGAGAACGAACCGCCAGAACGCTATGTAATTGTTGCGTTATGGGAGCGGTTGGATCTCGATGTGGCGGAAGGCGACGCGCTTGTTGCTGTATGCCTGAAGCCCGACAAAGCCGCTATCCTGATCCTGGGATGCTGGCAGACCGCGGATGGGATCGGCGTTGACAAAGCGGGTCGTTCGGTTCATTTGCTGTCCGACCTGCCCGAGCCTAACCTCATAGGTGTTGCCCTGGACCCGAATCTCGTACTCATACCAGCCGTTAGGGTCCCGCCAGGGAAGCAGCTGCAGCGGTCTACCCGGCGGCGTGTAGTCCTGGTCTTGACGGTCGAATTGGTTGGTGCCGGGAATCGGGTCACCGGCCGGAATCTTGTAGATCGCGCCGGTGCGGTTCTTGCGAAGCCCGTTTGGTTCTGGGCGGATGCCATAGAAGTCGACTCGGGAGTCGCCCTGAGCGGTGTCGTCGATTTGGACCTCGAACCCGGAGTGGACTGCGGTCCATGCCCGATTATTGTTGGACGCCTGCAGGTCCGCAAGGGCTCGCTGCTGGATCAGCGGGGGCAGCTCCCTGCGCGGGTCACGGATGCGGACGAACACCCCGGAGTTCGCTGTCGAGTCGAAGACGCGGAACTGGAGCCGGAGCGTGAAGTTACTGAAGGCCTGCGGGTAGAACAGCAGGCCGAAATCGCCAGCGCCAACTGTGACCATCTGGCCATCGATGTAGCGAAAACTGCATGGAGGCTGGTTGTCGGCTCCCCTGGCCGACCCGACGAATGCCCAGGCGTTGAATGACGCCAGAGTCCCGTCAAACAAGACTTGCCACCCTGCGCCACTGCCGCCAAACGGAGCGGGCGTGGTCAGCAGGTTGGCGGCAGGCAGGGTGCCTAGCCGACGGCTGAGAAAGTCCCCGGTGCGACGCACAAGCGCCACGCCGGTGAGCATCGGGTTGGGTGAGCCTAGCGAGGGATACAGGGCAGGGCTAGCGCAAAAGCAGTTGGTCGTGTCGTGGATACGGCCAAAGCCGTCAGTCACCGAGGCGCCAACGTTGTCGCCCATCCGCAACGTGCCCGCTTCGTGGTGGGTGCTTCCCAGCGAGTCGCGCCGGTTGATGTGAGGGTGCAGCTGCGCCAGGTTGGCGGCAGTGGCGCCCGCCGGAACGCGGATCGCACCACCGTCGGCGGTGAGGATCTCGAATGGCTGGCCACCTGCGAACATGACTGCGACCTCGTCGGCGAGCTGGTCCATTCGCTCCCACACATCGGCATCAAGCTGGGTCTGGGGACTTGCCGGCGGTTTGCTCTGCGCCGGGGCGGCGGCGTAGGCCTGCGCATCCCCGATGGAGACCGCAGCCCGTGGGCGGTCGAAGTACAGGGCCTGCAGATCTCGGGTTACGAAGCTGTCGGGGTTTTGCGGGGTCATCTCGCCAATGCCGCGCAGGGTGATCACCACGTAGTTGTTGCTGCTTCGCCGCAGGCTGTCGAGCTGGTCGAGGTCGGGGACCTTCCTGAACAGCTGCGCTTCGGAGTTCCGCCCGGCGGCGTTGGCGCCGCTTGCCGTGACCTGCAGGTGGAAGTAGCGGTCTCGGCCCTGCAGGTTTGTCGTGCCCTTAACGAACAGAGCCGAGACCTCGGTAAGCACCTGCTGGGCAGCCCCGGCCCCAGGGGCTGGTACAGCCGGCATGCCGGGGATGGCATTGCGCGGGACACGGATGGTGAAGTTGGAACGAAGGTGCGCCAGCAGGTTTTGGCCCATACGCTGGGCTGCGCGCCAACTCAGGGACTGCTGGAAGGTCTGCAGCGCCATGCGGCTGCTTTCGATCGTGCCCAAGGCGATCATCACCACCCCGTCCTCGGCCAGTGGCACAAACCGCCGCTGGGTCACCTGGTCACCCAGGCCCTGGACTACCCAGACACCGATGGCCTGGACGCTGTTGTCGGCAAGCGTTCGGGTCTCAATGTCCTGCGCATGCCAGCCAGGAACGACGAGTAGGCGCTTGAGCTGGTCGTAAGGGTAGGACGCGTCGGCCTCGCTGCGCTCGGCCGCGATCAGTAGCGGGAGGCCGCTGAACTTGTTGATCGGGAACAGCCCCGGCAGATTGCGGGCCTGGACTGCAAGCGGAGCCTCCAGCCTGGTCTGCTCCAGTAGCTGCGCCTGGGGGGTAGCGTCACCCGCCGGGAGGCCGAGGAGGGCGCGAAGCTGCGCCGCGGTCGGATTCGGGCCGAGGGCCTGAACGGCCAGCGGGTTGGGCAAGGCCCCAAGCGCGAGATTGGCGGCAATCGTCCCCGCCGCTGCGCCGGCCAGGCCGTTGCGCAAGTGGGCTCGGAGCGCGTTGTGGAATGGGCCGTAGATGAAGTCGTTGGTATCTTCCACGCCGAGCTGGTCTGCGGCCTGGGCGAAGTAGCCGGGCTGGTTCGGATTCCCATCGATGGTCACCGGGCCTTGCAGGTCCGCCACGACGCCAGCAGGCCAGTCGACGGCAAGCTCTGCATCAAGCGGCTGCGGCGACCAACCACCCCACTCAAGCGAGCGCCCCCCAAGGCACATGCGCAGCCCGGTTGGGTTTGGCCCGCCACGCGTCGGCTCCCAAGGCTGCACAAAGTCGGGGAGGCCATAGCCAAGGAAAGGAAGGTTTTGCACGTGTTCCGGCAGGACAAAGGGTCCTGCCTCCAGCACCAGAATACGGCGGCTCCGCATGTGGTCGACGAACAGGAGATGCTGGGCGAGGACCGATCCGAAGGTCCCGCCACCGATGATGATCACGTCGAAAGGACGAGCATCGGCGGGCGGCGGCCCAAAGCCAGAAACGCCGATCCCGGCGCTGTAGAGAGCTTCGTCGAGAGTATTGCCCAAGCCCCGCCCCAGATTATCCAGAGTAAACGTTGTGAATTCTGCCGTTAGCGCCATCTTGCTGCACCTCCTGAATGGATAAAGCTCCTCCTGGAGAAAGGACTTTCCTTTTGCTCTTCAGCAGAAGCAGTCTCATCCATCAAACCTTTAAAATCCATAAATCGCTACCCAATGAGAGATAACTCCAAGATCCTTGCGAAAATAGACAATAGAGTACCTTTGTTCTAACTTTATGCTCCCACACCATCTAAAGAAGCGTAACAAAAGATATCTGAGAAGTGAGTAAGTATTAGTCTTAATCGACCCGGATCAACTGCCAGTGCTGATTCGTTCCGTTGAAGTCTTGAAATTGCTGAATCTGTGAAACAATATCCCCAGAATTGTTCACCTCATTTAGTATAAACAATACTTGTTGTAATTTCAAGTTTTTACCTACCAATTTTCGATGTAGTTTAATTTTATGTAATTTTTATATCATATTCAAGCAACTAATAATAGTTTAGCAATCGAGTAGGGGTTCCAGTAGCAGGCGGACAAAAAACAACGTTTACCGGTACTTTGTTGACCCCGGTAGCTTGCGAAAAGAGTGAGCCAGGTGGCACAATGGAAACATGCGAGCCTATTCTCAAGAGGTGAGACAAAAGGTCCTTCGCGCCGTTGACGAAGGGACCTCCAGAGTTGAGATCATCGAACACTTCCAAGTGTCGCGGGCGACCATTAAGCGCTACCTCAAGCAGAGGCGTGAGACAGGAAACGTTCTGCCACGACCCATTCCTGGGCGTCCGCCGAGGAAAAAAGCCGCGTTGCACATGGGCGTGCAAGAACTGTTGGAAGCCCACCCCGAGGCCAGTCAGCGAGAATACTGTCAGTGGTGGGAAGCTGAGCATGGCATGCCTGTGAGCCGAGCTTCAATGAGCCGGGCAATTCATGTCCTTGGCTGGACGCGTAAACAGGGGAGGAGCACACCTCAGAACGTTGTGCTGGCTACTGAGCCTATCCGTTCCAAAAAAGAGCGCTCATGATGGCTCTGCCAGTTCATTTTCTTAGCCAGCTACGCATCAGCTAGGTGGTGTTAAGGTTTCCTGCATGACTGTTTACTTCCTGATTTTGGAACAGATAGGCTCAGTAGCCAGCACAGCTCGTTAGGCTGCTGTTTATAGGCTAAGCGTATGTTCTGTGACTTAAAACTGTTTAACTGCCTCTACTTTTGCTGTGTGTTCGACGGCGAAAGTGACGGCTGGCGGAAAGCCTATATCTACCCCCAGGCTAACTGTGAGTTCCAATGCAATACTCAATTCATTGAGAAGTTCCCCTCCATGTCCCTTTATAAATTCTACTAAGCCATTCCGATATTTCGATATCTTGTCGAAAGCAACAGTCAGTAGTGCGGGCACATTGGGATTTGGTAGTGTATTGGCTGGCACCAAGTCCAACTCCTCAAAGCGTTGTTTGATTTCGGAAGCACTCTTGCCTGATTTAAGTTGGTCAATGATATTCGTATACACCATAGCCTGTCGCTGCATGTCTTCAATGAGATGCCATAAGGGGCGGTCTGAATACAATTTCCGATACTCATAGAGTATCGGTTTAATGCCTAAGGTTTCAATAGATTCAATATTCTTCTCAAGATACTCAATGCCTTGGTCCATGGTTACCCTCCATTTGCGTGATTCCTTAGAGCATGATCCACGGTGGATACGCTCTCACATAACAACACAGCATGTGTGCTGGCTACTTGGATCATCCGTACAAAAAAAGTCTAGAGGCTTCGGCAATTAAATTTTCTCCTCCAAGCATACTTCTCTTTGGCTGTGCTGGCTACTGAGCCTATCCGTTCCAAAAAAGAGCGCTCATGATGGCTCTGCCAGCTCTGTTTCTTGGCAATCTATGCATCAGATAGGTGGCGTTAAGGTTTCCTGTATAACTGTTTACTACCTGATTTTGGAACGGATAGGCTAAGGTAGCCAGCACAGGCGACACCGGTATCGCTCATGAGCCCTCTCACATTTCCTCGTCGTCGTCCTCGTCCTCCGCTAGGTGACGGCCCACACGCGCCAACCAGCATCGGAGAGACACGGACAGTGTGCGGCGCGTGTGGGCCGTCACGTCCAGCGTTCTGATCGGAGTCCTCGGGTCATCGCTGGTGATGACTAGATCACATTCCCTGCACCGGGCACAGGTCGCCTTGTATTGAATGACGAGGTTGAGGCACGAGCCCGGCCCTATCGTCGCAGGGAAAGGATTGTGGATAAACCTGAAATGGGAGCATCTATGCTCGTGCCTGTGCTCGTGTTCGTGTTCGTGTTCGTGTTCGTGTTCGTGTTCGTGTTCGTGCCTGTGCTCGTGCTCGTGTTCGTGCTCGTGCTTGAGCGCGACTCTGTTTACGTGCAGATCGCACGCGCCTGTGTTGCATATTGACACAGTCCGCTGGGCCCGCTGACCGTACTCGACCCAGCCGAAGCTGGTCGAGCCAGTGACGGCGAGCTTACCGGAAGGCGCAACGCCGGACACGGCCACCGTCTGGGGCCCGCCGGGATCGTCGCTGGTCACAGTGAGCGTGGCGGACTTCGGTCCGAAACTGGTCGGCTGGAAGCGTATCGGTACCTGCATGGAGTTTCCGGCCCCAACGGTCAGTGGGTACGACACGACGTTGGGGACGAGGAACTCAGCCGAGAAGGAACTGATGTCAGTTACCGAGAGGGCACAACGGCCACTGTTGTTCAGCGTCAGCGGCTTGTCTACGAAGGATCCGACGCAAGCGCTGCCGAAGTTGCCGGTGTCGGCGATTAGCAAGGCGAGCCTCGGCGCCAGGGCAACGCCGGACACGGCCATCATCTGGGGCCCGCCTGGGTCATTGCTGGTCACGGTGAGCGTGGCGGACTTCGGTCCGAAACTGGTCGGCTCGAAACGGATCCTCACCTCGATGGATCCGCCTGCGACCACGATCAGCGGGTAGGAAACCACACTGGGCGTCGTAAATTCGGGCGAGGATGAGCTGATGTTGAAAATCGAGAGCGGACACGGGCCGTTGTTGTTGATGGTCAGATCTTCTTCGACAAAGGATCCCAGGCAGACGTTACCGATATTGCCATTGTCCGCGATGACAGTTTCCAACGAGGCTGTCCCTCCGATGCCGGTGGCCACCAGATCGACGAAATGGGCCGCCGAATCGTTGCTGCTGATGCGGATTATGGCTGTTTCCGACGTGCCCGTTGTCGTCGGGATGTATTGGATGGTGAAATCCACATCGTCGCCAGGGCTGACGATCAGCGGTGTGCCCGGGGTGGGGAGGACAGTAAAATCGCTCGAGCCCATGAGCTGCTGGACGCTGTTGATGATGAGATCTGTAGCGCCGACGTTGTAAATTTCCAGAGTCAGATATACCGGACCCTCGCAGACAGTACTGAAGTTAAGATTATTTTGGAGGTTGACCGCGATGCCGGGGCCGGTCGGCTTGGTAAACTTGAACACGCCGCGCCCGTAGGTGGCGGCACGCAGCACCCCGTCCTGCTGGCTCAGAACGAGGTCGGTGACCGGCGCGCGGGGGAAGTGGATGTCGTCGAGCACGGACCACGATGATCCGCTGTCCACCGAACGCAACACGCCGAGGTCGGTGCCCACGTAGATGGCCGTCGGCGTATCCGTACCATCGAGGGCAATGGCGTTGAACGGGAGATCGAGCACCGGCGAGATGTCGGTCCAGGAGGCAGCGCCAACGGTGCTGCGGAAGACGTGTCCGGTCTGTCCCGGGCCGCTGTTGAACCCGCCAAGCACGGCGTAAATCACCGTGGGGTCGTTGGGATCGAAGACCGCCCTGGCCACATTTCGGCTGGGGAGGTTCCTGGTAATGTTGGTGAAAGTCACGCCGGCTGGCGGACCCACCGTGGCTGCCAAGGCATTGGTCGACACGAAGACCTGATTGCCGACGGCAATGACCACGTTGTTGCCGTTAGCCTTGGCCACCTCCACATTGCCGGTGCCGGCGAAGGGGGAGACGATCCGCCAAGTGCCGCCGCCGTCCCTGCTCTGCCACAGGTTCTGGCTGCCACTGACATAGACGATGCCCCCGGTGCTCGGGTCGGTGGTGACCGGCGCCAGGTAGCAGCCGGCGTCGCTCGTGGTGCCCCACGGCGTGATCTCCGTCGGAAAAGTGGCTCCGTCGTCGGTCGAGCGCCACACCCGCGTGCAAGGCGCCGGGTTCCAGAATCCACTGGAGCAATAGGCTTGCCCCGCGATGGTGGCGTCGTACTCCACGTCCCACCCGTCGGAGAAAACTTGAGTGGCGATCCAGCCCAGGCCGCTGCCGCCCTTGGTCGTCTCCACATCGTTGTCCTGCAGGGCACCCACGGTGACGCTGGCGATAGCGTCGGGCTTGACATCGATGTTGTAGAAAAGGCCTGTCTGCAGGCTGCCACTGCTCAGCGGCGTCCAGGTCGCCCCGCCATCGGTGGACCTGGAAAGGCCACCATCGGTCCCGCAGTAGACGATCGACGGGGTGGGGATGGACTGTGGAAAGAACGCCCACGCGTGGGTGTCCGGGTGCATGCCGGTCAAGGCGGTGAAGTTGTTGCCGGAGTTCGTGGATTTGGCTTGGCCGACCGCACCGAAATAAATGATGTCGTTGGCCCCGTCGCCGGGGGAGGCGGGATCGACGGCCATATGGAAGCTGTAGCCACCCTGCGTGTTAGTCGGCATGCCGGTGGCGGCCCGCTGGGTCCAGGTCCCGCCCTGATTTGTGCTGAGAAAGACCCCGACCGGGTCAGGAGCACCGCTCGTTCCCTCGAGGCTCACATAGAGCACCTGCACGCCGGCTGGGTTGGGCGGCGATGTTGGTGGAGCGATGGCCACGACGACCTTGTTGAAGCCGGCGGGCGCCGGACCGACGGCCGAGGCCACTGCTGGGGTGGTCCCGCTCAGGATCTGCGTCCAGGTCTGCCCGCCATTGGTGGACTGGAAGACGCCCTGGCCAGAGATACCGGCGTATAGGATGCGCGCGGACGCAGGAGAGGAGCTGTCCAGCGCCAGCGAGCGCGCGTCCCCGGCGCCATTGGTGCCGGCCGTCCAATTCAGGCCTCCATCGACGGAACGGAATAGCCCGCTCGTGGAGCTCAGGTAGAGGGTGTTGCTATTGGCGGGATCGACGATGATGACATTGATCCACTGGCCCACGAACTGGCTGGCGTTGCCCGTATTCCCGACTGGAAAGCCGGAGCCGAGTCGAATCCAGCTGGCGCCCCCGTCCGTCGACTTAAACAGGCCCTGTACTGGCTACTTCGTACATCCGTTCTGAAACTTGAGATCTAAACGGTATGATTTATCTCTTCAATTATACTTCTCTTTGAGAGGAGATGCTAGTTGACTGGGGATTGTCTCAATAGCGTGTGCTCTATGGTATTATTGCAGGGACAACTTAATTCCATAACTCGGAGCGTTTTCATAAAACAATGTGGAACAAAGGCAGGGCTTATTGACTGAAGTTTGAGTATGGGCCTATCAACTGCGAGGACTAACTTAATTCCAAATTGCAGGACAACTTAATTCCTCGTCTACACTGGTGTCCATGAAGAATAAAGTTGTGGACTCGCAGAATAAAGTTGCGGACTACAAGAATAAAGTCGTGGACTGACAGAATAAAGTTGCGGACTACCATTAGGTTGTCCTCTGAATACAAGAGGCCAAATTATTCAGAGGACAACCTGTGTTTTCCCATAATGTATGACCGCGTTCAGTGATCCA
>Ga0070698_100005934_pt1 | contig 13322 bp, 16 predicted proteins | sample KBSK1502metaG_FD_65477 | JGI IMG/M metagenome (GOLD analysis project Ga0070698, IMG submission 65477) | Corn, switchgrass and miscanthus rhizosphere microbial communities from Kellogg Biological Station, Michigan, USA - KBS K1-50-2 metaG | ecosystem: Host-associated > Plants > Roots >... | reverse complement strand
AGACCAAACGGTTCCAAGGCTGCGCGCACACCCCTGGCCAAGGGGGCCCCGGGATAGCCTCCAGCCGTGAAGCTCTTCGTGACCGCACGCCACGGCGAATCGACGCTCAACCTCGAGAATCGGATCAACGGCGACCCCGCTGTCCCTGTGGCGCTGACGGACAAAGGGCGCGACGAAGCAGCACAGATGGGCCAGCAGCTGGCGCACGTCCCGATCGAGCTGTGCGTGCACTCGCGCTTCGACCGCACGCGAGCGACCGCGGCGATCGCGCTGAAGGGTCGCGACATTCCCTTCGAGACCGAGCCGCTGTTCGACGACATCGACATCGGCGACCTCGAGGGAGTCACGCTCGAGAAATACCGGGCGTGGAAGCGGGCCCACACGCGGGGCGACCCCTTCCCAGGAGGCGAGTCGCTCGACGATGCGGCAAGGCGTTATGCCCGGGCTTTCCAGAAGATGTTGGACCGGCCTGAGCGCTCGATCCTGATCGTTGCGCACGAGATCCCTCTGCGCTACGCGATCAATGCTGCCGACGGCTCTGACGATCTCGACGGGCCTGCCCATCAGTTGGCAAACGCGACGCCTTTTCTTTTCGACGAGGCGGCACTCGCTCGAGCGGTCGCGCAGATCGAAAGGCTGGCCTGAGTTACGATCGGGGCACTGGCCATCGCCGAAAGGACGACACATGAACCTGATCGAGCGCATCGACGAGGCGCGTCAACGCTTGAACATCCTCGACCATCCGTTCTATCTCCGCTGGGAGAGAGGTGACCTGAGCCGCGACGAGCTCGCGTTCTACGCGGGTGAGTATCGGCACGCAGTGGTCGCGCTCGCCGATGCGGCCGCAGTCGCCGGCGATCCCGGCCACGCCGCGGAGGAAGCGGCACACGTCCAACTGTGGGACGACTTTGCAGCTGCGCTTGGCGCCGACCTCAACCGAGAGCCGACTGTCGAGACCAGCGCCTGTGCGTCCGCCTGGCGAGCCGACGATTCCCTCGCTGCACGGGCAGTGCTCTATGCGGTCGAGGCCGGGCAGCCGGCTGTCTCGCACACCAAGCTCGTCGGCCTCGTAGACCACTACGGCTTCGAGCCAGCGAGCGATGGCACGGCGTACTTCGACCTCCACGCCGAGCGTGACCACGAACATGCCGAGGCGTCCGCGCGCGTGCTCCGCAGCGCGCCTCCCGAGGAGGACGATCGCCTGGTCTCAGCCGCAGAGGCGGCTCTCGCCGGCAACTGGAAACTCCTGGACGGGGTGGAGTCCGCCACGTAGATCGCCGGCTTCGGCAGAGCGGAGTGCGGGCGAGAGGACTCGAACCTCTAAGGAGCGTGAGCCCCACCGGGACCTAAACCCGGCGCGTTTGCCAATTCCGCCACGCCCGCGGAGTGAGGTCAAGGGTAGTCCGTGACGGGCGCAAGTGCTCGTGGGCAGGCTAGACCTACTCGACTTCCGAGCGTACGATCTTGTGCGGCCAGAAACGTGAAATATGTTGGACCCCTCGCCCTGCTCATTCTTGCGGCTACAGCAGTCGCTGCCTCGGCGTCCGGACACGTGTCCGTCAGTCCTTCGGCGACGACGTGCGGCGGACAACTCTGGCGTCTGAAGACGTTCAGTGATCCCCAGCGCGGCGCGGTCCGGATGACGAGTGCCAGCACGACGATCGAGTCGGTCGGTGCGCGGCCATACCCGACGCCGATCCCGAGGCGGCGACGTACACCGTTCCAACACCAGAACTGGGAGATCGTCGCCCAGATCACGCAGTTCCGGCTCGACTCCGGTGGCGTGAGGCTCGTCCTCTTCGACGCCGGCTCGTATATGAACGCCGTCATCCCGGTGCCGAACTGCCTCTCGGACCAGACCCGCGCACGCGATGCAATTTCTTCGGCCTGGCGGGCGCTTGCCGGGGGTTGCGCACAGCCCACGCCCTCGTGGCAGCCCCTCGGCGCCATCGCCTACGTCTCGGGCGTGGGCTACTGGAGCCAACGGATCGGACGGCGGGGCGCGGCACGCAACGGCGCCGAGCTACATCCCGTGACCAGCCTCCGTATCGTCGCGGGCTGCAGCAAGCGAGCTGCCGGCTAGATCCGGGTCGCGGGCCACCTGGCTCGGGGCAGGCAACCAGAACCAGAACGTCGAGCCTGCGTCTTCTTCACTCTCGAAACCGACCTCGCCGCCGTGAGCCTCGACGATCTGGCGCGCCAGCACGAGGCCGAGGCCGGTGCCCGCAATCCCGCGCTCGCTGCCCATGTCGCCTCGGAAGAACTTCGTGAAGATCTGGGCCTGATGCTCCGCCGGGATACCCAATCCGTGATCCCGGACCCAAACCCACGCCTCGTCGCCGAGGAGAGCGGCGCGCACCCGAACACCGCCGCCGTCCGGTGAGTACTTGATCGCATTCGAAAGGAGGTTGCCTACGACCTGAGCAATGCGGTCGGGATCGCCGCGAACGACGAGCGGCTCGTCCGTCGGCTCGAACTGAATCTCGTGTGCATCGCTCTGGGCCGTGTAGAGAGTCGTCTGGAGGCTCAGGAGGTCGTTGAGATCGATCTCCTGGATGCGAAGCTCGAGGTTCTGCTGCTCGACGCGTTCGAGGTCGAGCAGGTCGTTGAGGAGAGACGCGAGTCGCCGCGCCTCCCCGCGCACGACTTCGAGATAGCGGGTCATCTCGTCCGGCCCCAGATCTCGCTCGAGCATGAGGGCCGAGAAGCCGAGGATGCTGGCGAGCGGGGTTCGCAGCTCGTGAGAGACGCTGCTCACCAGCTCGCTCTTCACGCGCTCGCTTTCGGCCAGCGTCCGGTTCCGCTCCTCGAGGTCGGCGAGCGTGCGCTCGAGCGAAGCGGCCATGGTGTTGAAGGCCCGCTCCAGCTGGCCGACCTCGCCGGGGCCGTCCGTGCGCAGGCGTCCCGACAGATCGCCGCCGGCGATGCGGGAGGCCGCGTCGGCCGTGAGCCGCACCGGCCTCGCCACGGCCCGGTTGACGTACAGGGCGCCGAAGAGAATCAGCAGCAGCGCGGTCCCGAGCCCGATCCCGCCGACGGCGAGGGCGTTGCGTGCAGTGCTCTTCGCGGTGTCGGAGCGGGAATCGCCGAGGGCCTTCTCCGTCGCGAGGAGGCGGGCAAAGCTCTCCCGAATCTGCGCGATTCGGGTGCTCCCCTCACTCGAGCCGATGAACTGACGCGCAAGTGGAGGGTTCCTGCGCATGAACAACACCAGAGGCTTGCTGAAGGTCGTGAGGTACAAGTCGACCAGCCGCTTGATGGAAACCGCGCGCTCGTGCTGGAGCGGGTTGTCCTTCGTCAGGCGTTGGAGGGTCGCGCTCACGGCGGGGAGCTGGCGCTGAGCGTCCTTCCACGGCTTGAGATCGCTTTCCTTCCCGCTGATGAAGAAGCCCCGGACGCCGCTCTCCATGTCGACGACCAGCGTCAGCAGTTGGTTCGCGGACGCGATGACCTGCTGGGAGTTGCGTGCCTCGAGCGAGCGGTCGCGGAGGCCGATGATGGCGAGGAAAAGGACGGCGAACAGGACGGCCAGGCCGATCCCGACGGTAAACGCGGACAGAGAGATCCTCGCCACGAGCCCAGAGGAAGCCGGCCGGGTCGACGACTGGGCGTCGCCGGCGGTTGCGGCATCGAAGTGCTCGACCTGAAGGCCGGTCTGACTCATGCTCGCGCTGACAGGACCTCCTCCACCGCGTCAGAGATCTGCTTGGGCTCGAACGGCTTGACCATGACAAGATCCGCCCCCTCGCGCAAGGCTTCTTCGCGGGTGCCGGGCTGCGCCGTGAGCACGATGATGGGCGTGTCGGAAAGCTCAGCATCCTGGCGCATCTCAACGAGGACCTCGAGGCCGGTCCGGCGCGGCATCATCACGTCGAGGATGACCAAGTCCGGGCGCAGGCGCCGCGCGATCTCCAGCGATTCTTCGCCGTCGTTTGCTTCCGCGATCGAGTACTCGCTGCTCAGGCTGACGCGAATCAACTCCCTCAATGAAGGTTCGTCGTCACAGATGAGCACCGTTGCCAGAGAACCGGCCAAGGTCCTGCATGGAAGCAGATGCAGCGGCCACGAGAGAGAAGTGTTGCGCAGGATCGCGGCGAAACCGTCCGCTCATGGCCCCGGGAGGAGTCGAACCTCCGCACACGGATTCGAAGTCAGAGCCGGATTGCAGCCAGATGCGCACCCCTGCAACCTAAATCGGCATATCCAGGGAGAAAGGCGAGCCGGTCTGTGGCGGGGGCGCACCGGAACGCATGGTTATGCGGTCAAGTGCCCGCAGAATGTCCGCGAAGGTTTCACCCAGGCGGCCTCAGCTGGTCTTACGGAACCCCTCTTTTGCGCCCGTGATTGCACCTGTAAGACCGTCCTTCAGACGTTCGCGAATGCCGCGCGTTGGTGGGGGGCCAACCGGGCGAAGACCTTCTTGTGGCACCGAGTCACCAAGCTGCGTTACAGGTGCCTCCTCCAGCAGCTTGACATCGTAGGAACGCCCCTGCGCGAAACGCGGATTGTCGGGGCTTGGGCTCTCGGGGAAGTCGATTACGAGCGCCGACGAATAGGGATGCACGGCGAGGTCGCGATAGTCGAGGAGAAGCTGGTACCTCACGTCCAAGTCATGCAGCTGGCTGAAGCGGAGCGTCTTCGCGTCGTCAGGTGTGATCGCTCCGAGCGACCAGTGATCCGGCGAGACGTTGATCGGGTCAAGCGTCGCTCTCACATACAACGCCGGGCCACGGCCTGCGTTGTGGACTCCGATCTCACCTGTCCAGCGTCCGGTTGCGATATCTGCGGTGAACGTCGGTTCGCCGTACGGAAGAAGCATTGGGCGCCACTGTGCGCGCAGGTGTTCGAGGTCGGCATGCGCCACCTTCCGGGTCGTCCATGCAAGCCACCCTGTGCCCACCGCGAGGGATAGCGTCCCAATCGCTTACGAGCGCGTCCCATCCGAACGTCCACGTGGCTATCACGGCCGAGGACACTAGCCGCACGGAGGCGTCGAGCCGGACGACCTAGACGTCGAATAGCCCTAGCCGGGCTTCGTCAGCCGCAACCAGCTCGGGGACATGCTGGCCGGTCTGCTCCTCGAGCCAGCGAGCCAAGAGATGGCGGTGGCAAAACTCGCCGACAGGCTCGAAGCAAAGGAACACAAGCCCACGAGCGCCGTGTGCATCGGAAATCTCGGCGAAGCGATGATGGAAGGCCTCAATGCCGATTGCGTCGAGGCGTGCAAGGTAGCGCTCCGTGAACTCGGTCTTGTCCTCCAACCCCAGCAGCCCGTAGGGCGCAGCCTCCTTTATGTACACAGGCTTTTCGCCTGCGTGATAAGTCGGGTGCCAGCGTGGTCGGCCGACGGTGATGCCGACCGGGACCAGGCCGCTCGCGACGATCAGATCCTTTGCGTGGTAGCGACTGGTAGCGAGCTTCGTCAAACCGCCGACTGAGGGCGGAGCGTCAGGCCCCTTGAAGGTGCCGCGCTCCTCACTTCAATTTGAACTGTTTGAAGTCGCCAGGCATTGCAAAGACGACCTCGGTGCTGTCGTCCACAGCGACGAGCACGGGCATTGCGAGGGTTGTCCCGAACCTGACGACGCAGGACCAAAGCGCGAGTCCCTCTCCCATCCTGACCGTCAGATTCCGCGACGAAAGCACCTGCCCCTTTTTAAGCTTTACCTGCCGATCTTTGCAGCCGTTGCCCTTTACCCGCGGGATCCCTGCTCCCGCTGGGAAGGGGGCATACTCCGGAGTCAAATTGCCCAGGTAGTGCTGCAGACTGGCCTCGACCTTCGCATGATCGTTACCGCCGCCGCAGCCCGCCAACAGCGCCGCTGTTAGCGCCAGTATCCCCGTAACCATGACGAGTCTCGCCATGACAGTCTCCTCGACAGCCGAGCTTAGCCAGCCCAGACGCTCTCAGTAACCGTCGCAGCCGTCAAACGAACCGCTGGGGAGGAGGCCTGGCTCAATCCGGTTCCTCCTTCGACGCGAAGCCGGGCATGGGCGGGACGATGGTGGCACGAAGCCGTCCGTACTTCCGGTTCTCACGCCGGAGCGCCTCGACCACTTTGCGTTCGAAGCGGCCCTCGCAAAAGTGCCCGCGAAAAGATCGGTCGCGGCATTCCCGTCGGCAAGAAGATGACCAGTTCCAGGGTCTTTTGCGATGGCCCCGGGAGGAGTCGAACCTCCGCACACGGATTCGAAGTCCGTCGCTCTATCCGCTGAGCTACGGGGCCCCAGCGGGCAGCGTAGCCGCCGCAGAGAGCAGGAAAGCCACGCGCGCCGGCGCGACTTTTGCCGGCTGCGCGAGGGTGGCGGATGGGACTCGAACCCACGACCACCTGGACCACAACCAGGGGCTCTACCAACTGAGCTACCGCCACCGCGCTCCGTGCCCAGGATAGCTGCGGAAATCGCCAACGAAGGCGCCGCCCGGCAACACAGCCGTCCGCATGCGCCTGGGAGGATTCGAACCCCCGACCCGCGGCTTAGAAGGCCGCCGCTCTGTCCACTGAGCTACAGGCGCCCGCGGGAAGGGTATCCGCGTGCCGCGCTAACGCCGGACGCCGAAATCAGCGGTCACGATCGTGACCTCGCGCCCGCCGTATGCGCCGTCGGCGGCAAAGACGTGGACAGCTGAAAGCCCGATCTCGCGCCAGCGGCCGGTGAGCATGTTCTTTAAGTGCTCAGGGCTGTTGATCCACATCTGGAGTGCTCCCCGCGCGTCGACATCGGGCGACGACCAGAGGAGGTTCTCGCCCACTGACCAGAAGCGGTTGCTGCCCATCGGATAGAAGCGCGCGATCCGCCGATCGAATGAAGCACCGTTGAAGGAGCTGTGGCTGAAGTAACCTCGGGAGGCCATCTCCGTCGAATGCTGGCGCGCAGCCATGCTGAGACTGGTCGAGAGCCGAAGCGGAACGAGACCGTGCTGCCGGCGCAGCGCGTTGAGGTCGGCGAGCACGCCCTGTTCGAGGTTGCGCATCGCCGCGGCGGGCCTTTCGGCGGTAGCTCCAGCGGGCCCTGCGACCAGCAAGAGCCCGCATGCTGAAGCTGCGATAGCGAGGACTCGAGCCGCACGAGACGCCATGGGGTGGGAATCGGCCGAGTTGTCGCCTCACCCACATCCCTCGAACGAGGGCACAGCGCCACGTCAGGTCGCGCCAGCCGGCTCCTCACCGCGCCGGTGGCGCAGCCAGTCGAGGAAGACAACCTGGAGCGAGCCCGCAACCGGAATCGCCGCGAGCGCCCCGAGCACCCCCGCGAGCTCGGCGCCGATCAGCACCGAAATCAGGACCGCCAGCGGGGAAAGCTGCACCGTCCGTCCGTAGACGACGGGCTGAAGGATGTGGTTCTCCACCTGCTGATAGAGCACGAAGAAGACCACGACGATAATTCCGGCCGGCACCGAGTGGAGAAAGGCAACCGCGCCGACGATGATCGCCGCGATCGTCGCACCCGCGAGTGGGATCAGGTCGAGGATGGCTACGATCAAACCGAGTGCGATCGCATAGGGGACGTGGTTCAGCGCAAGCACGGCCGTCGTCAGCGACCCCGCGATCAGGCTGATCAGCAGATTGCCCGTCACATATCCGCCGACGGTGCGATAGATGTCGTGCCCCACCGCGCGCCACCGCCGACTCGACTCCTTGCTGAGCAACGAGAAGAACGACTCCACCCATTGGCGCCCCTCGAGCAGCATGAACAGAGTCAGGAACGCGATCGTGACCGTCGCCAGAACTGCGTTCACGACGCCCTTCGCGACGGCGAGCGCCGTGCCCGAGAGACCGAAGAGCTTCGACGCACCGCCCTGCCTCAGGGCGTCCCTGGCCTTGTCGACGAGGTGGTACTTCTGCTGGAGGAAGCCGAGCCGGCCCCGACCCTTCGTCAGGTCATGCAGGTAGTCGGGGACCTTTCCGGCGAAATCGTTCACCTGATTGACCAGCGTCGGGATGAAGAGCCAACCGATTCCCACGAACGCCGCGAGCGTTGCGATGTACACGATCCCGGTCGCTAAGCCACGGCGTTTCGTGCGCTTCTCGAGCCAGTCCACCGCCGGGTTGAGCGCGAGCGCAAGGAAGAGCGCGATGAAGATCCACGTAAGGACATGGCGTGCGATCCAGAGGAGCTCCAGGACGATCGCAATCGCAAGCAGGATGCCGACGACCCGAAACACCGTCCGCGGACGAAAGTCGACGTCGCGCACGCGGGGGTCGGGCACGTATGCAGCATTGCGGGGGAGCCGGACGGTACATTCCCCGGCTATGCAGGCACGACTGAACACCAATCACGGCACGATCGATCTCGAGCTGTACCCCGACGACGCGCCCAAGACCGTGGACAACTTCGTCACTCTCGCGCGGGACGGCTTCTACGACGGCGTCATCTTCCACCGCGTCATTCCCGACTTCATGATTCAGGGCGGCGACCCCACCGGCACCGGGTCGGGCGGTCCCGGTTACGCGTTCGAGGACGAGTTCAACGACCACAAAGTCGAGCGAGGTGCGCTCGCGATGGCGAACGCCGGCCCGAACACGAACGGCAGCCAGTTCTTCATCGTCACGACCGAGTCGGCGTCATGGCTCGACGGCAAGCACACGGTCTTCGGGCGCGTCACGGCCGGGATGGACGTTGCGGACACGATCTCGGAGCTGCCGCGCGACGCGCGCGACAAGCCGCACGACGACGTCGTGATCGAGAGTGTCTCGGTCGCAGTAGAGCCTGAGTGAAGCGCGAAGGTAGCCGCTAGCTGCGTCCGTCGAGCCACTCGGCGCGGTCGAAGCTGGCGTACTCCTGGATCGCGCCGAAGATGCTCTGCGTCAGCCACGTTCTAGACACGACGACACGACACGTCCCATAGGGAAGCTTGTTGACGCGCTTTCGTTTGCTGTAACGGGAATAGACGTTCACGACGGAACGGCGCAGCGATTCCTCCGGTAGCCCTGCGGCGTTGAGCCAGAATCGTTCGATCTCGCGCTGACGCTCGATGTGATCCGCGAAGAGATGGCAAGTGATGCGGATGTCCCGATCATCGAGTTGGAAATACTCCTTCAAGAACGCAACGAAGAAGCGAATCATCTCGGGATCGGAGTTTGAGAAACGGAGCTGGTTTCGCCCTTTCGATCCCTCGGCCCAGTACAGCATGCAGCCGGCCAAATGAAAGCGGCCGCCGCTTCGTGCCAGCGCTCGACCGCTCTCCTGTGCAGCCACACGATTCGCGCGATGGCGCGCGGCCGCCTCGCGCCACCCGCTGAGCTGTCGGTTGTACGCCGGGTTTCTTGCACGAAGCGCAAGGTGCTGTTCCGCCGTCAACTCGATGTCCCTAACCCAGGTGCTCACAGAGGAAATCGAGACACCGATCTGCCGCGCGATCTCCTTGATCGGCAGCCCTTCAGACCGGCGGAGCCTACGGGCAAGATCACGTTCGTCCGTTTTCACAACTGAAAACAGAATAGCGGCCGCAACGGACGGAGCAAAAAGAAGCGGGCGGCGGGAATCGGACCCGCGTATCGAGGGTGGAAACCTCGCGCTCTACCATTGAGCTACGCCCGCGAGCGAGCGTTAGCGTAGCGGTGTGGACCCACACACGTGGGCGCTTCATTGGGACGTGCTCGCGGCACTTGGCCTCGTCGTCACCGTGTACGCCTGGACGCAGAGGCGCTGGCCGGCGGAGCCGAGGAGGCGGGTTGCCTTCGATCTCGCCTTGATCCTCCTGCTGACCGTCTATGTGACGCCTCTGCACACGATTGCCGTGCACTACCTCCTCTCGGTTCATCTGCTGCAGAACGTGGTCACGGCCGAGTGGGCTCCGGGGCTCGTCGTGTTCGCTCTCGCACCTTCACTGGCACGTGAGCTGGAGCGGCATTCGCCGGTGAGGCTCGTGACGCATCCGCTCTTCGCGCTGCCACTCTGGCTGGGGACGTACTTCGCCTGGCACGTTCCGACCATCTACGACGCGGCGCTCGAGCACGCCGGCTGGCTGTTGAACCTGGAGCACCTGACGTACTTCGTTGCCGGGTCGCTGATGTGGTGGCCGGTTGTCCACGGGAGACTCTCCGATGGGGTCAAGGCCCTCTATCTCTTCGTTGCGTTCGTCCTCGCGTCACCGCTCGGCCTGCTGCTCGCGCTGCTCCCGCACCCGGTTTACGACTTCTACAAGGACGCACCTGGACTCTGGGGAATCTCCGATCTGACCGACCAGCAGATCGCGGGCGTAACCATGGCCGTCGAACAGGCAATCGTCTTTTTCGCAGTGTTTGCGCATTACTTTGCGCGCTTCCTGCGAGCCGAGCAGATCTCAGGAGTTTTCAGCGAAAGCCCGAGATGAGCGCGCCGCCGCCGACGACCAACCCGGTCGCCAGGAGAAGCCGCCGCCCGATGCGCTCGGAGCGGCGCAGGGCCAGCATCGAGATCAACACGGCGAAGAGCGACTCGGTCGCGACAAGTGGAGCGACGACCGTAACGCGTCCGCGATCGAAGGCTGAGTAGAGACAGCCGTAGCTGGCGCCATACACGAGTCCCGAGAGCAGAAAGGGCCGCGAGGCACGCCGTATTCGTGCGACTGCATCTGGCCGGAGGGCAACGATCAGCAGAATGACCAGCGACGCCGAGAACAACGAGGCGCCGGCTGCGACGAAGCCCGGCACGTCGTTCCCGCGGGCAGCCCAGCGCACAAGGTTGTCCCGCGCGGCAAAAAGGAGGGCGGCGCTCAGCGCCAGACCGACCCCCATCGAGACCAGAGCCGCCGGCCGCCCGCGCTCCCCGACCAAGAGCGTGCCGCCCGTGACTACGAGCAGGGTCCCGACGACGAGCGCGGCGTGCAAGGGCTCGCCAAGCGCGCTGACGGCGATCGCGGCCGACAGGACCGGCGAGATCCCAACGAGAATTGCGGTCCGCGAAGGACCGATCACGCCCACCGCGCGCGTGAACAGGATCTGGCTGATCCCGGGCGCGAACAGACCGGTGACGAAGAACGGCCACGTGTCACGCCATGTGAGGCTTGACAGATCGTCGATCGTGCCGGCCAGCAAGGCACAGACAAGAAAAGCGATGAAGGTCGTGACGAGAGAGGCCGCCTCCGCATCGATCCCGGGGCCAAGCGCGAGCCGGATCGTGACGGCGAGCGCACCGAAGGACAGCGCTGCGCCCGCAGCGAGGAGGACGACCAAGTCGGGACGGCGAGATTCGAACTCGCGACCTTCGGCTCCCAAAGCCGACGCGCTAACCAGGCTGCGCCACGTCCCGCGCTACGGAGATTAGCGGCGGTTCGCGTCGGTGCCTCCGGGAGTGTTGCACGGAAGCCGGTGCGCGTTGCCGGCAGAGGCACTAGGTTCGCGTAATGGTCGAGCCGGCTATCCGCCTTCCCGGCGAGCCCCATCTTCGACGTGCGGCCACGGGCTACGCGATGGTGGCTGTGGCAGCCACGCTCTTTGCGGTCAACGGCACCGTCGCGAAAGTCATCCTCAAGTCAGGCATCACCGCCCAGCGGTTGACAGAGGTCCGCTGTGCCGGCGCGCTGATCGGGCTCGTCCTGCTTGCCGCGCTCACGCGACCGGCCTCCCTCCGCGTGCAGCTCTCAGATCTACCGCTCCTCGTGGCGCTTGGAGTCGTGGGCCTTGCACTGGTGCAGTGGTCGTACTTCTACGCAATTGCCCGACTCGATATCGGCATCGCTCTCCTGATCCAATTCGTCGGCCCGATCCTCGTTGCGCTCTGGGCGCGGTTCGTCTTCGGTGAACGAGTACGGCAGCGAATCTGGCTCGCGCTCGTCCTCGCACTCTCGGGACTCGCATTGATCGTCGAGGTCTGGCACGTGGGCCGCCTGAGCAGAGCAGGCGTCGCCGCCGCCGCTCTTGCCGCGCTCGCGTACGCGGCGTACATCCTCCTCGCGGAGCGAGGCGTGAGGCGGCGTGATCCGATCTCAGTCTCGACGTGGGCATTCCTCTTCGCGACGGTCTTCTGGTCGATTCTCTCGCCGTGGTGGGACTATCCCGTTGGGCGCCTGGACGATCACGTTTCGTTGCTTGGCCACCTCGCCTCGAGCCACCTGCCGGTCGTGGTCCTGATGGTCTGGATGATCGTCCTGGGAACGATCGTCCCCTACCTGCTCGTGATCGCCGCACTCAGCCGGGTCAGCGCCACCCGGGCCGGGATCGCGGGCATGCTCGAGCCGGTGGTAGCCATCGGGGTTGCCTGGGCCTGGCTCGGGGAGTCTCTCGACGCGATTCAGCTGTCCGGTGCAACCCTTACCCTCGCCGGCATCAGCCTCGCCCTGACTTCCCGTTAGGATCGCGGCTGCGCGTGTCGCCCATGCTCGCGAAGACCAGGATTCTCGTCGCCATCCTGCTTACCGGCGCGCTTGCCGGCCCGGCGGCCGGTGCCCGAGCTCAGGGTCCGTCGGACTCCGAGGCGTCACTCCTCCAGGCCATCAATCTCGCTCGGGCCCAGCACGGAGTGCCGCCGCTCCGCATCGATTTCCGACTCTCACGCGCCGCCCGCGGCCATTCCGCTGACATGCTGCGTCGCCAATACTTCGCCCACGGCTCGGTCACAGGTCGTGCGGTTGCGGTCGGAGCGCGAGGGCCGGTGTTCGGCGAGGATCTTGCCTGGGCGACCGACCTCACGCCCGGCTGGGTGGTTCAGCACTGGCTCGCGAGCCCGAGACACAGAGCCGTCATGCTGCGTCCCGGCTTCCGGCGAATCGGCATCGGCATCAGCTTCGGCGCCTTCGCCGGCAACGGCGGCGCCGGAGTCGTCACCGCAGATTTCGCAGGCCGTTAGGCCCTTAAGGCGGTTTCGAAATGGACTTCCATCGCATCGACCGATGAGTTCAGACGAACGCCGACCTCAGGTCGGCGTCCTGATGAAGCCACCCCAAGCGGTGGCTTAGACGCGGTTTCCAAATGAGCTTCAATCGCATCGACCGGTCATTTCAGGCGGACGCCGACCGGAGGTCGGCGTCCTGATGAAGTCACCGCAAGCGGTGGCTTAGTCGGACTCCATCAGAACCCGAAGCTCCGAGAGCTTCTCGGCGCGGAGCTCGTCGCGCTCCCCGCGGTCGATCCGCTCGAGCAGTCCCTCTACCAGCGGCGCGAGCTCAGTCGGGTTGAACGGCTTCGTGACGTAGTCGACGCCACCGATGTCGAGTCCGCGCGCGCGATCACGAAACTCCGCCTTGGCGGTGAGAAAGATGATCGGGATGCTGCGCGTCCGCTCGTCCTCGAGCAGACGCTCGGCGACACGCCAACCATCGAGGCCGGGAAGCATCACGTCGAGGAGGATCACATCTGGTTCCTCGACCCGGGCCTTCTCGACACCGTCAAGTCCATCGC
>Ga0070698_100005932_pt1 | contig 13325 bp, 12 predicted proteins | sample KBSK1502metaG_FD_65477 | JGI IMG/M metagenome (GOLD analysis project Ga0070698, IMG submission 65477) | Corn, switchgrass and miscanthus rhizosphere microbial communities from Kellogg Biological Station, Michigan, USA - KBS K1-50-2 metaG | ecosystem: Host-associated > Plants > Roots >... | reverse complement strand
TTTGTAAATTATTTTGGTGAAGAAGGATTGAAAGATGAAGGTTTATCATTAAGCTGGCTTTTGCCAACAAAAGCATTTTACCAGGAATTACTTTTCCAGGCGACATCAGGATATTCAGAATCGCCGGCATTTACAAGAAGTGAGAAAAATCGCTTGTTGTATGTAAGCCATCTGAAGAACTTTTTTACACTTAATGACGATAACACTCTTGAATTGGGGTTAACAGGTATTTCCGGTCCTAATGATTCTGCAAGGGTTTCTAATATGGGTGCAGTTGATATTACTTATAAATGGAAACCTGTTAAGTTAAATACTTATCATTCCCTTACATGGCAAAGTGAATTTTATTTTAACCATGCGAACCTTATGGATAATTTTTCCGTCAACTCATTTGGCATGTATTCATTTCTCCAATTCCAGTTAGCAAAGCGATGGTTTTTAACAGGCCGTTATGATTACGGCCAAAAGCCGTATGATAAAACTCTTAAAGAAAATGCTTTTTCATTGACGGCCGGTTGGTATGCAACCGAATTTTCAAAACTTGAATTCGAAACAAAAACAACTGATGATAATATTGACAAAAGGTTTTACCAGGCATGGTTGCGCTGGATATTTGTAATTGGTGCACACGGGGCACATCAGTATTAATAAAAATTTATTTAAATAATTATGAAAAAAATATCAATTCTTGGTTTGTTCCTTTTTTGTATTTCCTCTTTTGTATTTGCAGGAACAATCAAAATAGTGACTACAACCTCGGATATGAAAAGCATAGCCGAGTTAATTGGAGGAAATAAAGTTTCAGTTACTTCAATTGCTACTGGTTATCAGAATCCGCATTTTGTAGATCCTAAACCGAGTTATATAATAAATTTGACAAAAGCTGATCTTTTTGTAACAGTAGGGCTTGATCTTGAAACCGGTTGGTCACCGCAATTGCTTTCAAGTTCACGCAATACCAAAATTCAAAAAGGAGCAGCAGGTTATGTTGATGCATCTGAAGGAGTAAATTTATTACAAGTTCCAACTGCAGCTAACAGGGCAGAGGGCGATATACATATTTTTGGCAACCCGCATTATTGGCTCGACCCAATAAATGGAAAAACGATCGCAAGAAATATTGCAAATGGATTAGAAAGAGTCGACCCTTCCAATAAATCCTTTTATGAAGCAAACCTGGTGGCGTTTAATAATAAAATTGATGCGAAGCTAAAAGAATGGCAAAGCAAGATGGCTCCCTATAAAGGTTCAAAGATTATTGCTTACCATAATGAGTGGGTTTATTTTGAAACAAGATTTGGTTTGCAGGTTGTGGATTTTATGGAACCGAAACCGGGTATTCCACCAACACCATCACAGTTAGTGAAAGTAATAAAGGAAGTAAAAGCCAATAATATCAAAGTGATCATTTCATCACCTTATTTTACTACCTCATCATCTGATGTGGTGGCAAAGCAAACGGGAGTAAAAGAATTAACACTGGCAACATCTGTCGGTGCTTTCGATACGATAAAAGATTATTTTTCCCTGTTTGATTATAATATTGATCATCTAATAGCGACGATTAAATAAATTAAAACTGACTCTTATGTTCCAAATGTTTCAGCTTGATTTTATGATACAGGCTTTTATTGCAGCTGTCATCACCGGGGTATTATTATCCTATATGGGTGTTCATGTAGTAGGTCGGGGAATTGTATTTGTTGATTTGGCATTGGGGCAAATATCATCATTGGGAGTTGCCTTTGCTGCTTTTATTGGAACAGGTGTAACATCTATTCCATTAATTTTTACTTTAGTCGGAGCCTTACTCATGTCATTCATAAGCATAACTGATAAAAGATTAAAACAGGAAGCTATCATTGGTATTTTATATGCTTTTGCCTCTGCGCTTACCGTTTTACTTATTTCTAAAACACCGCATGGCGACTCGGATATCCAGGAAGTGTTGTTTGGAAATATTTTATCTGTGAGCTGGGAGCAAATAAAGACAATAGGAATTGTTTTCGGCGCTATAGCTTTGTTGCAATTGGTTTTTTTTCGGAAATTCTTTTCACTTACAAAAGCATTTGAAAATGGAGAGAATAAAAGTATTGGGATATTTAATATCTGGAATTTTCTTTTTTATATTTCCATAGGATTGGCTATTGTATTTGCCGTTAAGATCAATGGAGTGATACCAGTTTTTTCCTTTCTCATTATACCGGCTGTATCTGGCATTATGCTTTCAAAAAATAATACCGTGGTATTTATCATTGCTTTTATCGTTAGCATATTGGCAAGTTTTCTAGGACTCAACTTTTCTTTTCATTACGATTTTCCTGCTGGTTCTTCTATTGTTGCGGTTCTTGGAGGGATTTTTATTTTGGCATCAATTGTTAAGCTTATAAAAGGATTGTTGTTTAAAAACAATATTTAAGATCAGCGTTTTCATTGCTGGTAGACAAACAGAACGTACAAGAGTGCCCTTCGTTTCACTCAGGATAAACTTGCAACGGAAGCTCAATAGTAGTAACCTGCCTTCCGGCAGGCAGGTTAAGCGGGGTTAATAAATATTTTTATCAGACTTAGGGAAAGCAGTATTATTTTTAACCATGGAACTTACTTTCAATACACCGGCTTTATTATTTCCAGCTATCAGTTTATTGTTGCTCGCATATACCAATCGATTTCTTGCATTAGCCAACCTGGTAAGGCGTTTGCACGATGAGTATAAAAGAGGGGAGAAGAGTACTGCCCTGATCTATCAAATACAAAGTTTGCGAAGAAGGCTGATATTAGTGAGATACATGCAGGGCCTTGGAGTTTTCAGTTTCCTTTGCTGTGTGATAACGATGTATAGTATTTACAGTGAATGGTCGGCAGTCGCAAAATATATTTTTGCTGTGAGTTTGCTTAGCTTATTGACTTCATTAATTATTTCGCTGATCGAGATAACACAAAGTACAAAAGCGATAGAAGTGGAGCTAAGCGATATTGAAGAATTGGAAAAAACAAACTTCTTTACTGATCTGTGGAAAGGAAAAGAAGAAAATAAATAAGTGTGAAAAAGATTTTTTATCCAGGTATAATTGTTTGCTTAACAGGTTTATTAATTGTATCCTGCTCAAAAGTTGGCAGCGGCCCTGGTGAAGATAACCTGGATGCGATCGATCAAAATGATGATGTATTTCCAACGATCACCGTTTCAAAACCTACTGCCAACCAGGTGTACACGAGCGGCGATTCAATCATTGTAGAGGGAAAAGTAGTTGATGATAAAAAACTTTATAAGGGAAAAGTGCAGATAAAAAATGATGTAAATAATTTTGTAATGGCAGAGGGCTATTATGAAACTCATTTTTTATCAGTCATTGACTATCGTCTGGCCTATAAAGCTGTGGTAACAGCCCCAACAGATTTTAGTATTCTTGTAGACTTCCAGGATCACGGTTTAAATACTTCCACGGCCACCATAAAAGTAAAAGTGAATCCTTAGAGTTTGTTGATGATCTTCAAAACAGATTCCCAGCTTCCTCCATTATAAACTTCGGACACACCGGCTGATTTTAAAATATTTTTTGCGGTATTGCTCCGCATGCCTGATTCGCAGCAAAGGATCACGGGCTTTTTCATTGATCTTATTCTTTCAATACTTGCAGAGATACGATCGACAGGAATATTAATGGAGCGGGGGATTTTTCCATTGTCATATTCATGCGGCGTTCTTACGTCAATAATGACAGCGCCTTTTTTGAGTGCTTCCTTTATGTTATTTTTTCCAAATAAAAAACCGAACATAGTAGACTTGTTTCCTTTTTAAACAATTAAGCTGCCGTTAATTTTTTTCTTTCACCAATTTGCTGACGCCACATTGCGTAATACAATCCTTTTTCTTCTAATAGTTTTTCATGATTACCTGTTTCCACCACATCGCCTTTTTCCAAAACATAAATTCTATCTGCATGCATGATAGTGGAAAGACGGTGCGCAATAAGAATAGTGACCTGGTCTCCGTTTGCTGATACATCTCTTATAGTTGATGTTATCTCTTCTTCCGTTAATGAATCAAGGGATGAAGTGGCCTCATCAAAGATCAGCAATTTTGGCCGGCGCAAAAGGGCTCTTGCGATCGATAGCCTTTGTTTTTCACCGCCAGATAACTTTAATCCTCCTTCCCCGATCATTGTTTCTAAACCTTTTTCCGCTCTTGACAATAAGTTTTGACACGATGCCTTATTAAGCACATCATACAACTCTTCTTCCGGGGCAGCAGGATTTACAAACATCAGGTTTTCTTTTATTGTGCCGGAAAAAAGTTGTGTGTCCTGTGTTACAAATCCTATCTGGTTACGCAGGTCTTCAAAGTTGATATTATTCTCATCAATGCCGTTGTAAAGAATTTTTCCTTGCTGCGGCCGATAAAGGCCAACAAGCAATTTCATCAATGTTGTTTTGCCGGAACCCGATGGCCCGACAAAAGCAATTGTTTCACCTATTCTTACCTTAAAGCTAATATTATTAATAGCATGTTGCGATGCAGTATGATGTTTGAAACCAACATGATTAAACTCCAATTGTTCAATAGTACCAAGATGTTTTGGATTTGCCGGCTGTGGCTCAGGAGCTTTTTTCATCAGGTTGCCAAAATTTTCCAATGAGGCCTGTGCTTCACGATAGGAGAGAATGATGTTTCCGATCTCCTGCAAAGGTCCAAATACAAAGAATGAAAAAATTTGCATCGTTACTAACTGTCCGGCATCCATCCTGCCACCATAAATAAGATACATCAGCATAAAAAGAATAACCTGGCGAAGCGTATTTACAAATGTGCCCTGTACAAAACTGATACTGCGAATACGTTTTACCTTGGTTAATTCAAGACCAAGTATTTTAAAAGTATTTTTGTTAAGGCGGCTTACCTCCTGCTGTGTCAATCCAAGGCTTTTTACCAGCTCGATATTTCTTAGTGACTCTGTAGTGGCACCGGCAAGTGCGGTTGTTTGCCCAACAATATTTTTCTGAATGACTTTTACTTTTTTGCTCAGTAAATTTGAAATGATGGTTAGCAAAAAAATACCACCGAAATAAATTATAGGCAAACTCCAGTGAATTGTGGTGGCATATATAGCAACAAACACAATTCCGATAATAACAGGAAAGAGAATATTGATAAATGCAGAAACAAATTTTTCCGTATCAATTCTAACTTTTTGTAATACACTTAATGTTTCGCCGCTTCGTGCATCTTCAAATTCCTGGTAAGGAAGTTTCATGGCATGCTGCAAACCTTGTGTAAAAACTGTAGCGCCGAATTTTTGTGTAATAAGGTTTAAAAAATAATCCTGGAATGCTTTGGCAATGCGACTGATCATAGCTACAGAAATAGATGCAAGCAAAAGCCAGATAACACCATAATAATGATTGACCACTTGTGTTTTTGTGACTACTCCCTGACGATCCACCTTTATATCAATGTCGTTGAGTTTGTCATTTACAAAAAGAAACTCAGGCCAATCAAATGCTTTTACATTTTTGTGATAGTTTGCCAGGTTTATCAGCTTTCCTAAAATGATGGGATCGAATAAAGAAAAACCGATATTGATAGCAGCGAGGAAAAGCACCAGTATCACCAGCCATTTATAGGGCTTCAGGTATTGAACAAGTATTTTCATGTGTGAATTTCAAAAATTAGTCAACGAATATACGAATCTCTCGCCGTCCCGTCAGGAAGGTTATCGTGTAAGATAGCGGCGGGATAAACAATATAGCCGTTTACAATGTTTTTTGTGATAGCATGGGCAAGAAGATTGTCGGCGATATATTGAATAGGTGTTTGCATTTGTAATAATTTTTCAGCGCCGCTTTTTGTAATTGCATAAGCATACGTATAATCATGAAAGCCGGCCTTTTTTAAATTTGGGGAAAAGGATCTTGCAAAAAGGTTGTTTATCATAGTGGGACTCCACTTCAGCAAACCAAATTTGTTTTGTATATGATAGCCCGTTTGTTTAAGAAAAGATGTTATACCTGATTCACCATTTTTATCCCAACCCCACATCAGTAATTCGCAGTCATCCGGTATCTCTGAAAGTATTGCGGGTACTTGTTTCATCATTTCAGGATCAGGCATAGCATCATCTTCAAAGATCAATATACGGGAATACGTATGCTCCAGCATGTCTTCATACATCATACGATGACTCCATGAACAAGCGATCTCTCCCGGTTTCATCACTTTGGTATAGCGATGATGTTCTTTTGTTAGTTTTTCGCTGTAAATATTTCTTTCAACTAATTCTTTGATCGTGAAATTATTTTTATCAGCTCCGTAAAAGAATGAATAATTAAGTCCGGCAAATCTTTCGGCAAAAAGTTTTCTTCTTGCTTCAGCTGCATGTACTGAGAGCACATAGATCTTATTGTAATATTCATTAAGAAGTCGGAAGTATTCTTGCATGCTGTAGTATTACTGTAAAGATAAATGATGAGTTCAGACAAACATTATCTCTTTATTCTTCAAAGATCTTGTTTACCCAATTTTGCAATGAATATTTTTTTACTATTTCATCTGAAATAAAAGAGTAAGGTGTTGAAAAAAACTCTTTTGGGGGAATAGTACTTTCATTTTGCCAAATAAAAATATTGTTTGGGTTATAAAAATCATATGTAATTACAGATTGATTTGTTGTTATAATTTTTTTCTCAAGGATCATTGCTTCAAAGATCCTGAATGATAATCCTTCCTGTTTTGGCTGTGCAATATCCAGTAAAACGCTACTGTCATTCATTATGCGAATTGTTTCTTTTCTTGGAAGAACATCAGCAAACCAGGTTATACTTTTTTCATTCTTATTTTGAGTTCCAATAGTCTTTGTGGCGATAATATTGATATTTGTTTTAAGATCCAACGGTCTTAATGAAACAAGAATTCTTTCCAGGGTATCGAGCCGGTCATCATATGAAGCGACACAGGAAAGATCAAATTGTTGCTGTTCGTTTTTATTTATTGACAGGTCAGGCGAATAAAAATTGGGAAGAAACAAAAGATCATGATCTTTAACATCTTTTGGTTCAAAACTGAAAAACTTATCAAAGTATTGAATAGTTTTTTTCCCTTCAGGAATTCTTGAAAAACTATCCCAGAAATAGGCAATTAGTCGTTTGCCATAATTTTTTATAAAAGCCAAATGTTCTTTTATCAGATCAGGACGAAGAATCAATATATCCTCAAAATAAGAATGCTGATCAAAAACAATTTCCAGCTTTTCTTTTATCATCTTATTATAAAAAACTTTTTTTTGATTTCTTTTTAGGAAAAGCTTTGAAAAGAAATTCTGCAAACGATGAAGAGAGTTTTTATAAGTAAAATTCAGGTCTTTTCCTGTGATCGTGATCAAATGAACTTCTGCATCAAAGTATCCTGCTATGCCATTCCTGATGATATCGGTATAATCCATATAATCAGGAGTAATAAATAAAACCTTCTTTTTTATGGCAGTGCTTTTCATGTATGTTTACAAAGTTGCTTTATTTATATTTGCGCCTTATTAAACAAAGATATTCGATGACATGTTATAAATAGAGTTTGAATATGAAATGTTCTTATTGTAATAATGAAACGGATAACAAGATCATTGAGGCTAAAGAGCTTTTATTGGGGATTGGCGGAAACTTCAATTATAATTACTGTAGCGATTGTAAAGGATTGCAATTGCTGAATATTCCTGGTGATATGGCAAAGTATTATCCTCAGCGGGATTATTATTCATTTAAAAGCAATGAAGGGCATCTTGAAGATATTGATTCTTTCAAAAACAAGGTACGTAAAGCGAAAGCAGAATATTTATTGTTTAATAAGAAAAGCATTTTGGGAATATTGACTTCTATCGGATATAAAATGCCAGACTATTATGAATGGTTAAAGAAAGCTAATGTAAATTTTGATTCTGAAATACTTGATGTGGGTTGTGGCAATGGAGATCTTCTTTTTAAGATCAGGAAACTTGGATTTAAAAAATTAACAGGTATTGATCCATTTATAACCAATGGTATTATTACTAAAGAAGTGTCGATTTATAAAAAAACTGTTTTTGATCTCGATTCACAATATGATCTCGTAATGTCCCATCATTCCTTTGAACATATGGAAGATCCTCAGATGCATCTTATTCAGTTAGCAAAATTATTAAAAGAGAATGGCACTCTTTTGATCAGGACACCGGTAACAAATTCTTATTGCTGGGAAAAGTATGGGGTTAAATGGGCTGCTCTTGATGCACCACGACATATCAACATTCAATCTCATAAATCCATGGAGATATTGGCCAAAAATGCCGGGTTAACGATCACTGATCTATGGCATGATGCAAGTAGTTTTCAATTTTGGGGAAGTGAAGAGTATTTGAAAGGAATAAATGCAACTTCAACAAATTCTCTTTGGAAAACAAAAACTAATTCTTCATTTACCAGGGAAGAATTAAATAAGTTTAAAAAAGATATTGCAAAGCTTAATGAAGAAAAGCTTGGCGGGGAAGCTTGCTTTGTTATGAAGAAAAGAAAATAAAAATTATCCTCCCCAACCTTCCCTGTCAAGGCTTCTGTATTGAATAGCTTCAGCTAAATGTTCAGGTTTAATTGTTGAGCTTCCGTTAAGATCAGCAATCGTTCTTGACACTTTTAATATCCGATCATAAGCTCTTGCAGAAAGATTTAGTTTTTCCATTGCTGCTTTTAATAAATTTTGTCCTACAGTATCGATCACACAAATTTCTTTCAGCATTTTACTACTAATTTGCGCATTGCAGTAAATACCGGGATTATTTTTATACCGTTCTGCCTGCATTTCTCTTGCTTTGATCACTCTTTCTCGAATAACTGTTGAGTTATCAGAATTTTTTGCAGATGATAATTCATTAAAAGCAACAGGCGTTACTTCTACATGCAGATCGATACGATCAAGCAAGGGACCGGAAATCTTATTTAAATACTTCTGTACAGCGCCGGGCGGGCAGGTGCATTCTTTTTCCGGGTGATTAAAAAAACCGCAAGGACAAGGGTTCATGGATGCAATGAGCATAAATGATGCAGGAAAATCCAATGCAATTTTTGCTCTTGAAATTGTCACTCTTCTTTCTTCCATCGGCTGACGCATCACTTCCAATACTGTTCTTTTAAATTCTGGCAATTCATCTAAGAACAAAACACCGTTATGTGCCAATGAAATCTCACCCGGTTGCGGGTTACCGCCGCCGCCAACCAGGGCAACGTCAGAGATCGTATGATGCGGTGAACGGAAAGGACGTTTTGAAACCAACGTAGAATTTTCAGGAAGCTTGCCTGCTACCGAATGAATTTTTGTTGTTTCCAATGCTTCATGCAATGTCAGGGGCGGAAGAATTGTCGGCAATCTTTTTGCAAGCATTGTTTTTCCTGCACCGGGCGGACCAATCAATATCGCATTATGACCTCCGGCCGCAGCGATCTCTAAAGCCCTTTTAATATTCTCCTGTCCTTTTACATCTGCAAAATCTATTTCATAATCATATTGTGAATTATAAAATTCTTCTCTTGTATTTACTATTGTAGGTTCAAGACCAGTTTCATCATTTGCAAAAAAGTTTATTACTTCTTCAATATTTTCAACACCATATACATTAAGGTTGCTAACTATTGCAGCTTCTTTTGCATTTGCTTTTGGTATGATCAATCCCTTAAAATTTTCTTTTCTTGCCTGGATGGCAATAGGTAAAGCACCTTTAATTGATCGCAACTCGCCATCAAGACTAAGTTCACCCATTATCAAATATTTTTCAATTGCTTCATGATTAGATATCAATTCCGAAGCGGCCAATATGCCGATCGCAATAGGAAGATCAAAAGGAGTCCCGCTTTTTTTAATATCAGCCGGTGCCATATTCACAACTATTTTTGTTCGCGGCATTTGAAACCCGAGAGATTTAATTGTGCTTTCTATTCGTTGTAAACTTTCTTTTACAGCATTATCAGGCAGGCCGACAATAACAATCCCGATACCGGTGCTCATCCAGTTTACTTCAATGGTAATAGTGATCGCTTCAACACCATAAACAGCGCTGCCAAATACTTTTACAAGCATGAAATGAAGATAGAAAATAAAACGGTGGATGCAGTAACACAAAAGTGGTATATCCTGGTTTCTAAAACTTCTGCTTATATAAGATATTTTATGATCTGCATGCGATCATCAGGATATTTCCATTCTTACCCGTTCTGTATTGCAGGATTTTATTTGTACAGTGGATGATCTGGTAGTTTCGGTCGTCAATCTTATTATCCTTAAAATGCAACGCAAGTGTTCTTTGCCCATCACTTTCTTCAAAGGTCCAGTTAAAAGAATAATTAGTTCCATCAAGAGTCAATGTTCCTGTGTTAGCTTGATCAAGTTCAAGTTTTGTAGGCACTTCTTCCGATAACATTGACCAGGCGCCAATGATCCTGCGTTTAATGGTATCCATTGTAGGAATGATTGGTTCCACAAAAACAACTTTTTCAAATGCGGCGTAGGTCCTTTTCAATTCAGCTCCCAGGTTTTTAATGATTGATGTATCTCTTAAGATCACATGTATACGATCGACGAGAAATTGCTGTTGAAGAAGGCCTTGCTGCCTTATGTTTTCTTTAAAGGCTGCAGAATCATAAAAAACCATATTAGCAAGCTTGGTCAAAGAGTCGATAAACCCACTGGTGATCTGTTTTAATTGTGTATATGTATCGATCCTCAAATTAATAATTGAGCCTACTAGTTTATCAATATCCTTGTCATCGCGAAACATTTTCAGATTTTCAATGGTCATTTCCTGCAGGTGTAAAAGATCTTTGTAAAAAAGATCCCCGTTAGTGCTTCCATACAGGCAGGTGAGTTCTTCAGAATTTTCTTCATAAATTTTTTCATAACGCTTAAGGTTATCCCAGGCGGTCCGGGAATTTCTCCCTCTTATTTTTACCGGGTCATTGAAAATATAATTACTAACAAAAAGACCAATTAGTGATACGATAATTCCGGGTAAAACCAGTTTTATTGGTGTGATAAAATGTTCTGTCTTGAGTGCCATGGCGGTTGTATTTGGTGGGTATAAATAAATAATTGGATATGGTGAATTTCATTTTTCTTTTATCGTATTGCTCATCAGTAATTCCGTATCCGGATCCACAATTATTGAGATTGGTTTTTGATCCTGTTTTATTTTAAAAGAAAACACAGCCTTGTTCACAAATACTTTTTCTTTTTTGCCGCCTGAAGAAGTATTTATTTTTAATGACAATGGAAACTGAAAAAAATTTTTCTGCAACTGTTTTACATCAACATATAATGATCTCTCATTGGCGTCATATCTCCATGTTATATCAAGTTCAGGCTGACCCGGTGTGTAAAGCCATTGATCAAAAAACTGCTTAAGATTTTTACCCGAAACTTCTTCAAACACTTTTTGAAGATCTCTTGTATCGGCTACACCGACTGCATAGGTTGCATAATATTTTCTTATCGATCTCCAAAAAACAGAATCACCCAATTCGCAACGCAGCATGTGCAATACCCAACCGCCTTTCTGGTATGAATTTGCATTTAGCAATTTCATATAATCTGTTTCTTCAGTATCAACAACCGCCTTATCGCTTTTTTTTGAAAACCCGATTGTTTCTTCCCTGTCTTTCTTCAACATTTTTATAGCTGTGTCTTTTCCATATTTATTTTCAAAATAAAGAATGGTAAAATAAGTGGCAAAACCCTCGCTCAACCATAAATGACCAAAACTTTTTTCCGTAGCCATATTGCCAAACCACTGATGCGCTATTTCATGTGCCAGCAATCCTTCACTTTTTCTTGTTCCGGTTACAGAACTTTCGGAATAAAAAATTGTATTCGCATTTTCAAGTCCGCCGAACCTGGTTTTCGATTGCACATTGGCTAATTTTTTATAACCATAAGGACCAACATGGCTGATATAGTATTCTAATATTCCATTCGCCTGTGCATAATCATAAAAACCTTTGTCTTTATTTTCAGGATATACCCAACTGTAAACAGGAATATTTCCATTTACAACACCTGCAAGGTTGACGGCAAAATCTGCAGCGCCGATCACCATCACTTTTGTTGAGATAGGCGTGTCTTCTTTCCAATGTGTAAGCTTAAAACTATTTCCCAATGATGTTTCTTCAATTTGAACACCATTTGCAACGACCTGGTAATGTTCAGGAGCCGTGACAACAAATTCTACAGTTGCCTTATCAGCAGGATCATCATGACAGGGTATCCAGTTATGCCCACGATCGGGCCAGTTATCAGCAAAAAAACTTCGATGACCATATTTTGTTTTTGAAATGATCAAGCCATCGGCAGGAATTCCTGAATAGGGAATTACAAAAGTGGTTGTGTCTCCGGCATTCATATTTTTTGATAATAAGATGCGAAGTGTTTCCTCCTTGTAAATATTACCACGAATGTTATTCCCCTGAAGTTTCCCAAGTTTCATTCCTTTACCGTTATCTTTTAGATTGGTAAAATCAAGGCTCAATTCATTAGTTGGCTGTAAGAATTTTACCTTGATCTCTGCAACACCATAAATAGTATCATTCAGATCATTTAAGCCGATATTGAATTTATAGTGAAGAACATCAATACTGCTTTGAGTAAATGCTAAAAGCTGAAAACATAAAATGAATACTGAAAGAAATATTATTCGCATAAAGAAATTTTCATGATTTCGTCCAAATCTAATTTAATCCCGGCAATCGTGGTTCAGAGTTTTTCCAGCATATCAACCACTTTTTCTCTTTTAAGAATAAGATAACCCAGCCGATCATTGCTGATACCTTCTTTTAATTGATAACTAAATTCAAGTTGATCATCATTAGCTGTAGTTTCAAAATAGCGAAAGCTGATGTTGGGATATTGTTTTAATTCTTCACCAATCTCATAAAGATGGGTTGACAGAATGAATAAGGAATTATTTATTTTGATCAATCCTTTAATTACGGTCAATGAACATTTCATTGCATCCTGTACATTGGTTCCCTTGAATAGTTCATCGATCAGTACCAGCCATTTTTTTCCATTGTTTATTTTCTCCACCGTGTTTTTTACTCTTTGCACTTCATTATAGAAATAGCTTTCTCCTTTTGCAATATTATCTACTACATTAATATTTGTAAGCAAGCCATCAAACAATGTTAGCGTCATTTGCTGTGCCGGCACAGCCATTCCAAGATGAGCAAGAAAGACTGCGGAGCCGACAGATTTTATCAATGTACTTTTACCGGCCATATTAGCGCCGGTAAGAAAAAGAAAGTTATGATCAGGATTT
>Ga0070698_100005931_pt1 | contig 13326 bp, 13 predicted proteins | sample KBSK1502metaG_FD_65477 | JGI IMG/M metagenome (GOLD analysis project Ga0070698, IMG submission 65477) | Corn, switchgrass and miscanthus rhizosphere microbial communities from Kellogg Biological Station, Michigan, USA - KBS K1-50-2 metaG | ecosystem: Host-associated > Plants > Roots >... | reverse complement strand
GCGGCGCCAACTTGTACGGCCACTACAGCCCGCACTGTTTCTGGCGGTACTCCCCTCAACTAAGGTCGCCTCAAACCGACGTAACAATCTACGGAGGCGAGTCTTTATCGCCTCCGTAGACTTTTTTGGGAGCAAGTAAAACGGTGAACCACTTACCATTCTCTAGAGAGGCACACGAGATGAAGGGCAAATACCAACAAGGCTTCTCTCTGATAGAACTCCTCATCGTTGTCGCGGTCATCGGCATTGTCGCCGCTATAGCAATTCCCAACCTGCTTGCCTCGAGACGCGCGGCCAATGAGGCCTCGGCTCTGGCTACAATGCGCATCATCGCCAGCTCGGAAGCCGCATATCAAACTACAGCCGGTTCAGGCTCATATGGCAATCTGGCCGATCTGCGCTCCCATGGATTCGTTGACTCTGTAGTTGGAGCGGCAGGCATCGGTGGTGGCACAGCCAAGAGCGGCTACCTTTTTGCCGCGGCAAATGTGACTGGCGCGGGAACTCCGGCTTTCGATGCCATTGCCCAGCCATCGATTCATACCAATAGCAGCACAATTAGCGCAACGGGCTCACGCAGCTTCTTTGTGAACGAGGCCGGTGTCATCTTCTTCAACAATACGGGCATTGCTCCCACTTGTGCGGCTGATTCAACTCGTGCAGTGGCTGGAACCGCCTTCACCAATTAGGAATGAAGCTGACAGTAGGTCTTTAAGTCAGAAAGCGGCAAACCGCGGAGCATCAGTCCGGTCTAGATCGCTTCCCCTCAACCCAACTTTTTCGCAAAAACGGAAGCACAATGCTCTCGGTAATAGACCGTGAGCAAAACACCTTGGTTGTTAAGGTCAATCCGACTTCGGAGATTTGCGAAGCTGCGATAGAGTATGGCTCGGATGAATGACCCGGTGATGAACCAGAGAACCACCTCTGAGGCTGTCGAATCGACGACGGTCGAGAATCGCGCTGGAGTTGTTGACAGCAGGATGCTTTGGCGGATCAGCACCATTGCGCAAAATGCTTTTCGCGAGGCTGTGCGTGATCGAGTGCTCTACAATCTTGTTTTGTTTGTGCTGCTTCTGACCGCCGGCGCTATTTTCCTGGGTGAGTTGTCGGGTGGACAAGAAGCCAAGATCATCGTTGACTTAGGCTTGAGTTCCATACTCTTGTTTGGAGTCTTCATCGCGATCTTTGTAGGCATAGGACTGGTACATAAAGAAATCGAGCGTCGCACCATTTATGCGATCCTCTCAAAGCCAATCGGACGAGGCGAATTCCTCCTGGGAAAATATCTCGGGTTATGCCTGACTCTGCTCGTCAACGTTTTTGTGATGGGCGCGGGCGTTTCATTAGCGCTGCTCTATGTGAAGCACGGATGGGATCCGTTGGTCCTTAGCATCTGGCCCGCCATTCTTCTGATATACCTGGAGTTGGCAATTCTGACGGCTGTGGCCCTGCTGTTTTCGACATTTTCTTCTCCTGCCCTTTCGGCTTTGCTAACCTTCTTTGTCTTTGTCGCCGGGCATTTCAGCGGCGATTTGAAGACCTTCGCGGAGTCGCTTGGCGGTACCGCAGCTCGCTGGTTTTTCACTATCATCTACTACCTGGTACCGAACCTCTCGAACTACAGTCTGATTACTCCGGCGGCCCACGGCTATGCTCCCGGCGCCCCGGCGTTGCTTCTCGCTCTACTCTACGCCGCCATCTATTCGAGTGTACTGCTGGCTGCCGGGGCGCTGATTTTCAATCGCCGCAACTTCAAATGACCGGACAACTCAACCCGAAACCCATAACGACTTCTCCGAGCCGAGTCCGGTCCGCTGCCCTGTACCTGGTCATTCTGTTAGGAATCGCGAGCGTTGTATCAGTCAGCAACTGGATTGATGCCCGTCGCAAAGCACCCACCGTCGAGTCAACCGAAGAACAGTTGTATCTAAAGGCTCCGACGGTAAAGCGGTTAAGCCTGGCTTTCAACGGACTGGCAGCAGATTGGTACTGGATGCGCTCGCTGCAATATGTAGGACGCAAGTCATTGAACTATCAAAAAACGCATTCGGGTCAAATGTCGCTAAGCGATCTTGGTGAACTGGACCTAAGCATCCTGCCTGTTCTCTTGCGTGTGTCCACTACTCTTGATCCCCAATTCATGGCGCCATATGAATATGGGGCGATGATCCTCCCTACCTTCAACGATGAAGAGGCAGTCGCGCTCCTCAAGTATGGGATCGAGCAGAATCCAGACCAGTGGCGACTCTACCAACATCTCGGGTACATCTATTGGCAGCGGCACGACTACCAGAAGGCGGGCGAGCTTTATCTCACGGGTGCGAAACTAAAAGACGCGCCTCGTTGGCTGGAGGAAATGGGCGCGCGGATGTCTTTGGAAGGCGGCTCTCGAATGGGAGCTCGGCAGATGTATCAGCACCTGTATGAGGAATCAAACGATAACTGGGTAAAACAAACGCTGCTACGTCGCTTGCTGCAGGTCGATTCCCTTGAACAGCGCGATCTTATTCGTCGTGTGCTGGGTGAATACTCTACTCGATTCAAGCGTTGCCCATCTTCGTGGAAGGACATTTCGGCAGCACTTATGGCCTTACGCTTTCGGATAGATGCCACTTCCGGGGCGCCGCTTGATCCGGCAGGAACCCCTTATCTACTCGGGAAAGATGGTTGCGAGGTTGAACTTGATCCTCGTTCCCAGGTGCCTTACCGGTAAATCACTCCGGCGTTGGCAGCGATATCGCGGCAGATGATCGCGCATCGACAGATGACTCCGTTCTAACATGAGAAAAGCTCGGCCGAACAAGACTAAAGAGGTTGCGAAGGAACCGGAACCGCCGGGTTCTAATTCTGTTTGGTCGACGGGCATTTTCAGGGAGAGTCGCGCGCTATTTCTGACGATCGCCGCGACCACGATCGGATATGCCAATTCACTGAGTGGCGCCTTTGTTTTTGACGACACCAAACAGATCGTCACCAATCCCTCGCTCCGCTCGTGGGGCAATATTTTCCGCGCGTTCACCAATGATGTGTGGAGCTTCGAACGCGGAACGCTGACAACGGATCTGCCGCCGCCTTACTATCGGCCTCTTTTTACAATCTATCTTACGCTCAACTACAAACTGTTCGGTTTGTGGGAGCCGGGCTGGCACCTAATGAACCTGCTGGTCCACGCAACTGCAACCGTTTTCGTTTATTACCTCCTCCGCCGTCTCTCAGGCAACAACATCGTCGCGTTGCTGGCGGCTCTGTTCTTCGCTCTTCATCCGGTGCACGTTGAATCGGTCTCGTGGATTAGCGGCATTCCCGATCCGCTGGCCGCCCTTTTCTACGTCCCAAGTCTCCTCTGGTATGTGCGCTACCGGGAGGAAGGAAGCCGCAAGTGGTTGATTGCTTCGCTGGTAGCTTACGGATTGGCAGCTTTATGTAAGGAGACACCGCTGGTGCTTCCTTTGGTGCTGGGAGTTTGGGAGTTGGCGCGCGCGCAGAACCGGAAGAGCTTGGGATTGCGCCTAAAGGAAACTGCCTACCAACTGTTTCCTTACGGTGTGGTGGCCTCAGGCTATCTGGTCCTTCGCTATTCAGTTCTCGGCTTAATCAGTGCAAAACATCCGCTGATGGCAAACGTTCCCGATTCGATTATTTGGCGGACGTTGCCCTACGTTTTTGTGAGTTATCTCAAACACTTGATCGCTCCCTTTGCCCTGAGCCTGATCTATAGTCCACCTTTCATCACCACCATTGACCTGAGATTTCTTGGATCGATGGGAATCTTGCTTGGCGCGGGATCTGTTCTTTGGCTCTACAGGAAAACCCTTGATGGAAGAGCGTGGGTGGCAATCGCTTTGATGGTCGTTCCATTATTGCCGGTGCTCAACTTGAGAGTCTTCCACTACGAATACATCATTCAAGATCGTTACCTGTATTTGCCTTCGATTGGATTCTGTTATCTGGTTGCGCTCCTGTTTGTGTGGTTGGCGCAAAAGCATCAGCGCACTGCTGCAGTCAGTGTAGTACTATTGCTCGCATTTGGAGCCAGCACCGTCCTGCAGAATCGAATCTGGCAAGACCCGGTTGCCCTGTGGCAACGCGCTGTCGATAGTTCGCCTGGCTCCTGGTCCTCACACTACAATTTGGGATTAGCTTACCTGGATCTCAGACAGTACGAACCAGCACTTGTGCAACTGACCGAGGCTCGCCGTTTGAACCCGAAACAAGCCACGGTATACAACAACCTCGCGCTGGCTCAGTCGGGGTTGGGCAAAGCGGACGAAGCCCTTGCCAGTGTCAATACCGCTCTCGCCATGGAGCCGCGCTTGCTCGAGGCACATAACAATCTTGGGGCGTTGCTTTACGATAAAGGGGACTACACTGGTGCCAGGCGCGAGTTTTCTCTGGTGCTTGAGCGCAACCCTGCTTCCAGTTCAGGCCGCTTTAATCTGGCGCGCACTCTGGCGGCAATGGACGATCATGCCGGGGCGATCCGCGAATACGAAGCACTACTTGCGAAAGACCCGATCGACGTCGCAGCGCGTTATCAACTGGGGTTGAGCTATGCAGCCACCAACCGGAAGGAAGAGGCGGTGACACAGTTGAGCCGCGCACTTTCCCTGGATCGCGATATTAATCGGGCGACCGAGATGCGCAAAAGGCTCGAGCAGATACAATCACACTAAACGGGGCCCTCAGAAACACATGCGTGCGGAACCAGGAAAACCGAAGTTGAGTGATTGGAAGTGGGGCGCGTTAGCGGCCGCGGGGATGATGTTGCTGGCATTATGGCCGCAAATGAACATGTGGATCGCGCGCGGCGGAAATTGGCAAGGCTCGTATGTGGCCGTGCAAGTCGATGAAGTATCTTATTCCGCTTACATCAATGCCCTGATCGACGGACGCCCCAGGCGTAACGATCCCTACTCCGGGCGCGACGACAGGCCAAACCAGCCGCGGCAAGAGTCTCTCTTTTCCATTCAATTTGTTCCCGCTTATGCCATTGTTCTACCCGCGCGCATTTTGGGAGTGTCAACCTCGACAGCTTTCATCGCGCTGATGGCAATCGTAGCGGTAGCCTCGTCGTTGGCTATCTTCTGGTTGCTGACAACGCTGACAGGTGATAGCCGGCTCGCCGCAACTGGAGTGGTTGTCACACTCTGCCTGGGCATGATGGTCGCTTCTCAAGGCGAGGCGCGCGTTCTCCTGGGCCTGCCAGTTTTGGCGGACGATTTTTTCCCCTTTTTGCGTCGCTATCAACCGTCAGCAACATTTCCGCTGTTCTTCATGATGTGTGTAGCTTTATGGTATGCACTCCGGAGTAATTCGCGCATAAATATCGCGGGCTGGTCTCTCGCCGCCGGGCTCATGTTTGCACTTCTGATCTTTTCTTACTTTTACTTATGGACTGCCGCCGGCGCGTGGTTGGCCTGCCTCAGTGTTATCTGGTTGGCAAGTAGGCCGGGAGAGTGGCGCCGAGTCGCATTTGTATTTGGCGTAATTCTCGCATGCGCTTTGGCGGCGTTCGTGCCTTACTTTATCCTGCTCTCTCACCGCGCAACGGAAACGGATTCCTCGATCTTAATGGTCCTGACGCATGCCCCTGACATTTTCCGCGTGCCTGAATTGTTGAGTGCTACCGTGCTTGCTATCCTCGCTATTCAAAGCCGACGCGGCAAGATCGATTGGAAAACACCGCAGGTTCTCTTCACTGCATCACTCGCATTGATGTCCTTCGTTGTCTTCAATCAACAGGTGGTGACCGGCCGCTCGTTGCAACCGATCCACTATCAGATTTTTGTAGCCAACTATGTAGCGCTAGTTGCCATGGTCCTAACAGCGGCCATTTTATTCCGGGGCATGGAGGGAACAAAGAGAGTAATTTCCGACAGGGCGCTCGTGTTCTTCTCGATCGCCGTCTTCGGTTGGGGAATAATCGAAACGACGGGAGGAACAAACAGAAACATCGCGCAAGCACGTCTGCGCGATGACGCCATGCCTGTCGTTAAATGGATGGCTGAGGAGGCCAAAACGTCAGGCTTTAACGGCCCCAGCGAAGATTCTGCTAACCCTCGGGCGGTAGTTCTCTCACCTGCGCTGGGCGTTGCTGACAGCCTGCCGACCGGTGCGCCCCAGGCTCAACTCTTTGTCGGCCATATGGCCTACTATGCCGCGGTGAGCCCCGAGGAGATGAAAGAACGTTTCTACCAGTTTTGGTATTATTGTGGATTCAGTGAAAAAGATCTGGCCCAGGCAATGGCAGAAGGCCGCTTTACTGTTATGGCGACGATTTTTGGCATTGGCCGCGCACTTCCTGCACTTGCCACTAACCAACAGCCCGTCACTATTGAAGAGGCGCGTTCAGAGCTGCATAAATACTCCGAGTACATCAACGCGTTCACGCGCGAGCGTGCGTCACGCCCAACGCTATCGTATGTCGTCGTGCCAACTGAAGCCCCTTTCGATTTTGCGAACATCGATCGCTGGTACGAGCGCGGTCCAGGACAACAAGCCGGTTTGTTTACTATTTATCGCGTAAAGCTTCGACCTTAACTAAGCTATAACTATTCCAACCCTGCTAATAAAAACCAAGATGGCCATCCTGGAAATAGATAACTTAACGAAAGACTACGAAGTCGGATTCGTGCGCAAACGAAAAGTACGCGCGCTGGACTCACTGTCGCTAACAGTTAACCAGGGCGAGATATTTGGGTTTTTGGGCGCGAACGGCGCCGGCAAAACTACCACTCTAAAGCTGTTAATGCGACTCATTTTCCCGACGGCGGGAAACGCGCGAATTCTGGGTCACGACATATCCGACGTTTCGATGCATGGTCGCATTGGCTACCTGCCGGAAAATCCTTATTTCTACGACTACCTGACAGCGCTCGAGTTCCTTAACTTCTGCGGACAGATCTTTGGCCTTTCAAAAACGGCACGAAACAACAGATCGAGAGAGTTATTAACATCCGTGAAACTGGACGAGAAGAAGTGGAACACTCAGTTAAGAAAATTTTCCAAGGGAATGTTGCAGCGGGTTGGTTTGGCTCAGGCACTAGTTAATGATCCGGAAGTAGTTTTTCTTGACGAACCCATGAGCGGCCTGGATCCAATCGGACGGCGAGAGGTTCGCGATCTAATCGCAGCGCTTCGTCAACAAGGCAAGACTGTTTTCATGTGCTCACACATCCTGTCTGACATTGAAGTGCTTTGCGATCGCGTGGCCATTCTAAGGGGCGGTCGCCTCGCTCAGGTTGGATATCTCGACGACTTGCGTCAACAGGTCGCCGGCCGTAATCAGGTTGAAGTGGTGTTAAGCGGAATAGACGAAATCACTCTCAAGCCCTACCTGCCAGTCGGGAATGACTTTTTGCTGACATCTACTCCCTCAGGGTTGCGGATCGAAATCAAGGACGAGCGTGAGGTTGATTCGGTAATAACAGCTTTGCGACAAGCGGGCGGGAAACTTGTTTCGGTACAACCTCTCAAGCAATCACTGGAAGAGCTGTTTCTGGAATCTGGCGGAACTGAAACCTCCGATTAGGGCTACTTGAACTTGAATCCAGTGACTTCCATCTGAATATTGGCGCGGTCGTCTTTGTCAGTCATTCCCTCAAGCATCACACGCACTGCCATGCTTCGATTGTTTTCCAGTTCAGGTTGCCTGGTGGGAATTACCACAACTGCGCGCTGGTTTACAGGCTTCCCCTGATGATCAACTACGACTCCCTTGATCTCGAGTCCACTTAGCGTGCGGCCGGTGAAGTTGTGAACAATCGTTTGGAGATTCATAACGATGTCTCCAAGGGCCCGCTTCGACTCGTAGGCCTCAGGTCTATCCACCACTATCTTCGACGCATACTGCTCAAACTCCGGCGAGCCCGCTCTAATGGCTCCTTCCAATGTAGGCTCGATCGTGCCACCGCCACTTGCCCGCATGAGCACATAAAAGAGCGCCGCAATTCCGATCGCTGCTACAACCGCAACGACGATTATTATGGTCCGTCTGGAATCGTCTGAATCGGGAAGTTGTCGCTCTGGAGTCATGGATTGCCGAGTTGGATTCTAGTGCGCCGGAAACTGTTTTTGCAATGTCTCGGTGTCACCAAACACCACCGACTTCCACTTCCGTTTAGACACCGCGCGCCCGGAAAAGTTTCCTAAAGCTCTCAACCCAGGGAGTTGAAATCAAGGGTGGCTGCTAAGCAGGCTGTTAACGAGATCCTCGAGTTCGGGAAAATGAACCGGCTTGGTGACGTACGCATTGCATCCAGCATCGAGCGCGAGACTGTGAAAGTCGGCCGTGTCGTGAGCTGACACTGCGACGATGGGCACATCGCTCAGCCCGGGCAGCTTGCGAATTTGACGCGTTGCGGCCAGGCCATCGACGAACGGCAGACTGAGATCCATTAGGATAAGTTCCGGCTTCACCTTAGCGGCCACCTCGACGGCTTCCTTCCCGTTGAGCGCTTCAACAACGCGAAAGCCGCTCATCTCCAGCAGCCTTCTCATCATCTGGCGATTGTCCTCGGTGTCCTCGACGAGTAAGACCGTCACGACCTCGCCTTCAGTATCCATGGGGTAAGTCCCTTTGTTCACTGCTGCTTCAGTAGTCAAATTCAAGTCGCTCAGACCTTCCTTCAGCGGGAAACCGCTGTATCACTAGAATACGCTCGCGTTTTTTGCTAAGATCGCGCACCGAAATACGACATGTCGGATCCCCCTGTCGGGTTTAATCAGTACACTTCACTGGCGCTTTTCCGGCGAGCCTGACGAAGTTTAGTAAATACCCCCAAAGCCAGATGAAGCCACTTTTGTCAGAATCCGAAGATAACGACGCCCTGCGGGCACTTGGGCGGGCCTCTGTCCAGATCGTTCACGATCTCAAAAATCAATTGAACGGTCTCAAACTCTATGCCACGTTTCTGCGAAAGCGTATGGAGAAGGGCGAGCGGCCCGCAGACGAGTTGGAAACGATTAACAAACTAATCGCCGGCCTGGATCGAACGGCCCGAGATGTCTCGATGATTGTTGAATATGGGAGGCCCCTTGAGCTCAACAAACAGGCCGGAACTGATCTCGAAAAACTATCGCGCGACGTTGCTGCGAACTTGAACGCCGAAAACCTAAGTAATCGCCCGCCGGTCACGGGCGGCCTGTCCGGGTCAGTTGTCGTGGACGCTGATACCGGGGGCTCGCTAGTAGGCGAATTTGATCGGGCACTACTGACCGAGGCGTTTAAATGGATATCGCTCAGCGCTATAAAGATGTTGGCCAACAAAGCAGGTTCGCTTGCAATTCGTTTGAAGGTCGATGCAATTGAATCCAGACGAGATGGGTTGATTGAGTGGGGCGTTGATGGTTTATCGGACCACGATCCGTTTCACTCGTTTGCCGGCAGCAATGAAATACGACTATCGCTTGCCGCCAGAATTATTGAAGCGCATGGCGGCTCAGCGACGCGTCACGACGGTGTTTTAAGCGTTCGTCTACCGCTAACTCAAATGTAGGACAGCGAACGGCAGGACGCTAAATCAATAGGGGTTTCTAGGAGGAGGACGAGTGGAAAATAAGGACGTGCGCATTCTGGTTGTTGACGACGAGGAGACGATGGCGGATTCCTTGAAACAGCACCTTGTCGAGGAAGGCTTTTTAGTCGACACCGCAGACACAGGCACCGCGGCGATTGAGCTGTTTGATCAAGGCGGTCATCAGGTAGCCATCTGCGATTTGCAACTACCCGACATGGATGGTCTCGACGTCGTTCGTCATATTAAGGATGCCCGGCCTCTGACGGAGGTCATTGTTCTGACAGGCCATGGCTCTGGTCCTCGAGCTTTTGAAGCAAGCAAAGCAGGCGCGTTTGATTTTGTGGAGAAGGACAACTTCGAACTCGATACGCTTCTGCGCCGCGTCAAGAACGCACTGAAGCAGCGAGAGCTGCTCACCGAGAACGCCAACATGCGACGGCAGCTTTCTACACGCTCCGAGTACTTCAACATTATCGGCTCGTCCAAGTCGATGCAGACTATTTATGAAACTATCGAGTCAGTAGCGAAGTCGGACGCCAACGTCCTGATCGTAGGCGAGTCGGGAACCGGCAAAGAACTCATCGCCAACGCGATTCACTACAATTCGTTGCGCGCGCGCAAGCCGTTCATTAAGGTTAACTGCGCTGCCTTGCCGAAAGAGTTGATTGAATCTGAGCTTTTCGGCCATACGAAAGGCGCCTTTACTGGCGCTCATGCCGATAAGGAAGGATTGGTACAACACGCAGCCGGCGGCTCGCTGATGCTGGACGAGATCGCGGAAATGCCGGTTGAGCTTCAACCAAAACTTCTGCGCGTGTTACAGGAACGCAGTTACCGCAAGATTGGTTCAGAGAAGACTTACGCCGTGGATTTTCGGCTGATCTCATCAACGAATCGTCCCCCAGCCGACGCCATCCGCGACGGTCTGTTGCGCGACGATCTCTTCTATCGCATTTCCACGATTACTATTCACGTGCCGCCGCTGCGCGAACGAAGTGAAGACATTCAACTCTTGACCGAGCATTTCCTGCACATGTATGCGCAGAAATACGGGCGACCAATTGACGGCGTCTCGCAGGCCGCCTATCAACGCCTCTTCGGACACACCTGGCCGGGAAATGTTCGGGAGTTGCAAAACGTAATCGAACGAGCGGTATTGCTGGCTAAAGGAAATCGAGTAGAGCCAGTGGACCTACCGTTTGACAACGGCTCGCTTCCGGAAGGATCTCCGGCGGGAACCGGGTGGGATGTACCGGCAAACATGTCTCTGGAAGATATCGAACGCCTGGTGATCGAGAAGACGCTGCAACGTACCGGAGGTAATAAGCAAGCGGCTGCGAATCTGCTTGGCATCTACCGCCCGCGACTCTATAGCAAGATTAGGAAGTACAATATCGACGTCTCGGCGCTGGTATCTGCCTGACCTGAAGGATCTGAAATTTGAGATCTGAGATTTGAGATGCTGAGATCTCAATCCACCTGGTAGGTCGCCACGCTTGTCGGCGTCTCGAAGCATCTGACCTTATAAATCTGCACTCGCTCGTCACCCACCTTCGCCGCCACTCGCTCCAGCACATACTTCGCCAGGTTTTCGGCGGAAGGCTGTAGTTCAACAAACGGCTCGAGCTCGTTGATGTTGCGATGGTCGAGATACAACACCACCTCGTCCGCTGCCGCTTTCAACTCCACAAAATCGACTAGCAATCCTATGTTGTCCAGTTCTCTGCCGCGCGCATAGATCTCGATCCGATAATTGTGACCGTGCAGGTTTTCACACTTTCCCTTATAGCCACGCAGTTGATGCGCGCTTGAAAAATTGCGTTCGATCATCACTTCAAATTGTCCCGGCATCAGCCCCTCTATTCTTGCCCTGCTTTTCGCTCGCGTTCCATCTCTTCCATCTTTTTGCGCAAGCTAAGCGGGCGCATGTCTGTCCAGACCTCTTCGATGTATGCAAGGCACTCCGCCTTCGTGCCACTCTTGCCGGCGTCGTTCCAGCCTAAAGCATTCTCGCGGTCAGCCGGCCAGATCGAATATTGTTCTTCGTGATTGACTACAACCTTGTAGATCGTCGTGTCTTCTCTATCTTCCCAACTCATATATTTATTCCCCCAGACAATCGCGGCTTGCTTATCCAGCTACCGCTTCACGAGCTTCAAACATCTGCGCCAAATCTCCAATTTCTGAAGTTACGCGGCATTGCGGCAAACTCTTTAGAAACAGCCGGCCATAACTCTTGGTCTTCAGACGTGGATCAAGAACAGCCAAAATGCCGCGATCGGTTGTACTGCGAATCAGTCGACCTAATCCCTGCTTCAAACTAATGATCGCCTGCGGCACGCTGTATTCAAAGAAACTCGAACCGCCCTCATCTTCGATATAGCGCTGGCGCGCAGCAACAATGGGGTCCGTTGGTACCGCGAATGGCAGTTTGTCGATGATCACGCATGACAACTGTTCGCCGCGCACGTCAACACCCTGCCAAAAACTCGAGGTGGCAAACAACACCGCATTCGGCGTTTGCCGGAAACGCTCGAGCAACCTGCCCTTGGAAGCACTGCCTTGCAAGAAACAGGGATACTCAATCTCAGGCATTGCCAGGTCATAAAGCGACTGCATCCCAGCCAAACTGGTGGACAAGACAAACGCGCGGCCTTCCGTTGCGTTGACGATCTTCACGACCTCGGCTGCGGCCGCTTCAGACCATTCACGTGAGCGCGGGTCGGGCATCTTCGGCGGCAGATACAACAGCGCCTGAGCTTGATAGTCAAAAGTTGATTCAGCAATCAAGTCGCTCGCCGAGTTCAGTCCCAACCGCTCGCGAATAAAAGAAAAGTTGCCGGCACTGGAAAGGGTCGCGGACGTCAACACCACCGTATCGACCTTCTCAAACAGTTTATCCTCAAGCAGTCCGGAGACATCGATCGGCGAAGCGCGCAGAAAGAAGCCACGGCCGCGGCGCTCCGTCCAATAAACAAACTTCTTGTCCTGGCCGGTGACGATAAACTGCAAATCAAATTTCGTTTGGCGAATTCGTCTAACTATGTTTTCAATTTCCGCCGGCTTCTCTTTGAGCGCGTCGAGAGTTGTTTCCAGCCGGCCGAGCGCGCCATCGAGCGCGATGTAAAGATCGCCGAGCGGCGTCGGCTCCAATTCGCCTTCTCTGTTACGTACGGTGAAGCTGCCGGGAATGATCGGATAGCGGCCTTCTTCGCCCCGACCTTCGCGGAAACCCATCCAGAAGTCGGCGGCGAAGCGCATCACACGCGACGACGTCTTGGTTATCTCGCGGTCGGCTTCAGCGTCCTCGTAAGGCACGGCGCCAACGTCGCGAATCAAATCTTCGATCTGATAGTTGGAGATTTGAGTGCCGAAATACTCAGACGCGACATCTTCGATCAAATGCGCCTCATCGAGAATGACCGCCGAGTAATCAGGCAGGACACTGCCGTACATGCTGTTGCGCAAGGCAAGATCCGCAAAAAACAGATGATGATTGACAACCACTATGTCCGAATCGAGGGCGCGCTGCCGCATGCGGGTTATGAAACAGGCGTCGAAGTCCAGACATTGCTGACCCAGGCAAGTTTCCGAACGCGCATCAATGTGTCGCCAGAATGAAAGCGACTCAGGCAGGTTTGACAGTTCCGCGCGATCACCGGTCTCCGAACTCTTCGCCCAATGACCAACTTCGTCAAAGTAGTCGACCTCATCAAGTCCCTCGAGCACCGGTGAGCTTTCAGCGCGCCCTAGTCTGCTCAGGCAAACGTAGTTATTCCGGCCTTTCATGTAAGCGGCTTTGAAG
>Ga0070698_100005929_pt1 | contig 13327 bp, 8 predicted proteins | sample KBSK1502metaG_FD_65477 | JGI IMG/M metagenome (GOLD analysis project Ga0070698, IMG submission 65477) | Corn, switchgrass and miscanthus rhizosphere microbial communities from Kellogg Biological Station, Michigan, USA - KBS K1-50-2 metaG | ecosystem: Host-associated > Plants > Roots >... | reverse complement strand
GTAGCCGGGCTGCCCCTGCGGGCCGTAGCCAGGCTGCCCCTGCGGGCTGTGCTCGGGCGTAGCCTGCTGCGGGCTGTACCCAGGCTGGGCCGGCGGCGCGCTGTATGACCGGGGCGGCGGCGCGTAGTCGGGCTGGGGCGGCTGGGCAGGCGGGGGCGGCTGGGCACGCTGAGGCGGCTGGGCAGGCTGGGTCGTGCTGGAGCTCCCGGCGGCCTGGGCGCTGAACTGATTCCCGCAATTCGTGCAGAACGACAGGTTGTCGGCCATGGTGGCCTGACACCGAGGACAGATCATCTGCTTCCCTCCAAGCCCGCCGGGCATCATCCCTGGGCGTAGTACATGACGTTGTTGTACTGATCGGCGGCGGTGCAGGTGCCCGGGGCCGCGCAGCTGATCGCGGTGAAGGTGTTGTTACCGTCGATCTTGGTCACCTTCGACCACCCGCCGTGGGCGTAGACCAGGGCACCGCCGCTGCTGTCGACGGCGACACAGTATCCACGCGACGGGCAGGACACGCTCGCCGCTGTCGATGGCAGCGTCCCGACGGCCCACGAGCCACCGCTCATGACGGCGGCGTTGCCGCTGTTGTCGACCGCCACGCAGAACCCCGGTCCCGAGCAGGAGACCTGCACAAACTGGTTGTAGCTGTCCACGTTGCTGTCCGCGGTCCATGAGCTTCCGTCGTAGGTGAACGCGTCACCGCTCTGGTCCACCGCGACGCAGGCGGCGGTACTCGGGCAGGACACCGACGTTAGCGAGTTGGAGTTGGGATCCACCGTCGACTTCGCCCAATTCGTGGGCGACCCGGTGTAGCTGAACGCGTCCCCCTGGCCGTCCACGGCGACGCAGAAGGCCACCGTCGGGCAAGAAACGCCGCCGAGCCGCTGGCCCGAGTCGATGCTCACCGGGTCGCTCCAGGTCCCGTTGTCATAGAGGACCGCATCACCCGAGGAGTCCACGGCCGCGCAGAACCGGGCCGTCGGGCAGGAGATCGAGGTGAGACCGGCCTGGTTGTCGGTGTCCACGACCTGCCAGCTGTTTTGCACGGTGGACGAGAGGACGTTGCCCCCGCTGTCCACGGCGAAGCACGCCACGGCCGAGGCGCAGGAGACCGACGTGATGTTGGAGCTCGCGTTCTGGTACGCCTGCTGGTCGATCGGCTTGGGATAGGTCCATCCGGCCGGGCCGACCCCCCCGGAGGTGACGGTGGGCGACGGAGTAGGCGACGGAGTCGGCGAGGGCGTGGGAGACGGGGCCGCGGCCGTGGTGTGCGGGCGCGGCGGCGGCGCGGCGGTGGGCTTGGAGTGGTGCCGGAGCAGCACAAAGGCCCCGGCACCGCCGCCGGCCAGGAGCACCACGATGACCGCCGCGATCGCGATCGACCTGCCCCGGTGGCCGGTCTTCCCAGGCGGCTCGCCATCCTGGCCCGGCGCGAACGCGGCGGCGTCCAGCGCGGTGGCGCTGAGCCGTCCGGTGGGCATGTCGCCCGGGACGCCCGGCCCCACGCGACGGTAAAGCTGCTCGTCGGTGGTTGGGATGCGCGGGGTGAACAGGTCCTCCGCGGGTGGCTCGGGCGGCGGCAGCAGCCCGGGGGTCAGGGGCCTGTGCGGCGCCGTCGCCTCGGCTGCCGCCATTGGCTCCGCCAATCGCTCCGAAGCGGCCATTGGCTGCCGAAACGATATTGGCTGCGGAGGTGCCATAGGCTGCGGCGGCGGCGCTGGCTCCGAAGCCGGCGGCTCGGGCGGCGCCATTACCAGCGGCGTCATCTCGTGGGGAGCAGGCATGGCCACGGTATACGGCGTGGCCGCCGTGGCCGGCGCGGCCACGCCCAGCGGTGCGCCGCACGTCGCGCAGAATCGGGACCCGACGTCGCTTCGGTGGCCCTGGCCGCACTCCGGCCGAACGTCGTCGCCGCAAATCCCGCAGAAAGCCGCGCCCCGGGGCAGGGCATGCCCATTCGCACAACTCGACATCGATCCCCCCAACCCCTGATGACCCTGACGATGCTCGCCGTGCCGACCGGGTCGATATTAGAGCAATTTCGCCGGGCCGCTAAGACTAGTAATCAAGGTGTGTCCGCCCGGCGGGTCCCGCAACTGCCGCAGAAAACATCCGAGGAGCGGAGCTGCTTTCCGCAGTTCGCGCAGACCAGATTGCGCGCCGCGGGCGCGCGGGCCGCGGTTCCCGGCGCGGGCGGCTGGATGGGGCTGCCGCAGCGGGAGCAGAACTTCTCGTTCGGCAGCGAGCCCTTGCCACAGTTGGAGCAGGCCCAGCCGGTCCGCATGAACCTGGCGAACCGGGCGCCCATCCCCTCCGGCCCGGGACCAGCCGCGGAGGCCGGCGCCGACGCCGGCGCGGGCGACGGTGCGGCCGGGGGCGCCGGTGCGACCGGGGGCGCCGGTGCGGCCGGGTACTGCGGCACAGGCGGGCGCTGCGCAGTGGGCGCGGCGGGCGCCTGCGTTGGTACCGCGTTCCTCGCTTGCGCCCGTGACTGGTCGTAGCGCTGCCGGTTCTCCGGCCCGGACAGCAGGTCGCGCTTGATGGACCTGAGCGTCTCGCGCAGCTGCTGGGAACGCTCGGGCGCGGTCGTGGCCAGCGCGCTGGCCTGCCTGCTCAGGCGTTCGACCGCGCCGGCGATCTCCTCCGCCGACGCGTCGGGCGTCAGCCGGAGGACGGCATACCAGTCCGGTCCCGGCATCGTCTCCATCGCAGCCGCCATCGGTGTCTCCGCTAGCCGATCCCGAGAGTCCTGACCGCCTGGTCGGCAGCGTCGGCCTCAGCGCGGGCCCGGTGCGTATGCACGATGGTAGTGGTGGCGGCGGCGGACGTGCTCACGTCCACGGCCGACACCTGCAGGATGCCGTCCCGGTCGAGCCGCATGGTCACCCGCACGGGCTGGTGCGCCGCTCGCCCGGTCGGCAGCTGGTCCACGACGACCTCGCCGACCCGGCGGCACAGTTCGGGATCGGTGGACTCGCCCTCAAGGACCGGGACCACGATGCGCGTCTCGCCCGGGCGCATCGTGTAGAACGTCCGCTCGGCCTCGAACGGGAGCGCTGTGTTCCGCGGCAGCAGGCCGGTCATGACGGGCCGGCCCATTCCCTCAGGCGAGTCGAACACGCTGATGCCCAGGCTGTGCGCGGCCACATCGGTCACCGACAGGCGTTCCAGGTACTCCCGCGCGGCGGGCTCCATGGTCAGCGCGCCGCCCCGTTCCAGCTGGCGCTGCGCCGCGAACAGCGCAGCGCCGAGCGCGACGGCCTCGTCGGGGCGCACCGAGGTGTCCGGGGGGACGCCGAAGATGTCCCGCATGCGCTCCCGGACGGCCGGCATCCGGGTGGACCCGCCGACCGCCAGCACCACGCTGATGTCGCGGGGCGTCGCACCCGCGGCGGTGACGACGTCCAGCATCTTCTCGGTCATCTCATCGAGCAGGATCCGGCTCCGGTGGAGAAACTCCTCGCGGGACACGGTGACCCGGAGCGTTAGCCCGGCCGCCTGCAGCGCGGCCATGGTGTGGTCCCGGGCGGTGAGGTCATGCTTGGCCCGGCTGGCCCGCTGCAGCCAGTCCTGGGAGACCTGAGTGCACTCCTCGAGCGTCAGGGCGTCGGGGTCGTTGATGTCCAGGCCGTGCGCCGCGTGGAACTGCTCCACGAAGTAGTCGAAGAGGACCTTGTCGAAGTTCGCCCCGCCGAGGTAGGAGTCCCCCCCGGTCGCCCGCACGGTCAGGTCGTTGCCGTCGTACTCCATGACGGTGACGTCGAACGTGCCGCCGCCTAGGTCGACCACCACGCCTGTCGCGCCGGACGGCCGTTTGTCGTAGCCGAACGCCAGCGCCGCGGCCGTGGGCTCGGACAGCAGCGCGAGCACGTCAAGGCCGGCGAGCTCGCCCGCGTGCCGGGTCGCCGCCCGCATTGGGTCGTTGAAGTACGCGGGCACGGTGATGGCGGCCTGGCTGACCGGCCCGGCGAGCAGCTGCGCATCGAGCGCGAGCTTGCGCAGGATGAGGGCGGAAATGTGATCAGGGCTGTACGACACGCCGCGGTAATCGAAGGTCCAGGCGGAACCCATGTGCCGCTTGACCAGCTGGACGACCGACTCGGGCTCGGTGGCGAGCGACTCCCGGGCGATCGCCCCGACCACCGCGTGGCCGGCGTCGAACAGCACCACCGAGGGCGTCGTGGGGAGGCCCTCACCGTTCGGCAGGACGACCGGCTGGCCGGCGTCGTTGACTTGCGCGACCACCGAGAACGTCGTGCCGAGGTCGATGCCGAGGGCGGTCGGGTCAGCCAAGGGGTGCTCCGGTGTGCTGGGCGGCGGCTGCCCGGCCGCCGGCCAGGGCCGGCAGCAGGCGTCCCGGCCCATCGGACCCGACGCTCCAGCTCCGCCCCTGCCGGTCGAGCAGCCACGCGGTGATGGCCAGCCCGGCCGCGGTCAGCAGCACGAGCATAAGCCAGGTGGACAGCAGGCCGATCGCGGAGTGCGGGTACAGCCCCGCCGTCTGGTGCAGGCGCGCCGCGGACAGGCCCGCGATGCCGCCGAGCGCCGACACCGACCAGCGGGCCGGCATGATCCAGGAGATGAACCCGATCGCGCCGAGCTTGAAGAGCACACCGCAGAGCACCAGCTGGGTGATGAGGAGGTAGGGGACCAGGCTCATGGCCCGGTCCGCGCTCGCCGCCGCGGCGGACACCAAAAGGCCGAGGGCCATCCCGCTCAGGATCGCCAGCCAGAGCGTGATGAAGATGGTGACGAACGAGCTGCCCAGCGGCCCGTGCTTCGGCAAGCCGAGCGTGAAGCCGGTTGCCACCGTGAGGGTCAGCGCCTGAAAGGCGGCCAGCGCGCCCAGTACGGTCACCTTCGAGGCGAGGTAGGCGGGCATGTCCCCGCCGGCCAGGAACTCCCGGCGCCAGATCGGCCTCTCCTTCACCAGTTCGCGCACCGCGCCGATCATGCCGAACCAGACGGCGGCGCAGCCGAACACGAACATCGGCGCGTTGCCCTGGGCCCAGCTGAACGGCTTGGGCACAGCTAGCGCCGTGAGCAGCGCCACCGCGACGCCCTGCAGCAGGCTGAAAGCGAGCGCCGCCCGGTCCCGGCCGACGAGCCGGACGTAGCGCCCGGCGAAGATCCGCGCCTGATCCAGCACCGCCCGGCGCCAGGCGGGCGAGCCGAGGGGTGGCCGGGCGCCGCCGACGGCGGCGTCCCGCCCCGGCTCTGCTTGTCCCGCCGCCCGCCCCCGTCCAGGTGCCGGCTGGCGCGCCGGGCCGGCGGCCCCCCCGCCGTCCGCAGGCCGCGCGGCCGCGGCCTTGACCGCCGCCTGCCTGGCCGCCTCCGGCGATTCCACCAGGGAGAAGACGTCGCCAAGGCTCTGCACGCCGAACCAGTCGAGCGCCGCCTGCGGCGCCCCCGCGTAGATGACGTGCCCGCCGGGACCGACAAGCACCAGGGTGTCGCAGACGTCCACGTGCGTGATCGCGTGCGTGGTGAGCACCACGGTGCGCCCCTGGTCGGCGAGCAGCCGGAGCAGCAGCATCATCCGCTTGTCCAGGCCGGGGTCAAGCCCGGAGGTTGGCTCGTCGAGGAACATGATCTGAGGCTCGTTAAGCAACTCGCACGCGATCGATACCCGCTTGCGCTGGCCGCCGGACAGCGTCTTGACCAGCTGGCCCCGCTGTTCAACGAGCCCCATCAGGGACACAACGCGCTCGACGCGGGAGTCCCTGATGGCAGTTGGCGAGCCCTGCCCGAGCCGCAGCCGCGCCTGGTAGCCGAGCGCCTCGTCGACGGTGAGGTCGGCGTGGACGATGTCTTCCTGCGGCACGTAGCCCATTAGCGCCGCCCACGCCTGGCGGCAGCCGGCGAGATCGGCGCCGTTGTAGGACACGGTACCCGCGGCGGCCGCGAGCTGGCCGGACAGCAACCGCATGAGCGTGGTCTTGCCCGCGCCGCTTGGCCCGGCGACCGCGGTCATGCTCGCGGGGGGCAGCCGCAGGGACACGTGGTTGACCAGCGTCCGGCCCCGCCCGCGGCGCGTGGCCGGTGCGTCCACCCGGGCGTCGCGCACGCGTATGTCAACGCCGGCGACCTGCTCGAGCGGTTCCAGGGCGGCTTGGCCGACCCGCGCGCTGAAGGGCCCGACCTGGAGGATGTCGCCGGGCCCGGCGTGCTGCCGCCCGCGCAGCCGCTGGCCGTTCAGGTAGGTGCCCGCGGCCGTGCCCCGGTCCTCCAGCCAGAGCAGTCCCGTGGCGTCCCGGCGCACGGCCACGTGCCGTGGCTGCACCAGCGGATGATCCAGCCGGACCCGGCAGCTGGGGTCGCTCCCGATCAGGTAGGACTGATCGGGCCCGGGCAGCGCGGCGCGCAGCGCTCCCTCCCGCGGCGGCCTGCGCGCGTCGTGGGGCACCTTGACGGTGAGGAAGTTCCCCACCCGGTCGGCCAGGCGGAACACGTCGCCCTCGGCAATCAGGGCGCGGCGGACCGTGTCGCCCCGCAGCAGAACCTGGCCCGCCGGGGACACGGGCTCGACCACCCAGGCGCCGTCGTGCCTGCTAATCCTGGCGTGCCGGGGGGCGAGGAACGCGGCGGGCACGGCAATGTCGGCCTCGCCGGTCGAGCCGATGGTGAGGCCGGCGGGTGGCACCGTGACCAGGCGGTGATCGCGGCCCCAGATCAGCTCCAGCTGGAGCGGCTGGACCAGGGCGCCACCGGCCGGTTGTGGCGGCGCCACCCTGGCGTGACTGCCCGCCGGAGGCGGCGGCGGCGCCACCCTGGTGTGACCGCCGGCCGGAGGCGGCGGCGCCACCCGGGCACTCTGCTCTTCCCGCCCCCGCGCTTCGCGCCCACCCCCGCTCTCCGCCGGCCGCGGTTCCAGCGCGCGGTGGCAGAAGAAGCACACCCGGTCGCGCTCGCCGAGCGGCGCGCCGCAATGCGGGCATCGCCGATCACCGCTCACGCCGACCCCCCACGTTGCCCCCTGCGACCGGTTTACTCCGGCCGATAGTAGACGACCTGGCCACGCTGGTCGATCGCCACGCAAAACGTCGTGCTGGCACAACTCAGGCTGCCGATGACGGCGGCGCCGTCCACGATAGACACCCGCGACCATTGACCTGCCTGGTAGGCCACCACCCCGCCGGTGCCGTTCGTGGCCACACAGAACCCTCGCGCCGGGCAGGAGACCGCGAGCGCCGTCGTGCCCAGAGGGGCCACCGCCCAATATCCGCCAGTGAAGACGGCGGCGTTGCCGGCCTGGTCAACCGCCACGCAGAACGACTGGGTGGCGCAGGACACCGCGATAAACCTGTGGCCGGCATCGATCGCGGACGCTCTCGTCCACGAGGTGCCGCGGTAGATGTAGACACCGCCGCGGTTGTCCACCGCCATACAGAACGCGGTGTTGGCGCAGGACACGCCGGTCAGCTTGGCTCCGCCGGTGCCCACGCCGGACCGCTGCCACCCGGTCGGGGTCTCGGCGTAGGCCGCCCCGCTACTGTCGGTGGCCATGCAGAACGTCGTGGTGGGGCAGGACAGCGCGGTGAAGGCGCCGGTTCCGGTGTCCACGATGGCCGGCCTGCTCCAGGTCCCGCTCGCCAGGACGAGCGCATTGCCCGAATGGTCCACCGCGACGCAGGACGAGATGGTGGCGCAGGAGATCGCCACCAGGCCGCCCGCGGCGTCGGTGGCCACCTTGCGCCAGCCGCCGGGGGGCGTAGACGAAAGAATCGTGCCCGCGCTGTCGGCCGCGTAGCACGCCGTGGGGGTGGGGCAGGAGATCGCGGTGACTACCGCGCTGCCGTGAACGGGCGGTACCGGGAATGGGCTGCTCCACCCGGGCGAGCTGGCCGGCTGGGCCGAGGTGGAGGCCGCGGTGCCCGGCGAGGCGGCGGACGTGCCCGACGCGGCGGGACTGGCCTGGCCGGTCCGCGCCGTGGGCGCGGGCCGGGCGGGCAGCGCGGTGATCCCGGCCGCGTAGTGACGGTGCAGGGCGAGGGCGCCGGCGGTGCCGCCCGCGCCGAACGCCGCCACAGCCGTGATGACCGCGATCACCCGGGAGCGCCGGGGCCGCCGTGGCGCGGGCGTCGGCTCGGCCACCCTGACCGCCCCCGGCATGCGGGGCGCGGCGTCGTGGTGCACATCGCCATCGGGGCCGGGCTTGTCCCGCGGCTTGGCGCTGCTGCGCCACGTCGGGGGAGGGCTGGGCGGCGCCGGGAGCCGCAGGTCGAACGGTTGCGCTGGCCGGGCCGTGCCGGTGCCCGCCACGGGCGCGGCGCTCGCCGCCGCGTTTGGCTCCGCCGACGCGGGCCTCGGTGGTGGCACGACTGGCGGCGGCCCGGGCTCCGGCTCACGCAACAGCTTGGGCTCGGGCGCTGGCTCCGGCTCGGGCACCTGTTCCGGCTCGGGACCAAGCTCCGGCCCGGGAACAAGCTCCGGCCCGGGCCATGGTTCCGGCCCCGGCGGCGCGGGCACGACCCGGCCGGCGTAGTAGTCCCCGGTAGTCGCGATGAAGTCGGCGAACGACCCGGTGCTGTACTCCAGGGCGGGCACGGCCGCGGCCACCGTCACGGCCTGGCCGGTCTCCGCGGGCAGGAACTCCCCGCACGTTTCGCAGAAGCGTTCGCCCGCGCGGCTGGCGTGACCCTGGGTGCAGCGGACCATGACGTCCGCCCCGCACTCCGGGCAGGACTCCATCCCCGGGGAGACGGAATGCCCCAGCCTGCAAGTCGACACCGTGTCCCGCCCTCGATTTGCCGCACCGCCGGTTGCTCGATGCTAGGGCAGATTAGTGCGCGGGCGCGGAAGAACTTGCCCTCGCCCGTCCGGTCAGCACTCGATGACGTTCACGGCCAGGCCGCCGCGCGCGGTCTCCTTGTACTTGTCCTTCATGTCCGCCCCGGTCTCCCGCATGGTCTTGATCGCCTTGTCGAGCGAGACGAAGTGCTGTCCGTCGCCGCGCACCGCCATCCGGGCCGCGGTGATCGCCTTGACGGAGGCGATGGCGTTCCGCTCGATGCAAGGGATCTGGACGAGGCCGCCGACCGGGTCGCAGGTAAGGCCGAGGTTGTGCTCAAGGCCGATCTCCGCCGCGTTCTCGACCTGCTCGGGTGTGCCGCCGAGCGCCTCGGCCAGGCCGGCCGCCGCCATCGAGCAGGCTGAGCCGACCTCTCCCTGGCAGCCGACCTCGGCGCCGGAGATGGAGGCGTTCTCCTTGAACAGGACCCCGATGGCGGCCGCCGCGAGCAGGAACTTGACGACCCCCTCGTCGCTGGCCCCGGGCACGAACGTGACGTAGTAATGCAGCACCGCGGGAATGATCCCGGCGGCACCGTTGGTGGGCGCGGTGACCACCCGCCCGCCCGCCGCGTTCTGTTCGTTGACGGCGAGTGCGTAGAGCGTCACCCACTCCATCGCGTAGAGCGGGTCGGAGGGGTCCGCGGTCCGCTCCAGGGTTTCGCGCAGCGCCCGCGCCCGCCTGCGCACCCGCAGCCCGCCGGGCAGCACCCCCTCGGCCTCGCAGCCCGCCTGGACGCATTCCCGCATGACCTGCCAGATCCGCAGCAGCCCGTCCCTGACCTGCGCCTTGTCCCTGCGGGCCAGTTCGTTGGCCATCATCACGCCGCTGATGGACAAGCCGAAGGCCCTGGTGTGGTCGAGCAGTTCCTCGCCGGTGCGGAAGTCGAACGGCACCGGCGTGGGGTCCGGCACGATCGCCAAGGTGCCGGCCTCGTCCTCTCCGAGCACGAAGCCACCGCCGACCGAGTAGTAGTAACGCTCGGAGATCTGGCCGCCCTGGTCGTCCTCGGCGGCGAAGCGCATCCCGTTGGAGTGGAACGGCAGCCGCTTGCGGCGATGCAGGATGATGTCCTCGTCGACGTCGAAGGCGATCTGCCGGCCGGCTCCGCTCATGGGGCCCGCCGGGCCCGATGGCAAACGGAGCAGCCCCGTCTCGCGGACCTGGTCGACCAGCGGCGCGGCCGCCGCCGGGTCCACCGTCTCCGGCTCCGCCCCGGTCAGCCCGAGCACGATCGCCTTGACGCTGCCATGGCCGTGCCCGGTCGCACCGAGCGAGCCGAACAACTCGACCTGCACCCGGGCCACGCGGCCCAGGACGCCGTCGGCGTCCAGGGACGCCACGAACATGCCCGCGGCCCGCATCGGCCCGACCGTATGTGAGCTGGACGGGCCAATTCCGATCTTGAACAGGTCAAACGCGCTGATCGTCATGGCCCGGCTCCTTCCTTCCTCGGGCGCCCGCACCGCCCAGCCCGGTGCCCTAGGCCGGCGGGCGGCCCCTCACCCGCTCGTTCGCGGGGTCGAACGGCGGGCGCAGCGAGACGGCGGCGGCCCGCACCTCCCCTCCCACATTTACCTGGTATGACCCGTCCCGCACGAATTCGGGCGTCACCACGTCCCCGCTGGGGTGGCGGACGTAGCCAAGGCCGACGGCCGCGCCCAGCGCCTCCCCCCACGCGGCGGAGGTCACCTGTCCCACCGCCACGCCATCCCGCAGCACCGACTCGCCGCCCCACATCGTCGTGCCCGCGTCTTCGAGGACCAGCGAGACGAGCCGGCGCCGGGGGCCTTCGGCCCTGGTCTTCTCCACGGCCTCCCGGCCGAGGAAGGAGATATCGGTGCGGAGCTTGCACGCGAACGTCAGCCCGGCCTCCACCGGGCCGTAGTCCGGCGTCAGCTCGCGCCCGAACGCGCGGTACCCCTTCTCCAGGCGCATCGACTCGATGGCGTAATAGCCCGCGTTGACCAGCCCGAACCGGGTCCCGGCGGCGATCAGCAGCTCGTAAACCCCCACCGCGAACTCGGGCGCCACGTACAGCTCCCAGCCGAGCTCGCCCACGTAGGTGATCCGCGTCGCCCGGACCGTGAAGTAGCCGAGGCTCACCTCCCGGCTGGCCCGGAACGGAAAGGCCTCGTCACTGAAGTCGGCGTCGGACAGCGAGGCGAGCAGGTCTCGCGACCGCGGCCCCATCACGCCGAACACCGCGTACGCCGAGGTCACGTCGACCAGCGTGGCCCGCGCGCCCGGGGGCATCCGCGACGTGATGTGGTGCTTGTCGCGTTCGGTGGACGCCGCGCTGCTGACCATGAGGTAGTCCAGCTCCGAAACCCGGGTCACGGTGAGGTCGGACTCATAGGTGCCTCTCTCGTTGAGCAGGCCCGTATAGACCGTCCACCCCGGCTCGACGGCGACGTCCGCGGTGCACAGCCACTGCAGGACCCGCTCCGCGTCCGGCCCGGTGAGCAAGTACTTGGAGAACGAGGTCTGGTCGAAAACCGCCACGTCGCGGCGGGTGGCCCGCTGCTCGGCCGCGCATGCGGGCAGCCAATTCTGCGCGCCCCAGGAGTACTCGATGACGGGCTCATCCCCGGGGAGCGCGAAGAAGTTCGGGCGCTCCCAGCCCATCCGGCTGCCGAAACAGGCGCCCGCGGCCTCCAGGAGGTGGTGCACCGCCGACCGGCGGAACGGCCGGGCGGTGGCCAGCTCCCGGTTCGGCCAGGGCAGCGCGTAGTGCAGGCCGAGGATCTCCCCGACCCGGTCGCGCAGCCACCGGTTGTTGCCATGGAAGCGGGCGAAGCGCCTGATATCGGAGGCGGTGAGGTCGACGCCGGGGTCGCCGGTGAGGATCCACTCCGCCAGCGCCTGCCCGGCCCCGCCCGCGGACGCGATGCCGACCGAGTTGAACCCGGCGGCGACGAAGAAGTTCCGGCACTCCGGCGCCTCGCCGATAAGGAACTGGTTGTCCGGGGTGAAGCTCTCCGGGCCGTTGTAGAGCTTCTTGATGCCGGCAGTCCGCAGCGCGGGCACCCGCAACTGGGCCTCGTCGGCCAGGATCGAGAAGTGGTCCCAGTCCTCGGCGAGGAGCTGGAACTCGAAGGGGTCCGGCAGGGCGTCGGGAGATACCCACGGCTTGGCGTTGGGCTCGAACCCGCCCACCACCAGCCCGCCTACCTCCTCCTTGAAGTAGGTGTAGCCGTCGGGGTCGCGCAGGATCGGCAGGTCGCGGCGGACGCCCTCGATCGGCTCGGTTACCGCGTAGAAGTGCTCGCACGAGTGCAGCGGCACGGTGACCCCGCACCAGGAGCCCACCTGCTTGGCCCACTGCCCGGCGCAGTTGACCACCACCTCGGCCTCGACGTCCCCGATCGCGGTGCGGACCCCCCTCACCGCGCCTTGCGCGGTCAGGATGCCGGTGACCTTGGTGCGCTCGCGGATCATGACGCCGGCGTCGCGCGCGCCCTTGGCCAGCGCGTAGGTCAGGTCGGCGGGGTTGGCCTTGCCGTCGTCGGGCAGCCAGATCGCGCCGCGGAGGTCCGTCACGTCCATGACCGGCCACAGCTCACCGGCCCGCTGCGGCGTGATGATCTCACAGGACAGCCCGAATGCTTCCGCCGTGGCAGCCGTCCGCCGCAGCTGGACCATGCGCTCCGGGGTCCGCGCGACGATGACGCCTCCGCAGCGGACGAAGCCGGTGGCGAGCCCCACTTCCTCGGCGAGCTTCGAGTAAAGCTCCGTGGAGTACTGGACCAGCCGGGTGCCGCTCTCCGTGGCGCGAAGCTGGCCGACCAGGCCGGCCGCGTGCCAGGTGGTGCCGCAGGATAGCTGTCCCTGTTCCAGCAGCAGGACGTCGCGGCACCCGGCCCGCGCGAGGTGGTAGGCGACGCTGGCCCCGATCACGCCCCCGCCGATGATGACGACGCGGGCCCGTTGCGGGAGTGCTGGCGCCATGGGGGCCCTCAGTCCAGTCGCTGCACGTCGTCGAGAAGCTGTGCGCTCTGCCGACCCGGGGGGACGACCCCCCGGAACCCCCCGGTGCCCGGCTCCGGATGCTTAGTCTTCACGTTGCACGTCTTCCAGGAGCCGGGCGAAGTGGCGGCTTGTGAGCCTTTGCGCCGCCCACTCGTAGCGCTCCATCCCCCAGGCCCAGAAGTCGAAGTCGAGCGGGCTCGTCGCGTGCTGGATCGCCCCCCATAGCGTCCACCCGTACCTGGCCGCCACGCCGAGCAGCCGGGCCCTGGCGATCTTGTTCCGCAGCGCCTTCCCGTAATAGGAGGTCACCAGTTCCGCGAGGCCGTCCAGGGACATCCCGCACTCGCCCCAGATGTTGCCGAGCTCGAAGCACGGGTCGTTGTTGCCCGAGTACTCGTAGTCGATGATCCAGATCTGTCCGCCGTCATCGATGAAGTTCGCGGCGAGCAGGTCGTTGTTGCAGGGCACGGTGCCGGTGTCGCGCACCGACAGCGCCTTGCGGGCGTCCTCGACCCGCGGCATCAGGTCGTCGTAGCCAGCCGGGATCGCGAACCCGTGCTGGCC
>Ga0070698_100005926_pt1 | contig 13330 bp, 12 predicted proteins | sample KBSK1502metaG_FD_65477 | JGI IMG/M metagenome (GOLD analysis project Ga0070698, IMG submission 65477) | Corn, switchgrass and miscanthus rhizosphere microbial communities from Kellogg Biological Station, Michigan, USA - KBS K1-50-2 metaG | ecosystem: Host-associated > Plants > Roots >... | reverse complement strand
GCACGCGGTCGGCACCGCGCGCGCCGCGGCCTACCACGAGCTGCCGAAACCGGCGCGCGGCTACACCATGCAGAACCGGTTCGTCGGCGCCTACATCCTCTACGGGACCGGCTCCAGCTGGGGCTACGCCGAGTCGAACCGCGATGACCACGTGTTCGTCTATCCGTACGCCGGCGGCTCGCCGTTCTCGCTGCGCCTGGTGCACGGGGTCGACCGCATCGAGCAGATGGGCGAAGGCGCAGTGGTCATCGGCACCGACGGCTCGAACCTCCACTTCACCGCCATCGACCTCGAGCGCCAGCAGATCGCCGACCGCTACACCCAGAAACACGCCGCGCAGGGCGAGCTGAGGAGCCACGGCTTCTTCTACAAACCGACCGGCGACGGCACCGGCGTCCTCGGCCTGCCGGTCACCGGCGAAGGCACCCCGGGCTACGAGCACCTGGTCAACGGCTCGGCGCAGGTCCTCTTCCTCGACATCGATCACCTGCACTTCAAGCGGCTCGGCGCCCTCGAGTCCGGCCGCGGCGACCAGGACGATCACTGCGTGGTGAGCTGCGTGGACTGGTACGGCAACGCGCGGCCGATCTTCTACCGCGGGCGCACCTTCGCGCTCATGGGCTACGAGCTGGTCGAGGGCTCGATCAAGGACGGCCGCATGCGCGAGGTCGCGCGCACCTCGTTCCTGCCGCGCCGCGCCCTGCGCGCCGCCGCGAAGTGAGGATCACGGGACCGCGCAGGTGTTCTCGTAGGAGTCGGTCGGGTTGCCGTCGCAGTCGTCGTGGCAGCCGAAGCAGGTGGACTCGTTCTGGCTGACCACCTGGCGGTTCTCGTCCACCTTCTGCCAGAACCAGTCGAGCTGCTGGGCCGGCGCGCTGCCGGCCTCCAGCCGCTTCATGAGCGTCCACTGCACGATGTCGCCGGTGCATTCGGTGTCGCCGAGATCGAACTCCTCCTTGAGGACCACCGAGCCGACCGGGAAGTCGGCGTCGCGATCGAGATAGGGAGAGGCCGCCTGTGGGTCGGCCCAGATGACGATCAGGTGGAAGTCGTGCGACGACGAGGAACGGCAGTCGCGCACCTGGGTCCAGCTCGACGCGTAGTCGGTCGGGAACAGGGGATCGGGTGCGGCGTCGGGCGGGGCCGCGTCGATGCCACCGCCGTCGTCGTCGGAGCAAGCGCCGGCCGCCAGAGCGAAGACGACCGCCACCAGGAGCCGGCGCGCGCAGCTCATCGCAGCCGGACCGCCCGGACGCGCGAGTTGCCGGTGTCGGTGATGTACAGCCAGTCGCCGGCGATCTCGATGCCGAAGGGCAGCTTGAGGTGCGCCTGTGCGGCCGGGCCACCGTCGCCGCCGAAGTCGCGCTCGCCGCACACGCCGGCGAAGGTGGTGATGACCCCTTCGCTGTCGATCCGGCGGATGCAGTCGTTGGAGACGTCGCTCACGAAGATCGAGCCGTCGCTGTCGAGCGCGATGTCGACCGGCCGGTTGAGCTTGGCCTCGACGGCAGGCCCGCCGTCGCCGGAGTAGCCCTTCTGCTGCACGCCCTCGACCGGCGCCAGACCGGCAACGATGGTGTCGTTGCCGGCGCCGTCGAGCTTGCGGACCAGCGAGTTCTCGGTGTCGACCCAGAGCAGATTCCCGTCGCCGTCGTACACGATGCGGCCGGCCGGATCGGCCGACTGGCCGAACGGCTGCGCCATGCGCAGGGTCTCGGCGGTGCCGCCCACGTAGCTCGGGTTGCACGGGCTGGCGCAGGTGCTCGCCGGGTCGCCGCAGGTCATCTTGCCGGAGCCGCCCGGACAGGCGACCGGCGTCTCGCACGGCCCGGGACCGCCGGCCGACGGCGGCTGATCGATGATGCAGTTGCCCGCCACCTTGTGCACCATGCCGTCGCCGTCGACCCTGCGGATGACCTGGTTGGCCTGATCCATGACGACCAGGTCGCCGTCCGGATCCCACGCCAGCGCGGCCGGCAGATCGAAGGCGACAGTCGGCGGGGTCACGGCGGAACAGGCGACGCCGTCACCGAAGTAGGCGCGGCGGCCGTCGCCGCAGTAGTCGGTGACGTCGCCGGTCTCGAGGTCGACCATACGCACCTTGCTGTTGTGCCAGGCGGCGATGAGGACATTGCCGCTGTCCTCGTCGAACAGGAGATTGGTCGGGTGGTTGAAGTCCTGGTTCTGCGGGCTGTCGAGATCGCCGCCCAGCTCGCCGCGGCCGGCCACGTGCACGATGGTGCCATCCGCTTGCACCTTGCGCAGGCGGTGGTTGTTCCAGTCGAGGACGAGAAGATCGTCGCCCACTTTCAAGGTGTCCTGCGGCAGCGAGAACTCGGCGGACAGCGCCGGCCCGTCGTCGCCCGAGTAGCCGAAGCCGCCCGAGCCAGCGACGGTGCAGATGATACCCACATCCGGATCCGCGCAGGCGGCCGGCGGCACGTTGGCGTCCGGGGAGACGTCGGCGTCGGCGCCGCCGCTCGCGTTGTCGCCGCAGGCTCCGGCCGCGACGGTGAGTGAGAGAAGCAACGCGGTTCTCATCGGAGCACCTTCAGCACGCGGCTGTTGAGCGAGTCCATGATGTAGAGGTTGCCGTCGGCGTCGAACTCGATGCCGAACGGGCGGCGCAGCTGGGTCTCCAGCGCCGGCAGGTTCTCGTCGTTGAGGCCGATCTCGCCGGTCCCGGCCACCCGACGGATCGTGCCGGTGTCGAGATCGATGGCGCGGATGACGTTGTTGTCGGTGTCGGCGATGTAGAGGTCGCCGTCCGGCCCGATCTCGAGGTCGCGCGGGTGGTTGAGGGTGGCGTCGGCCGCCGGGCCGTCATCGCCGGTGTTGCCGGCGTCACCGGTGCCGGCCAGCGTGTCGATGGTCGGAGTCTCGAGCGAGAGATCGACCACCCGGATCCGGTTGTTCAGGGTGTCGGAGATGTAGAGCTTGTCGTCCTTCCACGCCAGGCCGCCGGACGGCTCCGGGTTCGAGCCGACCTCCCAGTTGATCTTCGCCTCCGCCCCGACCGCGTCTCCCTCGTCGCCGCCGTAGCCCTGCGCGCCGCTGCCGGCGATGGTCTTGATGGTGCCGGTGCCCTCGTTCGTGATCATGCGGACCCGCTGGTTCTGCTGGTCGGCGATGTAGAGGTTGCCGTCAGGATCGCGCGTGAGCGCCTTCGGCTGCTTGAACAGGGCCCCCGACGCCGGCCCCTCGTCGACCGGGTCGGCCGCGAAGTCGGGCGCGAAGCCGGCCCCCTTGCCGGCCAGGATCACCACGCGGCCGGTGGTCGGGTCGAGACGACGCAGCTTGTGGTTGTGCCACGCCATGATGAGGATGTGGCCGTCCGCGGTCTCGGCGAGGTCGGTCGGGTGGTTGAGCTGGACCTCGGTGCCGAGCGGACCTTCTCCGGTTCGCTCGGCATTCGGCATGCCGGGGACCCCGTCGCCCGGGAAGATCGGATCGTTCCAGCCGACCATCGTCTGCACGGTGTCGTCGTCCGGGTTGACCCGGCGGATGAGGTGGTTGTTCCAGTCGTCGAAGTAGACGTAGCCGTCCGAGGCGAACAGCATGTTCATCACCCAGTAGATGCGGGTGTTGTAGCGATTGACGCCGTCGGCCGTGAAGCCCTCCGCGCCCGGGATGCCGAGCCAGGTGCATGCCGTGCCGACCTCTTGATTCCGGCAGTAATCTTGCCGAAGGGGCGGCGCGCTGTCGGGCGCCGCGTCCGGGCGCTCGCCCGCGTCCGGCCGGCCGGTGCTGTCGTCGTCGCTGCAGGCGACGGCGAACAGGGCAAGCAACAAGGCGAACCGCTTCATCAGAAGCTCCTCTCCTGGATCCCCACGGGGACTGCGTTGCCAAGGATGCGCTGACCCGCTGGCGGCCCGAAAGAGCGGTCCGCCACTAGTGCGATCGGTCTCGGTGCGCTCGATCGACGATTCATCGCGGCGCCGATCTCCTCCACCATCCGTGCCGCAGGCGGCCGGGTGCGCAAACGGCACCGGCGACCGTGAATTCGAGCCCTTGTGCCGGCCCGACACGGCGCATGCCATGCGCGCCGCGCCCGGTCGTGGGCCGTCGGATCGAAGCCACGACATGTCGCGGGCAGCGATTCTCGTCTCGTTTTCGAGCGGGGTTGTGCACGGCGGGGTGAAGCAGGCATCCTTGGATGAACGATGACTCGGGGGACGATCTCGGCAGAGAGCGCCCAGCGAAGCGCCGCCCGGCGACCGCTGGGAAACCTGCAGCGCCTCATCTATCAGTGCCTCGACGTTCGGCAGCTGGTGGCCAGCCTGGCCAGCGAGCTGGCCTCGTTCCTTCCGGTGAAGGATCGCGTGTCGATCGCGCTGCTCGAACCGGACGGCGAATGGCTGCGCGTCTATCGCGTCCTGCCGCCGCCGGATGATCCGCGCGGCCCGCTTCCGCGTGTGCGCGTGGAGGGCACGCCGGTCGGCCGCGTGGTGAAAGACGGCGTCGGCCGGGTGGTCTCCGACACCCGCGCCGATCCCAACATCACCTTCGGCCAGGCCTCGCACGACGGCATCCGGTCGACCGTCTCGGTTCCCATCCGGGTGGACGGCCGCGTGATCGGCGCGATGAACGCGGGCTCGCGGACGCCGGGCGCCTGCGACGCCGCCATGCTGGACGCCCTCGCGGAGGTGGCTGCCATCGTCGGACCGGCGCTGTTCGCCGCCGACCAGGCGCGGGCGCCGGCGGCTCCGCAGACCGACGACGACGCAGATCGCCCGGCCGGTCTCATCGGCCAGAGCGCGACGTTCCGCTCGCTGCTCACCATCGCGCGCCGCGCCGCGCGCAGTCCCGCCGACGTCCTCATCACCGGCGAGACCGGCGTCGGCAAGACTGCGCTCGCCCGCGCCATGCACGGCTGGAGCGCGCGCCAGAGTGGCCCCTTCATCACCGTCCATCTGGCCGACCTCACGCCGACCCTCATCGAATCGGAGCTGTTCGGCCACGAGCGCGGAGCCTTCACCGGTGCGTCCACCGGGCGCGCCGGCCGCTTCGAGAGCGCGCGCGGCGGCACCATCTTCCTCGACGAGGTCGGCGAGACGCCGCTGCCGATCCAGGCCAAGCTGCTCCGCGTCCTGCAGGACCGCTCGTTCGAGCGGGTCGGCGGCAGCCGCACCTTGCACGCCGACGTGCGCGTCATCGCCGCCACCAGCCGCGATCTCCGGGCCGCCAGCGAGCGCGGTGAGTTCCGCGAGGACCTGTTCTACCGGCTGAACGTCGTGCCGCTGGTGGTGCCCGCGCTGCGCGAACGGCTGGACGATCTCGAGCTGCTCGCCGAGGCGATCCTGGCGGCGGTGCCGAATCAGGAGCCGCGCCAGATCGCGCCGGTGGCATGGGCGCGCATGCGAGCGCACAGCTGGCCGGGAAACATCCGCGAGCTCGAGAGCACCCTGCGGCGCGCGGCGATCCTCGAGGAGGGCGCCGAGCTCCTGCTCGAAGGCTTCCCCGAGCCCCAGCGCGGCGCCGAGCCCCAGAGCGTCCGTGACGCCGAGGACGCTGGCTGGCCGACGCTCGACGAGCACGAGCGGCGCTACATCCAGCGCGTGCTCGACCTCACCGCGGGGGTCATCGAGGGACCCAGCGGCGCCGCCCATCTGCTCGGCCTGCACCCCTCGACCCTGCGCAGCCTGATGAAGCGGCTCGGTGTGTCGGCGCTGCCGGCGCGCGAGCGCGTGCGGAGGCAGTCATGAGGCAGCTGGCGCTGGCAGCCATCCTGGCCGCCGCCGGCTGTGCCGGCGACGCGGACGACATGCGGGGCGCCTGGACCGTCGATCACACGGTGGAGGGCGGCGCCCTCGTCAGCGTGTGGGGCAGCGCCCCGGACGACGTCTGGGCAGCCGGCGGCACCGAGGGCCGCGGCATGGTGCTTCACGGCGACGGCCAGAGCTGGACCGAGGTCGATACCGGCGCGCCGGCCATGCTGTGGTGGGTCTACGGTTTCACCGCCGACGACGTGTACGCAGTCGGCGAGCACGGCCTCATCCTCCACTACGACGGCTCGAGCTGGCAGCGCGCCGAGTCGGGAACCGACCGCACGCTGTACGGCGTGTGGGGAGCCTCGGGCGACGACGTCTGGATCGCCGGCGGCGATCCGACCGTGGACGGCGGCGCGGTGGTCCTGCGCGGCCACGGCACCAGCTTCCGCGCGATGCAGGTGCCGCCCGAGCTGGCGCCGGACGCCCTGTTCAAGGCCTACGGCTTCGCGGCCGACGACGTCATGATCGTCGGGACTGGCGGCGCCGTGCTGCGCTGGAACGGCTCCAGCTGGCGGCTCGATCCAGCGGTGACCGGCGAGCCGCTCTTCTCGCTGTGGGGACGAGGCAAGGACGACGTCTACGCGGTGGGCGGCTGGAGCTCCGGCACCGTGCTCCACCTCGACGGTGACGGCTGGAGCCAGGTCGAGGACCAGGCCGGCACCGGCCTCAGCGGCGTGTTCACCTCGGACGACAACCCGACCATCGCCGTCGGCCGCGACGCCTACGTCCTCGAGATCTACCCGGACGGCAGCGAGATCGAGCCAGCGCTACCGGCGCTCGAGGCCGGCACCTCGTTCCACGGCGTGTGGGGCGACCAGGCCGGCACGACCTACGCGGTGGGCGGCGACCTGGCGTCTGTCGCGCCCGGCCGCGGCGTGATCCTCCGCCGCCAGTAGCTCAGTCGGCGCGCGGGTCCGGGTGCCAGGCGACGGTAGTGTCGCGTCCCGCGAGGCCGATCGGCTGGCCATCCGCCATCGGCGCGGCGCGCAACCGCACGGCGCTACCGTCCTCGCTGTCGAGCGAGTAGCTGCCATTGCTCGAGCCGAGGTCGATGGCGCAGGCGCGCCCGGCGAGCTCGACGATCATGAGGTGCACCCGCGAAACTCGCTCGTCGGTGATCGGGGTCCCGCGCTGGGTGTGGCAGCGTTCGTAGCGACCGACCAGCACTCCTCGGTGCAGGGTCTCGCGTCCGACCGCGAGCGCCTGCCGGGCGCCGCGCGAGGCGATGCGAAGCTTGCCGCAGGCAGTCTCGTCGCTGGCGAGCGACGCGACGTGGGTCGGCCCCTCCAGCACACGCACCACCGTCGTGCGGTTGCCGCGCTCGTGGCCCATCGGCTCGCCGATCGGCAGCAGACGCGGCAAGGAGCCGACCGCCAGGCGCTCCTCGACGAACACCCGCTCCGGCAGGCAGGCCCAGGCGTCCTCGGCGAGGTCCGGGAAGTCGGTCGGGTCGCCGGTGACGAGGGCGAGGAGCGCGTAGTTCCGGCAGCGCAGGAACACCGGCCCCTCCGCCGTCAACGAGGCGACCGACCTGCCCTCCTCGTCGGCCGGCGCGCAACCGGTCTCGAGGTCCATCACGCGGAAGCGAACCTCGCCGCGCAGCGCGCTGGACAGCGGCATCGGCTCGATGACGTAGAGAAGATGGCGGAGCGCCAGGCGGGCGTCACTGTCGAGGAACAGGTCGGCGCCGGTGTGGCGGCCGACCACGCCGGCGCGAATCTCGCCGGGGCGGGCCGCCAGGCACATGCTGCCCTGCCAGGACGCGCGCTCGAGCGAGAAGGCGAACACGGCCACGCCGGGCTCTGCGAAGTCGAGGCAGGTCGATCGGATGCGCCCATAGTGGGCGACGAACAGTGCGCGCGGATCGAACGGCAGCTCCTCGCCCGACGCGACATCGAGGCACAGGGTCGCGCGGTTTTCGGCTGCGGTGCGCGCGCCAGGCCGCGCGAGCTCGACCACTCGGGTCCGGAATGACATGCTCCCCCTCCCTGCCCCAGACGCTAAGACGACCGCGGCCGCCACCACAAGCCTGATCGCACCGGCAGGAGCATTCGCCGGTCGGTCGCCAGGTGCGCAAATTCACGTCGAGATCCACTGGCCCGTGACTTGCGTCGGGTTTCGCGATGCGCCTCCGGGTCGTGGCTGTGAGCCCGTCGAGCGGGCCTAGCGAGGTCGATTGGCCAGCTCGCTGGCGAGCGCCGCCTCGAGCTCGCCGTAGCTGCGCGCCAGGCTGCCGGGGAAGGCATCATGAAACGCGCGTCCGCTGGCGCGCGCAGTGCGCACCTGCCGCAGCATGCGGCGGAGCTGCTTTCCGACCGCGCGCTGGTGGCGGCGGTCCTTGTAGGCGAGCTGGCCGGGGGTGAGGCCGAGGTGCTTGCCGACGATGTCGCGGATCGAGACGAGCGCCGCGTTCCGGCCGCGCGCCATGGCGGCGGCCTCGCTTCCGGGAGAGACGGTGCGCAGATCGCGGCGCACCTGCTTCTGGTTCTCGTGGATGTACGCCATCGACTTGCCGCCCCACTCCTTGGGACCGCGCGGCGAGGCCTTCGTTCGCTTGGCCAGCACCTCGGCCGACTTCGCCTGGCCGGTCCGTCCTGCATCGGCATTGCCGGCGAGGAGGAGGAAGGGAAGGACAGCAAAGAGGATCACACGTCGCATGGCGGCGCAGGGAACGCAATCAGCGGGCCAGCGGCAAGCGCGCGATCTGAAACGGCTCGCCACTGGCGTGGCGGCTATTCGAGCTGCCGCGGTGACCGCGCGATGCGGAACCGACCCGTGGCGGCGCTGCAGGCGTTGCGAATTCGCGCGCTTCCGCGATCGCGCGGCCGGAGGCAAGGTCAGCCGGCTGTGCGGGAACCCACGTGTACTCATGCGCGCCACCCTCGGCTTCGTTGCCACTGCGCTGCTGGCCATCGCCTGCGGCGATTCCTCCTCCTCCAGCAACCCGGCGCCGTTCGATCCCGACCAGACCTACGACCCGGACGTGAGCCCTGACGGGCTCTCGCTCGAGATCACGAACGACCTGTCGCCGGCGCCGGTCGGGGCGATGTGGGTCTTCGAGTCGGTGACCGCCGACGGCACCGAGCACATCGAGGTGACGGTGACATCGGAGAGCAAGGACATTGCCTCTGGCGCCACCGCTCGCGTCGTCCGCGACACCGCCTGGTTCGAGGGCGAGATGATCGAGGACACGCGCGACTGGTTCGGGCAAGACGCCGACGGCAACGTCTGGTACCTCGGCGAGGACACCGCCGAGTACGAGGGAGGCGAGATCTCCTCCACCGAGGGCTCGTGGGAGTGGGGCGTCGGCAACGGCCTGCCCGGCGTCGTGATGCTCGGCGACCCGTCGGTCGGAGACACCTACCGGCAGGAGTACCTGGTCGGCGAGGCGGAGGACTACGCCGAGGTCGTGTCGCTCGACGAGAGCGTGACGGTGCCGGCCGGCACCTTCGAGCACTGCCTGCAGACCCACGAGTCCTCCGTCGTCGACGAAACGCTCGACGAGAACAAGTTCTACTGCCCCGGGGTCGGCCAGGTGTTGACCATCGAGGGCGACATCCGCGAGGAGCTCATCGAGTACTCCGGGCTGTGAGCATGCGGATCGGAGTGATCGTGATGGCGCTCGCCGCCTGCGGCGGCGGAGCCGACGGCGACCCGGACGCTGCCCCGGCGGATGCCGCGCGCGCCGAGTGCGTCGCCGATCCGACTCCCACCGGCAGCGACGCGGATTGCCCCGCGGCCTGCACCGGCGGCTGCGCCGGCGGCGTCTGCACCATCGACTGCACGAGCGCGGTCTGTCCGACCCCGATCACCTGCCCCGACGACTACGCCTGCCGCGTCCAGTGCGAGGGCACCGACGCGTGCGACACCACCGACGTCATGTGCCCGGCCGACTACGCCTGCACGGTCGAGTGCATCGCCGGGGTCGACGCGTGCGGCGACGTCGCGCTCCACTGCGGGGCCGCCTCCTGCACCATGGAATGCGGCGAGGCGACCTGCATCGGCGCCGTCATGCTGTGTGGCGCCGGCCCCTGCACCGCAACCTGCTCGGCTGGCACCGCACCCTCGCTCGAGTGCGGGTCCAGCTGCGAGTGCACCCCCTGCCCGTGACGGAGGCTTCGACGATGACGATCAGGTTCCCTGGGCTCGTGATGGTGGTGGCGATCGGATTCGCCTGCGGGGGCGGCGACGACGACGGCGGCAGCCCGGGAGCCGACGGCGGCGGCAATCCGGGCGACGACGGAGGTGGTGGCGGTGGAGCCGACGCGACCGGCGACTCCCAGTACGACATGGTGGTCGGCTGGATCGAGGACTGGAAGGCCGCGCACCCGGGCAACGGCGGCATGGACTGGGACATCAACACGAAGTCGGATGAGGAAATCGCGGGCGACCCGGACCTCGCGCAGCTCATCGACCTGTGCGGCGACCACACCGAGGTGCGGCCGGTCATCCCGCTGCTCGCCTGGGAGTACGGCGGCGCCGACCACCAGTGGATCAACCCCGAGCAGTCGGCGCTGGTCTACTGCGACTACATCCCGGTCTCACCGTCGACCGAGAACTGGGCCTACGACGGCGGCGCCGACCACGTGACCGCGCACCTCTACGTCCTCTTCCCCGAGCACAACCCGTGCAAGGACGAGGTCGGCGCCGACACGGTGGCCGCCTGCATCGGCGACCCGACCAACTTCGAGATCCTGGTCGACATCGCCAGCCTCGACGACGGTACCCGCGCCGGGCTGAACCTCGCCGAGGCGAGCACCGAGCTGCGCCTCATCATGCCGAACGGCGATCGCGTCCACCTGCACGACGACATCTGAGCTCAGCCGCAGGTCTCCGGGACCTCGTCCGATCCGTCCGGGCACTGCGCCATGCCGTCGCACACCTGGGCGGCCGGGATGCATGTCCCGTCGTTGCAGTATGATTCAGGGCAGTAATCGGCACAGAAATCTGCGTCCTCGTCGCTGCCGTCGGCGCACTCGGGCGAGCCGTCGCACAGGTGACCCTCCTCGATGCACGAGCCGTCGTCGCACAGATCGCCCGGGCAGTAGTCGGCGCACAGCTCCGGGTCCTCGTCGCTGGCGTCCGCGCACTGCGGCGCGCCGTCGCACAGGTCCGACTCGTCGATGCAGGTGCCGTCGTCGCAGGCCTCCTGGCCGTCATCGCACACCGCGCAGGTGCCGCCGCCCTCGTCCGACTCGTCCGGGCACTGCGCACTGCCGTCGCAGGTCTCCTCGAGCGGGATGCAGCTGTGATCGGCGCACTCGAACTCGACCTCCGTGCAGACGCGCGGCTCGGGATCGTCGCCGGAGTCGGAGCACGAGAGGGCGACGCACAGGAGCAGCGCCGCGAGGATGGTGCGCACCATGCTCCATCACTATCACGGTACGCGCCGAGCACACCGTGGGGAGGTTGACCTCAGCGGCTGCTGCCCATTTTCCGCAACGGCGGGCAGGTCCCCTCCGGGATCGGACGCAACTCCGCGCGCCGCCACAGGCACGAGAGCTGCATTGGTCTGTCCGCATGACACGGTGGTGGTTGCTGCTCGCGGTCGCGGGCTGCGTGCAAGGCGATCCGGGCGAAGCCGACGAGACCGAGATCTACGCCGGTGGGCTGTCCCGCATCGTCGCTCACGACGTATACGTCCGCTGGGCGCCCAGCAGCGCGACCATCGACTACTTCCTCAAGAACGACATGGTCGACATGCACGGCACCGCGCGCCACGGGCGCTGGGCGTGCGTCACCGGCGTCACCCGCTACGGCCTCAAGCACACCGGCTGGGTCCTGCGAACCGCGGTGGCGAAGTCGTCCTCCGATCACTACGAGGGGACCGCCCGCTGCAAGTACGGCCCGAATGACCTCAAGAAGTTCGAGGTCACGTTCACCAACTGCCGCGTCCGCTCGCGCGGCGCGTTCCGGAACGGACCGCGCTCCGAGGCCGGGCGCCTCGTAGGGCCGCGCGCGCCGGACGGCTTCCTCGACCCGGCCGCCGGCCGCACATGCGTTGCGCGCGCCTCCGACAGCCAGAGCGGCACCCGCGCCGCCGTGGGTGACTACGTCTGGATCGCCTGGCGACCCGACAAGGATCCGACCAGCAACCACGCGCCAGGCCGCACCGGCTGGTTCCGCGAGGATCTGCTCGACTGCAGCGCGGGCGTCTCCTGCAGCGACGACGTCGGCGCCGTGCGCGGCGCGGCGCCCGACCCGACCGGGGGCTGCGGCAACGGCGTGTGCGATGGCGATGAGAATGACAGCAACTGCTCGCGCGACTGCGGCTGCTCCGCGCTCGACGTCTGTCAGGGTCCGGCCCCCTTCGGCTGCTATTGCGACGGCAGCTGCGGCGAGACCGGCGACTGCTGCGCCGACATCGCCGTCTGCGTCGAGTAGCCGGGCGCATTCCGCCACCGGCGAGCCGAAGCGGTTCGGGCACTTCGCGCGTCCGACGGCAACCTGCTAAGATCGGCGCGGCGTGGGGGATCGCGCAAAGCCCGGGGAGCGTCCCGCCAGCGAGGCGGCGACCACCTCGCCGGCGGCCGGCGGGCCACCGCGCCCGCCGCTCGGGCCCCTCGCCCGCGGCCGCAAGATCGGCAACTACCTGGTGCTCGGCGAGCTGGCGGCCGGCGGTTTCGGCACCGTCTACAAGGTGGAGAACGTGGTACTGGGCCGGCGGGCAGCGCTCAAGGTCCTGCACGACGACCTGGTCACCTCCGGCGAGGTGCTGGCCCGCTTCGTTCGCGAGGCGCGCGCGGCCAACCGCATCCGCCACCCGAACCTGGTCGACATCTACGACTTCGGCGAGACCGACGACGGCCGCCCGTACTTCGTCATGGAGCTGCTCGAGGGCATGGACCTCGACGCGCACCTGCAGGAGCGCGGCCGCTTGCCGGTGGCCGAGGTGCTCGAGGTGCTGGAGCCCCTGTGCGACGTGCTGGCGGCCGCGCACGCGAGCGGCATCGTCCACCGCGATCTCAAGGCGTCGAACGTCTTCCTCGCGTCGCAGGGCGGCGTGCAGCGCGTGGTGCTGCTCGATTTCGGGGTCGCCAAGCTCATCGAGCCAGGCCGCCCGGATCTCACCACCTCGCGCACCGTGCTCGGCACCCCGGCCTGCATGGCTCCCGAGCAGATCGCGGCGGGCGCGGTGGACGCGCGCACCGACGTCTACGCGCTCGGCGCCCTCCTCTATCACATGTTGACCGGGCAACTGCCGTTCGCGGCCCAGTCGGTCAGCGAGATGAAGCACCTGCATCTCACCGCGCCGCGACCGCGGGTCTCGGCGCTGACCAGCGTGGCGCCGGCGCTCGACGAGGTCATCGCGCGCGCCATGCACGCCCGGCCGGAGCAGCGCTACCCGGGCGCCCGCGAGCTGCTGGCGGCGTTCAAGCAGGCGACCGGCCAGCCGGAGCCCTCGGCCGCGGCGGCGATCGAGTGCGCCGCGGTGGCCCTGCACCTCGACGCCCGCGTCGCCGGGGCCGATCTCGAAGATCCCGACGACGCCCTCATCGACGACCTCGAGCGGGTCGCCGCGCTGGCGCGAGAGCGGCTCGCCACCCGCGGCTTCTTGC
>Ga0070698_100005925_pt1 | contig 13331 bp, 15 predicted proteins | sample KBSK1502metaG_FD_65477 | JGI IMG/M metagenome (GOLD analysis project Ga0070698, IMG submission 65477) | Corn, switchgrass and miscanthus rhizosphere microbial communities from Kellogg Biological Station, Michigan, USA - KBS K1-50-2 metaG | ecosystem: Host-associated > Plants > Roots >... | reverse complement strand
CGGCCCGGACCCCGCCGTGCCCCAGCAACCGTGCCTCGGCCGCCAGCAGCAACCGCCGCTGCCGCTCGTTCAGATGAGGCAACAGCACCTCGAACTTCAACGCCAGCTGGTCACGCGCATCGGACGAGATCGCCATACCGCAACATCAAACCCCAAACCGAGAACCACCGTGTTATATCTTTACGGCTTCGGTGAACAAGGCATCTTTGCCTCAGGGCCTTGGGGTAGGCCTGCTCGATCGCGGAGATCAGGCCGGGCGCCCCGTCGGAGATGATCAGCAGCGGGCTGGCCAGGCCCCGGTCTTTGAGATCAGCCAGGAAGTCGTGCCAGGCGTCGGCGGACTCCCCGGACCCGGGCGCCAGGCCGACGAACGCGGGCTTGCCATCGGTGGTGATGCCCCAGGCGGCCAGCACCGGCTCGGCCGGGGAGCCCGGGTGCATCCGGAAGAAGCTGGCGTCCAGGAACAGGTAGTCCAGCATCACCTCCTCCAGGCGGCGGCGGGCCCACGCCTGGTACTCATCCTTGATGGCCTGGCAGACCGACGACACGGTGGACTTGGAGATCGCGGCCTGGTCGCCGAGCGCGTCAGCCAGGGTGGCCTCCACGTCCCGGACCGACAGGCCCCGGATGAAGGAAGCGATCACGAGGGATTCCAGGGCATTGGTCTTGGTGACATGGCTGCCGAACAGGCGGGAGGCGAACGCCTCAGTGGTGCCGCGCAGCTTCGGCCGGGCCAGCGTGACCGGCCCGGCAGTGGTCTTGACGGTCGCGTCCCGGTAGCCGTTACGGGAACCAGGCCGGGCATCCCCCGCCGCCGCGGCGCGGGCGTAACGGTCCCGGCCCAGGAACTCGGTGACCTCGGCTTCCAGCGCGGCCTGCATCAGCAGCTGCGCGCCGAGCCGGGCCACCTCTTCCAGGATCTCCGGCAGCGGCCGGTCCCGAGCGAACAGATCATCGATGTGGCGGCGGATACGGTCAGTAGGCGATACTCGTGTCGGCACGGGTGTAGGTCCCTTCCTTCGATGAGTTGGTAGCTCTTGAAGGGGAACCTACGCCCGTCGTCTCATTTACACCGGATCTTGGACGCGACCCCGGCCGCGACGCCGACGGTCAAGCTATGACAATCTCGGTACCTGTGCTGCTGATCACCGGGCCGGCCGGGGCCGGAAAGCCGACCGTGGCCGCCGAGGCGGCCCGGCTACTGCGCGGGGCGAACGCTGCGCTGGTACCGGATCTGAGTGACCGCGGCCAGGTGGATCGCGTGGCCGGCGCGCCGGTTGCCGCGCAGCGACAGCCGGCAGGACTTCCGGCCGCCGGAGGGCACCTCGGCCGGGCCGGTGCCGTTGCAGGCGGCGACGTGATGCCGGCCGGGGAACCGGGTCACGCCGGGACATCGCCGATGATGACGCCGGCGATGACCGGGTCGGCGCCGAACAGGCCGGTCACCGAGGTGCCCGAGGCGCGGACCGCCGTGGCCAGCTTCGTGCCGCACTCGCGGCGCTGACCGTTCCCGGCGGCGCCGGTCTGCGGGGAACTCGGCGGCTAGGTCACGGCGGGCGGTGGCGAGTCATTGACCTTATCGTGGCAATTGCTCATTACGTCAATAGATAGTTGGTTATCTGCTCAGGGGTGGTAGCGGTGCACAATCTCGGCCGCCGTCCCTGATCAGCTGGGATAGGAGTTCAGATGTCAGTCACTGATGAGTACCTGGCCAACAACGCCCGCTACGCGCAGGCCTTCTCCGGCCCGCTGCCGCTGCCGCCATCGCGCAACATCGCCGTCGTCGCCTGCATGGACGCCAGGCTGAACGTCTACGGCCTGCTCGGGCTGAACGAAGGCGAAGCGCACGTCATCCGCAACGCGGGCGGCGTCATCACCGACGACGAGATCCGCTCCCTGGCCATCAGCCAGCGGCTGCTGGGCACCCGGGAGATCATGCTCATTCACCACACCGACTGCGGCATGCTCACGTTCACCGACGACGCGTTCAAGCGCTCCATCCAGGACGAGACCAGGATCAAGCCGCCCTGGTCCGCCGAATCGTTCACCGACCTGGACGAGGACGTCCGCCAGTCCATCGCGCGGATCAAGGCCAGCCCGTTCATCCCGCACACCGGCGCCATCCGGGGCTTCGTCTTCGACGTCGCCACCGGCAAGCTCAAGGAGGTCAGCTAGCCCGCCCGGTCCTGCCCGCGCTCACCGCCAGCGCACCGGCGGGCGGGTAACCGGGCTCCCCGGTGAGGGCCAGGCCCTCGCCGGCCGCGCAGCTGAAGTCGTCGTCGGCCGCGGTGACGGCGCGCCCGGCCGCATGAAGAAAGGAACCCGCGATGCTGGCGTGGTAACCGACCCGGCAGTGCGCCCACAGCGGCCCACGGGCAGAGCTAGCGGGAGTGTTGCGAGGCCAGCTGCTGCGCACAGAACATCCAGTTCAGTGCCGTATTGGCCGTCACGGCCGCAGGCCAGGACCGGCGCCATAACGGCGGGTCGGCGCGCGGGAGCCAGGAGCAGGACTCATCACAGAAAGTGACCCTGAGCCTGGGCAGCCATGCGACCGGATCGATTCAGGGCGGCTAATTAGCACGCGCTTCGGCTGAGACGATGGCCGCGCACCGATTATCCGGTTCTGCACACGTTACGCCGGGGGGCGCTGTTCATGTATGCGATGTTTCGGCGGTAATGCCTGATAAGGCAATTGCGCGTCTGCGCATTTGTGGTTGTTCTGCGGGGCCGGTGGCGCGCATGCCGGGTACAGCTTGGCCCCAGTTGCCCCGGCGCCCGCCGCCGTGTCACCAGCAGGAGCTGCTGCCGCGGCGGTGTCCCGGGAAAACGAGCCGGGAGCCAGATGCCATTGGGCCATCAGTCCGTACATGCCGACGGTGAATAGCCGGGTGGCCAACGCCAGATCGGTTCCAGTCGGCGACGTAGGATCGGCAGAGGCCGCAGGTGTGGACTACTTGGTACACTTCGTGGCTAGGATAGGGGCATGCCGGGTGAGCCGATAACTAGGCGAGGGCGCGCGAGCCGGGAGCGGATCGTGGAGCGGGCCGCGGAGTTGTTCGCTGAGCGGGGGATCGCGGCCACGAGCGTGGATGAGGTGCTGGCCGCCGCGGGGGCGGGCAAGGGCCAGTTCTACCACTATTTCCGCAGCCGGGATGAGCTGGCGGCAGCGGCGGTCGGGCACCGCTGTACGCAGGTGGTGGCCGGGCTGGCCCAGGCTTTGGGCGGTGTGTCGTCGCTGGCTGGGCTGGAGCAGGCGCTGGCGGGTTTCGCTGGCATCTATGAGCAGATGGGGCTGCCGGGGTGCCCGATCGGGACGCTGGCGACGGAGGTCGCCGGCCGTAACGAGGCCGCCCGGCTGCGGGCCGCTGCGGGGTTTGATGCCTGGGAGGGGCTGCTGGCGGGCGTGCTGGCGCGGATGCAAGAGCGCGGGGAACTGCGCCCAGACGCCCAGCCCGCCGTGCTGGCCACGGGACTGCTGGCAAGCATTGAGGGCGGGATGGTGCTGAGCCAGGCCCGGAAGGACCCGGCGCCGCTGCGTGTCGCGGTGGAGGCGGGGCTGGCGCGGGTACGGGCCTGCCTAAGCTGAGTCTGTACTAAACGGTCCACTCTCTGATAGCCTCCGGACTGTACTAATCCGTCCAGTCTTGGAGTCGTGATTTCGTGACCTCTCCGCCTGTTTCGTTTCTGGCCACCCGCCGCGGCAAGCTGACGCTGCTGCTGCTGTGCGCGGTGCAGTTCCTCGACGTCGCCGATTCCTCGATCATGAACGTCGCCTTGCCATCTATACGCCGCGACCTGGGCTTCTCGGTGCAGGGCTTGCAGTGGGTGCTGTCGGGCTACCTGGTCACCTACGGCGGGCTGCTGCTGCTCGGCGGCCGCGCCGGGGACCTGTTCGGGCGGCGGCGGCTGCTGGTGGCGGGAACGTCGCTGTTCGCCGTCAGCTCGCTGGCGGGCGGCCTGGCGGTCAACGCGGGCATGCTGGTCGGCGCCCGGCTGGCGCAGGGTACGGGCGCTGCGCTGATGGCGCCGGCCGGGCTGTCGATCCTGACTACCAGCTTCAACTCCGGCGACGACCGTAACCGTGCGCTCGGCGTGTGGGGAGCTATCTCCGGCCTGGCTGCGGCGGCCGGGGTGTTCCTTGGCGGGGTGCTGTCCCAGGGACCGGGATGGCGGTGGGTGCTGTTCGTCAACCTGCCGGTTTGCGTGCTGATCCTCTTCGGGAGCTACCGGCTGGTGCCGGGCGGGCGGCCAGCCGGCCGGGCTGCGGGTGTTGACATCCCCGGCGCGGTCCTGGCCACCGGCGGCATGTTGCTGCTGGTCTACGCCCTGGTCCGGGCCCCGGACCAGGGCTGGGCCAGTGCCCGCACGATCGGGGAACTGGCCACCGCGGCCGTCGTGCTCACCGCCTTCACCATCACCGAATTGCGCCGCCGTGACCCGCTGTTTCCGTTCTCCATCTTCCGCGTCAAAGGGCTGGCAGCCTCGGATGCCACCCAGATGATCGCGTTCGCCGCCTTCGTGTCGGTGTTTTACTTCCTTACCCTCTACATGCAGAACGTCGTGGGCTTTAGCCCCATCCGGAGCGGGTCGGCCTACCTTCCGGTCACCGCCGGCATCGTGGTCGCCGCCGGAATCTCCGCCCGGCTCTTTGCCCGCATCGGCACCCGCCCGGTGATCGTCGCCGGCGCGCTGACCGCCGCCGCCGGGGTCTGGTACCTGTCCCGTATCCCGGTCCACAGCACCTACCCCCAAAACCTGCTCCCCGGGCTGGTGATCATGGCGATCGGGATCGGTGCCGTCCTGGTCTCCGTCACCACCGCCGCCAACGCCGGAGTCGCCCCGGACAAGGCCGGGCTCGCCGCCGGCCTGCTGTCCGCCTCCCAGCAGCTCGGCACCGCTCTGGGGCTGGCGATCTTCTCCGCCATCGCCACCGCGCGCACCAGCGCGATGCTCGCCACGCACACCCCGCAGGATGCCGCGCTCACCGCGGGCTTCCACCGCGCCCTGCTGGCCTGCGCGGTCTTCCTGCTCGCCGCCGCCGTCATCGCGCTGTGCGCCACCAACACCCGCGGCGAGCCCATCACCCAGCCCATCGGCGCCCCTGCCGCCCGCGACCAGGTTCCCGTGCCGGAACTGGCCGACTGACCCCGTCCGCGCGACCGAACAGGAGCCAATAGCCATGAACATCACCGTCTTCGGAGCCTCCGGCGGCGTCGGCAGCCATGTCACTGCCCTCGCCGCCCAGCGGGGCCACCACGTCCGCGCCGTCTACCGGGCAGTACCGGGCACCCCGCCCCCCGGCCAAGCCGAGATCCTCATGGCCGCGGACATTTTTGACCCGGCCTTCGCCGCCGAAGCGGTCCGCGGCGCCGACGTGGCCGTCGCCGCGCTCGGCCCGAACTTCGCCACCCGCCACAACCCGCGGACGGCCATGACCTCACCGCCCGGCCTGCACCAGCGGCTGGCCCGTACCCTAGTCACAGCGATACGCGACTCCGCCCCACAAGCCCGGCTGATTTGCGTCAGCACCGGCAGCATGGGGCCCGCTGACGCTCTCATGGGCCCCGGGCAGCGGCTGCTGTTCCGCTTCTTCCGCACCGTTGCGGTACCCAACCTCGGCCGCGTCGGCAAAGACCTCATTGCGATGGAGCACGAACTGGCCGCCAGCGGCCTGGACTGGTACGCGCTGCGCCCCGTCAAGCTCACCGACGGCCCGCAGACCGGCAGCGTCGGGACCAGCGACCGGTTCACCATGAAGACCATCTCCCGCGCCGACGTCGCCTGGCACATCCTCACCCTCGCCGAAGACCCCGCACCCAGCCCGCCGCGCACCCCCGTCATCTTCACCGCCAGCCAGCGGCCCCGCGTGTCCCGGGACCGAGCGGCCAGCCGCCCGGCAGACGCCCGCCGTTAACGGCTGACTACCGGCTCTCGAATCAACGATTACCCACAGCAATTTCGTTAAGTAACCGGAGGTATTCGATGGCTACCGTCTCTCGGAATGAGACAGCAGTGACGGGTGACCCGTACGCCCGCGATCTGGCCGGCACGCGGGCGGTCGTGACGGGAGGAACGCGCGGCATCGGCGCCGCGATCGCGGGCACGCTCGGCCGGCGCGGCGCCGAAGTCCTGATCTCCGCGCGGAACCAGGCGGCGGATCTGCCCGAAGGTGTCCGCCTGGTCGTGGCCGACGCGGCTACCCCCGAGGGTGCCGAGCGGGTGGCGGCCGAGGCGCACAAGGTGCTCGGGGAGGTCGGCGTGCTGGTCAACAACGCCGGTGGCAGCACGCCGGTTCCCGGCGGCATAAGCTCGATGGCCGACGAGCAGTGGCAGGCGGCGATCGCAGCCAACCTGCTGTCTGCGGTCCGGCTTGACCGGCTGCTCATACCAGGCATGCGCGCCCGCCGCCGCGGCGCGATCGTCCATATCAGCTCCAGCAGCGCCCGGCAGCCGGCGGGGCAGATCGCGCACTATGCCGCGGCGAAAGCCGCCCTCACGAACAACGCGAAAGCGCTCGCGCTCGAACTGGCGCCGGACGCATTGCGGGTCAACACCGTTTCGCCCGGGATGACGATGACCTCGGCGGTGCAGGACGCGCTGGGCATGATGGCCAAAGCGCAAGGCGTCGATGTTGAGATCGCGAAACAGGCGCTGATCGGCCAGATGGGCGGGATCCCGCTCGCCGGCCCGGCGACCCAGCCGAGATCGCGGAGCTTGTTGCGTTCCTGGTGTCGGACCGCGCTTCCTGGATCACTGGAAGTGACTTCGCCATCGACGGCGGTATGCGGAAGGAGATCTGAACTAATGGCCACCGTGGCAGGGCGAGCCACGGCTCGGCCCGCATGACATCGTCCGGGCGCCGACCGCCGTCGCGGTGTTCCCGCACGCATTCGTCCCCGAGGGCGAGCCGCCCCGGGAATGGGCCGAACGCCTCTATGACATCCACCGCTGGACCGTCATGCCCCCGCGGTGGCCACTTCGCCCCCGCCGAAGAACCCGAACTCCTCGCCCGCGACATCGCCGCATTCTTCGCCGCCATAGGCCGGTAAGAACAGCAACCGCTGGCTGAGCCGCGCCTGTCTTGCCCGCGCAGAACATCCAAATCAGCGCCCTGCACGAATGGTGCTACCGCCACCAGTTGGCCACGCCGAACGGCGGGATTGCGCGCCACGCCAAGGCCGAACGCCGATCACGGAGCGTGAGATAGTCGCGGGGGCGCTGGGCTCCTGACCGAATATGCCGCTGCCCGGCCGATGCCGGCGTATCCCCTCCGACTAGTCGTTGCGACGGTGTTCTGGGCGCTTGAAGGGGCCAGCACGCATCCTTGTGCTCGCCGTTGCCTGTCACGCCGGGCGCACGGCTCCACGTGGCCGTCGGAACTGTCGCGGCGGTCCGCCTGCTGGAATGAGCTCGCCGGGCGAGTGCCCCAGGACCTGAACGCCGGCCGGGGCCGCCTGCCACAGAGCCGGCGCTTGACAAGCCGCCGCGGAGCCAGTACTTTCCATATCGGTTAATTATCTACCCGGGAAAGTAAGGAGCAGATCCGTGACGGCCGTGACCGACGAGGATCGGCTCAGCGAGACCTTCGCCGCCCTGGCCAGCTCGACGCGCCGGGCGATCCTGGCCCGGCTCGCCCAGGGGGAAGCGAACGTCAACGAGCTCGCCGGGCCGTTCGACTTGACGCTTCCGGCCATTTCCAAGCACATCAAGGTGCTGGAACGGGCCGGGCTGGTCGTGCGGAGCCAGCGGGCCCAGTACCGGCCCTGCGCCCTCGACCCCGCGCCTCTTGAGGAGATCTCGGCCTGGGCCGAGCAGTACCGGCCCGTCTGGGAGGCCCGCTTCGACCGGATGGGCGACTACCTCACCCGGCTGCGATCACAGCAAAGGACGGACGAACACGATGACTGACAGCAGCGTTTCGCAGGACGCGGTGGTGATCGAGCGCAGCTTTGACGCACCGCCGGCGCTCATCTGGCAGATGTGGACCGCACCGGAGCACTTCAAGGCGTGGTACGGCCCGGATGGCGTCACCGTGCCGGTCGCCAAGATGGACGTGCGCGCCGGCGGCACCCGCCTGGTCTGCCTGGCGATGGACACGCCCGGCGGCCTGAGGCGGATGTGGTTCACCGGCGAGTACCGCGAGGTCGTCCCAAACCAGCGCCTGGTCTACACCGAGTCCATGTCCGACCAGAACGGCAACGTGCTGTCACCCGCAGACCTGGGCATGCCGCCCGGGCATCCGGCAACCACTGAGGTCATCGTCGAACTCCAAGACCTCGGCAGCCGCACCAAGATGGTACTGACCCACACCGGCATCCCCGCTGACTCTGCGGGTGCCGCCGGGTGGGCGATGGCGTTCCGCAAGCTTGCCGCCCACGTCGAGGCACAAGGCGCGCGGTAGCGCCGGGTAGCCCGGAGCCGGGCGAGGGTACCGGCCGAAGTGCGAGCACGGCCCGCCGGCGCGGTGCCGGAAGCCCGACGCCACCCCCGGGTACGGCTGTCGTGCCGGCTCGGCGACTGCCGCCCCCCAACCCCCGGCGCTCATACTCACGGTCGAAAAGGTCACCGAAGAACCGACCTGTGCGACCCGCCTCGCTCCCCTCGTCGCGAACGCGGGCGCCAGATTGGGCGGATAATTGCGCACTGGCCGCGGACCAGCCCCAGTCACTGAGCGTGATCCGACTTCGGACCCGGCGTGCCACCGGGTGTCATGTGCCGCCATCGCTTTCCTCCGTTGCCTCCGGACTGGGCTGCGGCTGCGAAGCGGGCCAGTGCGTGGCGCCAGGACGCGCGCTGTTCGCCCGGGATCCGGCGAGACGCGCGGCGGGCGCCTACGCGGGCGGCGGCGGGGTGAAGACGCCGAAGTGGTTGCCGGCCGGGTCGTGCAGGTCGGCGAACACCAGCCCATCCTTGCTGGTGGTGGGCGGCACCAGCACCTTCCCGCCTAGCTGTTCTACCTGCCCGCACACGGCGGCCACGTCCTGGACCACCACCATGAAGATCGCGTGGTTGGGGAGCTCGCCGCCGGTGTCGAAGATCCCGCCGCTGGGCGTCTCCGCCCCGGGGTAGCTGACCAGGTGGTACTTGCCTTCGCTGTTCGGGTCGAGGGTGTACCGCCAGCCGAACAGGTCACCATAGAACCGCTTGGCCTCCTCGGCGTCCGTGGTTCCCACCTGGAACCACGCCACGGTGTTGTAGGTGGGTGCGTTCATCGTTCCTCCAGAGTCGTTCGATCCCCATGACTGAGCATCGGACCCCCTCGCGACACCCCCCTGTCGGTGTTTCGGGGGCACTACCGAACGTGCGGCGATAAGACGCGCAGCGCGCTACAGGACGGGGGTGCGGGCGACCAGGTCGGGGATGCCGGGCGCGATCTCCTCGAAGGCGCGCCGCGGAGCCGTCACGCCTGTGACCTCGGCGTGCTGGATCCGGTCGACGCGGAAGCAGCGGGCGGCATCGCGGATCCGGCACCAGCCGATGAGATACCAGCCGCTGGGACCGGCCATGAAGACGATCGGCTCGACGTCGCGCTCGGTGAGATTCCCGTCGCGGTCCAGGTAGCAGATCCACAGCACCCGCCGCCCGACGATCGCCCGCTCAATGACCGAGGGCACCGGGACGGCCTGCGCTGCCACCACGGATTCCAGCAGCCGAACCCGGCCAGCCAGGTCGCGAGCGGCGCGCACGTTCGATTCGGACATGGCGGCAACGATCTTCTGCATGGCGCTGCGGGCGGCGCCCTCGAACGGGCCGACGCTGGCCTGCTCCAACGCCACCGCAACGGCGACAGCCTCGGCCGGGCTGAAGTTCAGCGGCGGAAGCGTCAGCGACTTGTCCACGGTGTACCCACCGGCCCGCCCGGCATCGGCGTAGATCGGCACCCCAGCCTGCTGCAGGGCCCCGATATCGCGCTCGATGGTCCGCGCGCTCACCTCATACAGCAATGCCAGCTCCCGGGCGCTGCGGCGGCGCGGCGCGCAGGCCCGAAGCTCCTCCACCAGCGCGTACAACCGGTCGGTCCGGTTCACCCTGCGACCATACGACCAGGCACCGACAAGCTCAGCCTGCCGGACCGGTACACCGGTACGCGAGCCGGATCCGCGGGGAACGCGCCAGCACCAGCCAATCCCGCCGAGGAGCCGCCCGGCACTGCCCAGCCGCTGGATGCCCGCGGTGGGAGCGGATATGCCGGCCATCCTCGCGGCGGCCCGCGAAGTCGTCGCAGGTGCAGTCAATGACGTCGTCGGCACCCATCGACCGGGCCAGGTCCGACTTCGCCGCGCCGCACACGCCGGTGACCTGCGCCCCGAACACCCGGGCTTGCTGCACCGCGAACGTTCCCACGCCGCCCGCCGCGCCGGTGATCAGAACGTTCTGCCCGGCCATACCCGAGCCCGGTCGCAAAGACCCGGCAGACGGTGCACGCGGAAATGGGAACAGCCGCCACCTGCCCGAGGTGAGGTTGGTCGGCTTGGCTGCACGTGTCCGCGTGAGCGAACGCGTACTCGGCGAAAGAACCGCCGCGGACACCGAAACAACAAGGCCCGCAGAATGCCCGGATCTGTGCAACCTATGTCTTGGTCCGCATTGAGCCGGCGTCCGATCAGAACGGCGGCTCGGTGGGCGTTCTCCCTGACCTTCTCCATCACTCAGCGTGATGCCGTCTATGTACGTGGCCCGGTGGCGGGGACGCCGATGATGTAGTTGCTCGCGCGTCAGCCTGCTGCCTGGTTAGGGTGGCCCATCCTCCGATGCCGGACCGCTTGGTGTGCTCGCGGGTCAGCCGAACCAGCACAGGTGGGGCCGGCATGTTGCGCAGGGCCAGTTGGGACCAGGCCTGGAGGGGCCATCGGTTCAGGGCCGCTGTTCTTGCCGGCTAACTCTTGGCCGGTGAAGGTCCGGTCCGGCGGCGGGGCTGGCAGCGGCGAAGATCAGCCGGCCCCCGCCCTCCTCGGGCAGGTGGCAGGCGTGTGATCAGGCGATTGCGCCAGATCAGCCGGGTCGGTCCCGGCCTTGGCGAGGTTGCCGGGCCGCCGGGCTGGTCTGGGCGGCTCGCGGGTGCGGGTAGTCCGGCACCGGAAGACAAAGGCCCGGTGTGGACGTACCTCGACCAGAAGGAGATGGCAGCGGTCAATCGTCGTCTCGAAGACTGATCGCCGTCCTGGGGCGTCAGTAGTAGCGGGCCATTAGCTCGCGCATCCAGGGTGGCTCCCGCACTGGGCCGGTCGGCTGGAACTCGGCTGCGTAGGGCTTGATGTCCAGGATCGGGGTTCCGTCGATGGCGTCGAGACCCCGCACGGTCAGCTCCAGGCCGGCGACCTCCAGCAGGGCGCAGACCGAGACGCCGAGGTGGTTCGGGCGGACCGGCGAGTGTCCGGCGAGGACCCCCACTTGTGGCCATGCCGGGTTACCTCGCGGGTGGGTGGCGTTGCGCCGGACCCTGGTCTCCCGGTGGAAGTGGAAGACCACCTCGATGTGGGAGAACTCGCTGAGCCCGTCGGTAGCGGACCGGTCCAGGGCTGCGGGGTCCAGGACCAGTCGCGACACTACGGCGCCCCAGTGGTCCTCGTAGATCTGGGACCGGCCGCCGCGGACCACGCCGATCGGGGTCAGCACGATGGGCTCAGCCATCCCTACCGCCCTGGCAGGCTGCGGTCGGGCCCGGGGGCACCACGAACAGGTTGCCCAGGTAGACAGGAGCGCTACGCCGGTGAGGACCGCCATGGCCATGGAGGCGCCAGCGCGTCTGTCACTGACGAATGACGCGCCGCTGACCGCGGCGCCGGCGATGGCAGCCAGGCCGGTGACCGAGGCCGCGATCGCCAGCTTGTGCCGGGCCCGGAGGGCACGGGCCAGCACGTTGACGGCGGCGACGAGCAGGAGCGTGCCTAGGGCGGCGCGGGCAGCCAGGGTCGCCGGCGGGCTGGTGAGCGCACGGCCGAGGGCGGTGCCGAGCCCGTGCCCCTGATCGGCAGCCGGGACGTGGACGTACAGGTTGACGCCAACGCCCAGGATCAGCTGGGCGATGAGCATCATGCAGATGCCCAGGCTGGTCCCGCGCAGCCCGGCGCGCCGGCGCGCGCGCCGACCGGTGTCTGGCTGTTGCGCTGTCCTCTGCCCGGCGGGGTCGTGAGTGGTCGGTGGTTCAGTGTTCTGCATGGCCGGGCTCCGTTCTGGGCCGTGTTCCGGTGAGCAGGTCGCGGACCGAGGTGGTGAGGATGCGGACCGCGTCGTGCTCGTCGATTCGTCCGGCCCGGACCTCGTCGGAGCAGGCGTGCACCAGCGCGATGGAGGCTGTCACCAGCCACCGGGCGGGCAGGTCGGTGCGGAAGGACCCGTCTGCCTGCCCGCGCTCCAGCAGCGCCCCGATGGTGTGGTGCGCGGCCTGGTGGGTCCGGGTGACCGCCTCGGGGCTCAGCAGCTCGGCCACCGCCGCGGCCATCGCCCGGTACCGGGCCAGGTGCTGCCAGGTCGCGGCGAGCATCCGGTCCAGCGCCTCAATGGGTGGCCCGTCATCGGGGTGCACAGACTGCAAGGCGGTCATCGTCCGGCGCACGGCACGCTCTACGGCCGCCCCCAGGAGCGCTGCCCAGTCCGGGAAGTGCGCGTAGACCGTGACCCGGGATACGCCCGCCTGTGCGGCCACCGCCGAGATGCTCGCGTGCCCCTGCGACTGCAGCAGTTCCTCCGCCGCATCCAGGATCGCCTCAACGTTCCGCCCGGCGACTTCGCGCTGGTAGGCGGTGGTTCGCTGGGCCGCTGCCATGTCAGTGCACCGCCACGCGGGCGCCGGCCGCGGGCCGGACCGCGGGGACCGCCAGCGCGGCGACGACGGCCAGCCCGGCGGCGACCTCCGCGGCGACCATGAAGCCGTGCCGGTAGCCGGCCGCGATCCCGCCGCCGACCGCCACGGCCACCGCCGAGAACACCGCGACTCCCAGCGCGGCACCGACCTCATGCGCGGTGGTCATCAGGCCCGAGGCGAGCCCCGCCCGGTCGTCGGCGACGTTGCTCATCGCGGTCACGGCGGTAGCCGGGAACACCAGGCCGGTGCCCATCCCCACCACCAGCAGGCCAGGCAGGAAGCCGGTCAGGTACCCGGAGCGGGCGGACACCCCGGTGAGCAGGAGCGCTCCTGCGCCCATCAGCACCAGGCCCGCGACGATCAGCGCCCGTGACCCGGCCCGCGGCAGCAGCCGCGAAGCGAGGTGGGCGCCCGCCCCGATCACCAGGGCGAGCGGGAGGAACTCCAGGCCCACCCGCAGCGCCGAGGCGCGCTGCACGTCCTGCAGGTACAGCGAGTTCAAAAAGAACGTGCCGACCAGGATCCC
>Ga0070698_100005924_pt1 | contig 13332 bp, 11 predicted proteins | sample KBSK1502metaG_FD_65477 | JGI IMG/M metagenome (GOLD analysis project Ga0070698, IMG submission 65477) | Corn, switchgrass and miscanthus rhizosphere microbial communities from Kellogg Biological Station, Michigan, USA - KBS K1-50-2 metaG | ecosystem: Host-associated > Plants > Roots >... | reverse complement strand
AGAAATTTGGGTCAAGCAGAGCACCCAAAGGCGGCGACAGCGAACGGCGAACAGGGAACGGCGAGCGACCCTGTGACCGAGCACAGATACCGGCCCTCACCCCTCGCGCTTTACCAACTTCGAGGAAAGCGTTAAAAAATATCATGTCCAAACGAATGCAGGCCGAAAGAGAGGCGTATTGGCTTAAACCACTGCTGCTGGTGTAATCGGGACATGGGGGACGGTGAACGCATTTCTATCAACAGAAAGTTTCTGGACCCGAGAGATTACCGAAAGAATGCGGGGAAAGTCGTCGAATTCTACGTGCAGAGTATTGGGTGCTCGATAACGGCTTGGGTCGTTACCCGGGATTCTCCAGCGAAAGAAACAGGGCAAGGACATAATGTTCCTCATTTGCAGCGATCGTTGCCGCGACGAATTGTCGGCTGCGATGAAGGAAGACGTGAAAATGTCTGGCTGAAATTGCCGCAGCGTTCGGTGCTCACGGTTCGCAGTTCGCCGTTCGGCGTTCGCAGTGCGAGCGGTTCCGCCCCTAACCCGTTGTATTCTCGTCTTGTCTTTGTGCCCTCTGTGCCTCTGTGGTGAAATTCCCCTTCGGCTTTCACGGTTCGTTGGGATCTTTTCTGGTCAAATTGCCGCGGGTAGTACTATAGTCCGGCCCAATTTGATGTTTACACTTATGCGTTTTCAGAAGCTGTTTGTTGTCGTGGGCGTCCTGGGGATTGCGACAATGATGCGTGCCCAGCAACCGCCGAGTCTGTCGCCACAACCGACTCCGTTTATCGTTGATCAGACTCAGGCAGAAACCACGAGAGGCAAAGCGGCGCCGACCGCTGTTCCCAACACGAGTTTCCCGATGAGTCCGCTTGCACCCCCGATCCATAGAGCGCAGGAAGCCGCACAGATCGAGCCGGGTGTTGCGCGCGCCGAGCCGGTATCTGAACGGGAAGTGATTACGCGATTGCAAATCTTTCTCGATCAGCGGTCGTTCGGGCCGGGCAAGATCGACGGGAAATGGGGGGAATTCGTCGCTAAGGCGTTGCAAAGGTATCAGATCGCAAACGGGCTGCAGCCTACCGGACAAATCGACGCCGAGTTGCAACAGGAACTGCAGCACATTTTTCCGATCTATACGACCTACCGGCTGACCGATGAAGATTTCAAACTTGTGGGCGCGATTCCGTACAAGCCCGCTGAGCAAGCCAAAGTGAAGGCGATGTTGTACCGTTCCATTACCGAGTTTATCGCCGAACGTTATCATTCCGGCGAAAATTTCATCACCAGGCTGAACTCCGATAAGAAGCTGGAAGCATTGAAGCCGGGCGACACGGTGCGAGTGCCCAACGTTCCTCCGTTCGAGATTGAGACGCTCAGAGAGGTCGGAAGCCTGCCGCTCCGACCGGATTTGGCAAAGCGAGTCGTGAAGATCGACACGCGTTATCGAATGCTGGATATCATGGATGGAGATAAAATCATCAGCTCCTATCCGATAACACCCGGATCGAAAAAGTTGCCGGCTCCGATCGGGACCTGGAAGATTGTCGGGATCGCGACGATGCCCTGGTTTCGTTGGGATGAAGCGATGTTGAACCACGGGGAGCGGAGCGAAAATTTCTATAACATTCCTCCGGGCCCGCGCAATCCGGTCGGGATTGCCTGGATAGGTTTAAGCAAACGAGGGATCGGGATCCACGGGACCAACAGCCCGGATACGATTGGTCGTTCGGGAAGCCACGGCTGTATCCGGCTGGCGAACTGGGATGCTGCGAGAGTGATCAACCAGGTCACGCAGGGGATGACGGTGAATATCTACTGACGGACCAACAATCGTCCTCGTCGTCGTGCTCGTGGTCGTCCTCGGAGGAAACGCCGTCAGGGCAGAGGGCGCAGAGGACCGCGGAGGGTGGAAAAGGCTCACGCAGAGGAACGCGGAGGCTAAGAGATAGGCTCACGCAGAGGAACGCGGAGGTACGCGGAGGTTAGGAGATAGGCTCGCGCAGAGGTACGCGGAGGTACGCGGGGTAAGGAGAGTTGCTGGGGCCGCGGTGGCTGAACGGTGAAACGCTCGTCGTCGCACTGAGGATTGTTTTTCTCCAGGAATTGGTGGTGGAAACTATTGGGAGACAAAGAGTTAGAAATTACGCTAGAGAAGCCACACGGTGGGCGGTTTCGCGTTCTAAAGGGATTGTTGGCAGGCTAGCGAGGTAGGGCCGGATCTCCGAGCCGGCCGTTCTGTCGAGGCAGACTCGTAAGGCAAGGACGCTATTTTCGGCGGGCAGCCCGGAGATCTGCCCCTACCGAGGGTTACGAATCGCGCGGATCTATTCCAAGTTCCTTGCACAAGCTACAGAGCGGCCGGTCTTTGTGAGCGCTAGCCAGTCCTCCAGATCCCGAGGCATCGGCGCTGTAAACGAGTAGTCGGCCCCATCGAATTTGAAGGAGAGCGCAGAGGCGTGGAGCGCTTGCCGGGACAGGAGGAGTCTGGCCTCCAATTCAAGGGACCAATCGGATGCAATGAAATCGAGATAACAATTTTCATCTGGACCGTAGATTTTGTCGCCAACAATGGGATGGCCGGCGTGAGCAAGATGGACGCGGATCTGGTGGGTACGGCCGGTCCTGGGTTCGGCGGCAAGTAAAGCGAACGGTTTCCCGCCGCGCGATACGCGGCGCGCGACGCGAAATTCAGTGAGAGCCGGGTAGCCGTCGGGATGCACCGTTTGCTTAAGCCAGATTTTTGACGGACGAACAGTTCCTTGCCGCAACAACGGCTGATTCACAACGAAGGCGTCCGATTCCGGCCATCCGAATACGATCGCGATGTAGATTTTTCGAATGCGATGCTGGGAAATCAGGCGGCTCAGTGCCCGGGCCGTTTCGGTTGATTTGGCAACGAGAATCAAACCGCTCGTTTCCCGATCGAGCCGGTTGACAAATGAGATCCGGCCGCCGTTCACAATTTCGTACGCGAGAAATTTCCTGAGTTCGTCCCAGAGGGTGTTCGGGCCACCGGGGCAAGTTGGGTGAACCAAAAGATTTGCGGGTTTGTCTACAACCAGAAACCGATGATCTTCGTAAATAATGCAGGAACCGATCCTAACGTTGCCGGCCTCGCGAGAATCCTTGAAAAGCAAAACTGATTGCAGATGAGTCAAGTTTTTCTGCATCCGGACACTTATGATTGGGTGGTTTTGCTTTTCAAGGATTCTATAAGCGGGACCGCGGAACCTAAAGGTTTCGGATTCCCGCGCCACTTGTAAATGCACGCACGAATCAAAAGTCCAAAACGCAGTATGCTGATCACGTGCCGGCAATGGCCCGGATCTCTAACAAAGTTTCGGTCCCGCAAGAGCGAGGCCGCTTCACCGATCGGCGCTGCTCCCAACGCGACCTTGAGATCCTTACATCTCGCCGGTCTGAGGCGCGGCCTCGCGAGCCTGATTTTCCGTAACCATGATTGAACTAAAGAACGTTACCCGGCGCTATCGCCAAGGCGAGAACGGAGTTGTGGCGCTGGATAATGTGAGCTTGAGGATCGAAGCATCGGAGTTTGTGGCGGTGACGGGGGAATCGGGTTCGGGCAAGAGCACTTTCCTGCACCTTGTCGGCGCTCTCGACAAACCGGATTGGGGAGAAGTCGTAGTCGACGGATTGGCTCTGCAATCGGCTTCGGAACAACAATTGACGGCGTATCGGGCGCGGAAATTGGGAATTGTGTTCCAGTTTTTCAATCTTTTGCCAACATTGAATGTGCTGGAGAACGTGTGCGTGCCGCTGCGGTTTCAGAGGGTGAGAAGGCGAGAGGCGATTATGCGCGCTCGTGAGATGTTGCGCCTTGTTGGAATGGAAAAGAGAGCGGAGCATTTCGTCCATCAGTTAAGCGGCGGCGAGATGCAGCGCGCGGCGATTGCGCGGGCGCTGGTTCATCGGCCGGCAGTGCTGCTGGCCGATGAACCGACCGGAAACCTGGATGGCGCGAATGCGGGAAAGGTGATGGAGATTTTCCAGAGAATTGGCGAGCAACGCCTGGCTACATTGGTCGTGGTTACGCATAACCTGGAGATTGCCGAGAGAGCGAGCAGAAGGATCGTTTTGAGGGACGGGAAGGTGGTGTCTGGGTAGCGCGAATGTCGGTGGGAATAGTGGGACGGCACGGAGTGTTCTTCCCCGCAAAAAAGAGATGGTCTCCGAGCTGCCTGCCGGGAATAGCCCTTTGCATTACGAGTCTGCATCGTTAGTGCGGCCGGCTCGGAGATCCGGCCCTCTACCATTGTTCAAGCGCTGGCTCTTGTGTCAGCGGCACGGCTGTGTTAAACAGCGTTCCCTTCTTCTATGGCCTTTTTTTACCAGAAAACGTTGGCGAAGAGTGCGAGTCTGACCGGAACTTCGCTGCATACCGGGTCGCAGGTGACGTTAAAATTGAAACCGGGTCCGGTGGATCATGGCATTAAGTTCAAGCGTTCGGATCTGCCGGATGAGCCGACGATCGATGCCACGATCGATCACGTAAAATTTGTCGAACGTGCGACGACCATCGCGGAAGGGACCGTCAAGGTGCACACGGTGGAGCATGTGCTCTCCGCATTGTGTGGAATGGGGATCGACAACGCGCTGATCGAAATGGACGCAAGCGAACCGCCGATCGGCGATGGTAGCGCCTATCCGTACGTCGAGCTGATCAAAAAATGCGGTGTGGAAGAGCAGACGGCGCTGCGGCGCACGCTTGAGGTGAGGGAACCGCTTCATATCGAGACGAAGGCGGGGTCGTTGCTCACTATTGTGCCGGATCGAAATTTCCGGATTTCGTGTACCCAGGTCGGGCCGGAGGGGCGTTTTACCCAGTTTCATTCCACCGAAGTGACTCCGGAGATTTACGAAAAGGAGATCGCCCGGGCGCGAACCTTCGTTTTCTATGAGGATGTCAAACAACTCCTCGACAAGGGGTTCATCCGGGGCGGCAGCCTTGAGAATGCGATTGTGGTGCGTGGCGAATCGGTGATGGGAAAGGAGCCGTTGCGGTATCCCGACGAATTCGTGCGCCACAAAATCCTTGATATAATCGGAGACCTGTTTCTTGCCGGGTGCCGTTTTCTGGGGCATGTCATTGCGGTCAAGCCCGGGCACAGCGCAAATGCCGAGCTGACCAAGGCCCTGGCGAAGCGGCATGCTCAGATGATTTCGATGGCTCCCCCGCAAGTGATTCCGCAAGGGACCGGAGTGATGGAGGCAAAAGACATCATGGCGGTGCTCCCGCATCGTTACCCCTTCCTCATGGTGGACCGTATCGTGTCGTTTGAGGGAGATAACAAATGCGTGGGGGCAAAATCGGTTTCGATCAATGAACCGTTTTTCGTTGGCCATTTTCCGGGGCACCCGGTGATGCCGGGAGTATTGCAGGTGGAAGCGATGGCGCAGGTTGCCAGTATTCTGCTGCGGAAACAGCACAGCGTTGAGGGTGGTGGGATCGGTTATTTCATGAGCGCAGATAGTGTAAAATTCCGCAAACCGGTCGTGCCGGGAGATACGCTGCTTATTGAAGCTGAATTGATCCGGTCCAAAGGAAACGTGGGGAAGGCGAGTTGCCGTTGCACGGTCAACGGCGAAGTGGCTTCCGAGGGGGTTTTGATGTTCGCGTTCGTGCTTCAATGAGCATTCATCCGACCGCAGTGATCGATCCCGGCGCGGAGATCGGATCGGGTGCCAGGATTGGGCCCTATTGCGTCGTTGGGGCGCAAGTCAGCGTCGGAGCCGACTGCTGGCTTCAGAATCATGTCACGATCTGCGGACCGGTGAAGATCGGACCTGGAAACCGGTTTCATGCGTTCTGTTCGATTGGCCAACAAACGCAGGACTTGAAGTACGCGGGTGAACCCACTTACCTGGAGATCGGGGAAGGAAATTGTTTTCGCGAATTTGTCACGGTGAATCGCGCGACGGCCGCGGGTGCGGTGACGCGGGTGGGTGATCGGGGGAATTTTCTGGCGTACAGCCATATCGCGCATGATTGCATTGTGGAGAACGATGTTGTTTTTTCGAATAACGGCACGCTGGCGGGTCACGTGCTGGTTCAGGATCATGCGGTAATTGGCGGGCTCACTGCGATTCACCAGTTTTGCCGAATTGGCTGTCACGCCATCACGGGTGGATGTTCGAAGATCGTTCAGGATGTGCCGCCGTTCATGATCGCGGACGGCAATCCGGCGATGGTTCGTGGCGTGAATGTTGTCGGACTGGAGAGGCGGGGTTACAGCGCTGACGTTATCAGGGCGCTGAAGGAAGCTTACCGGATCTTGTACCGATCGAATCTGAATACGAAACAGGCGATTGAAGAACTGGATAAAGGCTTTGGCGCGCTAAACGAGGTGCGCCAGTTGATCGTGTTTATTGAGGGGAGCCAGAGAGGGATAATCAGGTAGCATTGCGTTCTCGCGGGCCAAGGCGCCCGCGGGAGCGGTTCGGGGTTCACCGTTCGCGTTCAAGGTTCGGACTTCACCGTTTGGAGTTTGGGGTTTGGGTTTGGGGTTCTCGCCATTTCACGGCGCCGACGGAGCGGACGCCCTCCAGGGGATCATCGCAAATTGGACCCCGCAAGGCGGCCCAGTGTTTTGAGGGCTTCGTCTATTTTGGCGGACCATGGGTAACCGCAGCTGATGCGGAGACAGTTTTGGAAATCTTTTCCGTTGGCGGAAAAGATGCAGCCGGGCGCTACGGAAATCCGGTGCCGGTTCATTGCTCGGGCCGCGAGCTCTGTTGCGTTCAGCCGGGGATCAAATTCGATCCACAAGACGAAGCCTCCCTGCGGACGCGAAATTCGAATGTTTTGCGGGAAATAGTGGACGATGGCGCTACTGAACCTCTGAAGTTGTTCGGAGAAGAAACCGCGAATCCTTCTGAGATGCGCATCATAGGCGCCATGCTCAAGGAATTCGGCGACCGCCATCTGCGTGATTGTCGGACAGGTGAGGGTTTGATTTGTCTTAAGCTGCAGAATTCGATCACGGAATTTACCCGGCGAAATCCAGCCGACCCTCAGACCGGGCGCCAGCGTCTTGGAGATGGAACTGCAAAGCAGAACCAAACCATCCTTATCGAATGATTTCGCGGTGATGGGACGGCGCTCGCCCGAAGGACAAAGATCGCCGTAAATATCGTCCTCGATCAGCGGGATGCTGTTTTTCGCGAGAATAGAAACGAGTTTCTTTTTTCTTTCCGGCGACAACGCGCATCCGAGCGGGTTGCTGTAGTTGGTTACCAGTAGGCACGCACCGATGTTCGGCAACGATCGGATTGCCTCTTTGACGTCGTCCGGAGAGACACCAGCCTGCGGATCTGTGGGAAGTTCGACTACCCGCAATCCGCGACTTTTGATGATCTCGAGAACCCCGTAGTAGGTGGGAGATTCGACGAGGACAGCTGAATCCGGGGGGCAGGTGACCTGGAGTGCAAGGGCGAGAGCTTCAGCCGTTCCGTTCGTCACGATGAAATCATCCGCCCCCGTGAGGCAGCCCCAATCGCCAGCGCGACGAGCGAGTTGTCTGCGCAACTTTGGGTGGCCCGCGGGATCGGTATATCCCACGACCTCGGAAGCTTCCGAGCGGGCTTTTGCGGCAATCATCCTCGCTAGTTTCGCAGTTGGAAGGATTTCAGGTGACGGAATAGCGACACCAAGCGGGATAACGCCTTTGGAGTTGCCCAGAGAAAACGCCTGGTAGCGCAGCTTACTGACTTCGACGGTTGATTCCTCCAGCCGGAGCGGTTGCGCAGAAGGTTCGGGCAACCGGTTCCGAAAACGGATATAGAAACCGCTGCGAGGGCGTGCTTCAACCAGGCCCCGGTCTTCCAGTACACGCAGGGTGTGGAGCACGGTTTCAAGGCTGAGCCTGTGATCATTGCACAAAGAGCGGACTGAAGGCAACCGGTCGCCAACCCGGAACAGATTTGTTTCAATCTGAGTCTGGAGAGCGTTTGCCAGTGCCAGATAAGCGGGTAACCGGGCTATCTCATGCATAAATGAAGATCGTTTTCGATTGCCGCGAGGCGAAGAAAGCCTTCTCCAGAAAAAGCGAATTCAGCTACAGAACACCGGACGCAAAGGAGATGCAATCTGTTCTGGTCGTTTTTCATGGGATCTGTATCTGTTCTGATATCCGATTTTGCCAGACTTTCGGTGTGTGAAAAGTGTGGTTCTGATCGGTCTCCAGGAAGGTTGCGCCCGGGCGCAGCCGGAGCCAAACGATGCCGGTTTCGAATGGAAGGCCTGGGGTTTTACGGCCGTCGGAGTGATGTGTTTCAGCGGAACATTCGCCTCGACCCGGCTGGCCCTGTCGGCGTTCGATCCATTCGTTGTCGCGCTTGTGAGGGGCGCCGGAGCGGGAGCAGCGGCAGTCTTTTACCTATTGATCAGTCGAAGCAGCGTCCCATCGAAGCCGCAGTTTCTTCGGCTCGGCGGTGCAGCGTTGGGAATCGTGATCGGTTTTCCCTGCTTGTTCTCCTTTGCGCTGTTGATGGTTCCGGCGACCCATGCTTCGGTTGTCGGCGCGATCCTCCCGTTGTTGACGGCCTTTTTTGGAGTGGTCATAGGTCGCGAACGGGCGTCACGCGGATTTTGGATTTCGGCCGTGATCGGGACACTATTGACCACGTTGTTTTGCCTCTACCGATCCGGCCTTAGCGCGATTCAGGGAGCTGATATTTTGCTTTTGCTGGCGTTTGTTGCGTGTTCGTATGGCTATGCCGAAGGGGGCATCCTGTCCAAAGAGTTGGGTGGCTGGCAGGTGATCTGCTGGGCGCTTGCGCTGGCGTTTCCGATCGAATTGGTTGCGTTTCTGGGGTACGCCTGGACGCACGGGTTGTGGATCAGACCGCCATCCGTTGAGGCGTGCGCCGGGCTATTCTATGTCACTGCGATCAGCCAATATATCGGGTTCTATTTTTATTATAAAGGGTTGGCGCTCGGAGGCGTTGCGAAGATGAGTCAGATGCAGTTGTTTCTTCCATTCTGCGCAATCGCGGTTTCACATTTTGTTTTGGGTGAGGTGATTGATGCGGCGACGATCGTGGGGGTGATCCTTATTACGGGCACGGTTTTAGCCTGGAAATTTCACGAGGCGAAGCGCTCGCGAAATTTCCAGGCTTCCGAGGCGCTCGAAAGGGCACAAAGACATTTTCACCACAGAGGCGCAGCGGACACGAAGGGGAATCGAAGCTTCCACAGTATTTCGGCCTCGCCCAAAGGTCTGCCGAGGGGCGCCAAGGAAGAGGCTGACTAGCTATGGCTCTAGGGTTATCCTAGACTTCGGTCATGAGGACGCGAACATGTTTTTGGTTCAAACCTTTCGGTCTTATCTTTAGGCCGATTTCAGTCGCCGGTTGGATATTGACTCTGCTCGCACTTTCGTTTTGCGTGCATACTTTTTTGTTCGTCGATGGCAAATCCCATTCCTTCTGACACTCTTTACGGCGTCTTTCCATTCTGGGTTCCGACTTTTCTGTTGTACATCTGGATAGCCGACCGGACGAGCAGGCATCGCGAGGCGCCTGGGAATCAAATTCAGATAGAGGTCACGGAGGGACGGATTCACCACGGAGGCGCAAAGGACACGAAGGGGAATTGAATCCAGTGGACAGGCGTTCAGTCCACGAATTAAGTGGCAGTAAACGGCCATTGTCTACGATTTAAGTGCAGGGCGACACAAAGAGTACGAAATGATTGGGAATGGACCGACAAGTCTCTGCTTATGAATGCGTTGCCCCGGCCGTCCGCGCAGCCCGGCGTGCGACCTACGGCATGTTCTTCGCTGACGGGCTCGGATTCGGCATCTGGGCCGGCCACATTCCCGCCTTGAAGCAGAAGTTTCAGCTCAGTGATTCGTCGCTGAGTATCGTACTGCTGGCGGTTGCTGCCGGATCGATCGTTTCGATGCCGCTTGCGGGCCAGGCCGTGCGACATTTCGGAAGCCGGCGTTGTATCGTTGTAAGCATTGCTTGCTATGGATTATGCCTCATCGCAATTGCCGTAGCGCCGAACCTGATCGTGTTGGTTGTCGCGGCCCTTCTTTTCGGTGCGTCCAAGGGCGGCGTCGACGTTAGTATCAACGCCCAGGCGGTGATCGTTGAAAGGTGCTACGGACAACCAATCATGTCTTCATTTCAGGCGCTCTGGAGCGTTGGCGGTCTCGCTGGAGGCTTTTTGACGAGCGCAGCCCTCGCCCTAGGCTCAACGCCACTCGCTAATTTGACCGGCGTGGGTTCGTTGCTTCTTCTGATTGACCGGCTCTGTTATTTTCAGTTGATGCTGGACGGGACGTCGGGGGAAGCGGAGGCCTGGACTCGCTTTCGCCTGCCTGGCAAAGCATTGCTCTGGGTGGCCATGCTCACTTTTATTGCCTTGTTCAGCGAAGGTGTTCTGCAGGACTGGGCGGCGGTTTATATGCGGCAAGTGGTTTTGGTGCCGGTCTGGATTGCCGCGATCGCATATGCCGGGTACTCCAGCGCGATGGCTCTGGGACGGTTTGCCGGGGACCGGGCGTTGGCTTTAATTGGCGAGCGCACGCTGATGCGCTTAAGCGGTACGTTAATTATTGTTGGCCTGGCAGCGGCTCTTCTGCGGCCAAAGCCCCTTTTCGCCATTGCCGGCTTTGCGGTGGCCGGCCTCGGGAATTCCAATCTGGTACCTATTCTCTTCAGCGCGGCTGGACGCGATCCGGTGTTAGGGCCTGGGCCCGGGATTGCCACTGTTACCACGGTAGGCTTTTGTGGTTTCCTGGTCGGACCGGCGGTGATCGGCCTGATGTCGAAGTTCTTTGGTCTTTCAGTCGCGCTCGGCGTCGTGGTGCTCTTGGCTCTGATTACTGCTGTCTGCGGTCCGGCGATTATCCGGTGGCATGCCACGTCGCGAGTCCACGGTTAACCCGTTGGAACGAACGGAAGCGCAACCAGGCCTAGCCCGCAAAAATCACCCGTTGTAAGAAGCCACGCGCATATATTGGGGGCTAGAAGCTTCTTAATTAAACAGCCGCTTCGCGTCGGTTTAAGAGCCTGTTTTTAAAGTGGAGTCATCGATACACACTGTTTAAAAGTTCCTCTGTACAAAAGCGAAGAACCTTTAAATCCAAACCTTAGCGTACCTCCGCGTGCCTTTGCGTGATGCTTCTACCAGACGGCGCCGACGGAGCGGGCGCCCTCCAGCTCCAGGGGAGCGGCCGGCAATGGCGTCGATTCGCAACCATGTCACTGTTTTATGCGAGGCGATGCACTGGCCGGTTATCCGCGTGAAGACCGAAGCGTGATGGCGTGATCGGGCGCAAGTTCGGCTCGCGTGCCGAGCGGTGCGCCGAGCTGGTTCAGCAAATCACAAAGCCACCGCGCATCCGCTTCGCCGACGCGATTCAGCCGGAAGCGCTCGACATGCATCGGCACCAGCCGCGCCTCTAAGAGCTGACCTTGCTGCGGATCGATGGTGGCCAGATACATAAGGGTCAGATCGCTCCGAAACGCCTCATATCCACTGATGCCTTCGTAGTCGTTCAGGAAATCGCCACAGCCGTAGAGTATCAGACGACGGTTATGAATCTCGGCGGCCTTCACATGATGCGACGAATGACCATGCACAACAGCGATCCCCTCTTCGATCAGTTGATGAGCAAAGCCAGTTTCCTCATCGGTGAGCTTGTAACCCCAGTTTTCGCCCCAATGGATGGACGCCACGATCACATCACGGTCCTGGCTGAAACTGCGCATCTCGCCAGCTATGTAATGCGCAGTTTTTTTCGAAGTGTCCTCGAGAAAGTTGATTCCGGGCCGGTGAGCGGTCGCGGCCCATTCCCACGGAACGCCACTCGTTGGCGAGCCATACGAGAAAACCAGTACGCGACCTTTCCCCGGCAGATCGCACACCGCCGGGGCGGCGGCTTCCGCGGCGTCACGCCCCGCGCCCGCGTGGGCGATGTTCGCAGCGTCGAGCGTCCGCAGGGTCTCGGCCAGACCCTTGTAACCCCAGTCGAGGATATGGTTATTTGCGAGGCAACAGCAGTCAATACGCGCCGCGATGATGCAGTCGATGTTTCGTGGATGCATGCGGTAATGGATCCTCTTGCCACGCCAGTAGTCATGGCTGGAAGTGATGCCGGACTCGAGATTGATAACGCGCAGGTCCACAGCGGCCCGATCAAGTTCCGCCTTCGCATCGCCCCAGATGTAGTCGAATTTCGCCTGTCGCGGGATTGCGCCGCTAACACTCTCGGCGAGTTTCACGTAGCGGCGTGCGTCACGGATGCAAGGTTCGTGCAACGTGGGGTCACTGGGATGAGGCAGGACCTGATCGATCCCGCGGCCCGTCATCACGTCGCCGCAGAGGAAAAGGCGGATCGACGCCGCCCGCAGCATTGAGCCAGTGCTTTGTTGCGGGGCATACCTTACTTCGTCTATGGACACCGGCTGCAGATTTTGCACGGCTGCGGCTTTCACGTGATTTTTGCGGACTATTCTTCGCTTCCGGAATGGCTCTGAAAGTGCCGGCGAAACCAATCGACCGCCAGGTGCGCGACAGCATCGAGGGTGCCGGGCTCTTCAAAGAGGTGCGTCGCGCCGGGCAAGATCTTGAGCTCTTTCTCGCAGTGAAGTTCCGCAAGCGCTTCCTCGTTCAGCCGGATCACCACGTCATCGTATCCACCCACGATGAGCAGCGTCGGCGACTGCACGCGAGCCAGCGCGTCACCCGCGAGATCTGGCCGCCCGCCGCGCGATACAACGGCATCGATCCGCCTCCCGATCTCGGCAGCAGCCACCAGCGCCGCACCACCGCCAGTGCTCGATCCGAAATAGCCGATGCCGAGGTCGCGAGCCGCCGGTTGCGCGACCAGCCACCGCGTTACCTCAACGAGCCGCCTTGCCAGCAGTTCGATGTCGAAACGGAGACGCCGCGTCAAATTGTCCTCGATCTCCTCATCGGCGGTCAGCAGGTCGAAGAGCAGCGCGCCATTGCCGGATTCCCGGATGACCCGCGCGACGAATTGATTGCGCGGACTGTGTCTGCTGCTGCCGCTGCCATGCGCGAAAACCACGATGCCGCTTGCGTCCGGAGGGATCACCAATGTTCCTTCCAACGTTGCTGCTCCGCACGGAATATGCACCTCGATATGTGCCGAGTCAGGTTCATTCCTGGTCCGATCAGTGGCCATGGCGGTCTCCTTTGTTAGATAGAACAATCTTCCCAGAATCCGTTTCGCGAGCAAGAGGCGACGAGCAACGGATTCGCCAAAGCCAGCCAAATCATCTTCTACCGCGCATCCGGGCGTTGCTAGTAACGCCCCTCCAGCCGGACCATGATCAGTT
>Ga0070698_100005923_pt1 | contig 13333 bp, 9 predicted proteins | sample KBSK1502metaG_FD_65477 | JGI IMG/M metagenome (GOLD analysis project Ga0070698, IMG submission 65477) | Corn, switchgrass and miscanthus rhizosphere microbial communities from Kellogg Biological Station, Michigan, USA - KBS K1-50-2 metaG | ecosystem: Host-associated > Plants > Roots >... | reverse complement strand
GCGGAGGCGCGTTTGGCGCGGATGATGAGGTCCCACATCGGCTCCAGCCGCTTCCATGCTCCCGCGTACGCCACATGGCGCAGCCGCTCGCCCCAGGCGTCTTTGGTCCATGCCCCGCGCAGGATCGAGCCCCAGCGATAGAAGTGGTCGTAGGCGCGCCAGTAGCCAGCTTCCAGCGCCTCCGGCGTGAGCTTGGCTGGCTGGTAGACCACATGGCGGGTATCGTAACGATCCCAATCCTGATGCAACAGCCGCCCCTGACCCTCGATGCGCGTGTAGAGCGCCGTGCCGGGGTAGGGCGTCAGGATGTGGAACGTCGCCGTCTCGATGCCATGGGAGATTGCCCACTCCACCGTGCGCTCGAAGACGCTCTCGTCGTCCTCGTCCATGCCGAAGACGAAGCTGGCGTTGACCATCACGCCAACGTCATGCAGGCGGCGGATGGCCTCGGCGTAATCCCGGTTCAGGTTCTGATACTTGCGCTGCTCGCGCAGGTTGGTGGGATTGAGCGTCTCAAAGCCGACGAAGAGGCTGCGCAGCCCGCACGCCGCCGCCTGCTCCACCAGCCCCGGCCGCACCACCGACTGCACAGTACTCGCCGCCTGCCAGAGCCGTCCCATGCCGCGCATCCCGGCGAAGAGCGCGCTGGCGAAGCGGGGATCACCCAGCAAATGGTCGTCGAGGAAGTAGAGATGCCGCCCCGGCAGACGCTCGATCTCGGCGAGGGCGTCGTCCACGCGCTGCGTATAGAAGGACCGCCCACCCTGGAAGAAGGCCTCTTTGTAGCAGAAGTCACAGACGTGCGGGCAGCCGCGCGAGACCACAATCGAGTTGGGCACGAGGTAGTGCGTGCGCTTGATGAGGTCGCGGCGCACGTGTGGCAGCTCCGCCAGCGTGCGCACGGTGGAGGTGTAGCGCGGCTGTGGGCGCCCAGCTCGATGGTCGGCGAGGAAGCGTGGCCAGGTGTCCTCGCCCGGCCCCAGGAAGACGCTATCGGCATGCTGGGCGGCCTCGTCCGGCAGCGAGGTGACGTGCAGCCCACCGAGCGCGATATACGCTCCCCTGGCGCGGTAGTGATCGGCGAGCGCGTAGGCGCGGGAGGCCGAGGTGATGTAGACCTGAATGACCACCAGGTCAGGAGCGTCGGTCAGATCGAGGCGCTCTACATGCTCATCCTGCAACGTCACCTCGTCGCTCTCGTCGAGGTAGCCTGCCAGGGTGGCGAGGCCGAGCGGTGGAAAGAGCGAATACTTGATGGGCCGGAAGTAGGGGCTGAGCGCCTCGGTGAGCGCTGGCAGGATCATCTTGACGCGCACGGTCCGTTGCCTTTCATCCGCCGGGGCATGGAACGGGTCGCCTCCAGAGCGGCCCGCTTTCCATGTCTGCAGGCAAGTATGCCGCGCTCAGCGGTCAGTAACGAGGCTTTGGATGCGGCCAGCAACGCACCTGCGTGCCAGAACACGCTTACACAGAGTTTTGGTGGCGTCAACTCATAGACTGTGAACCAGGTCATAGGCGCCACACGCCCTGCCTGTTATACTCTGCGCTACCAGGCGTGGGTTGTCTGGCCTGGATAGACATTGTGAGGCATCTATCATGGCGCAAGGTTTCAAACGCGGTCTCATCACGGCAAGCGGATTCCTGGCTCTCGCGCTCGCGATCTTTGGGTGCGCCGTCGGCGGCGGAACATCAGGTGGCGGGGGAACGACGAGCGGCCCTACCGCTACCCCCAGCCCTCCACGGCACGCGCTCGCCTGGTTCCAGACATCTGGCTCCGGCGTTGACGCGGTCGGCGATCTGTGGGCAAGCGTCAGCGATGGCCCGGCGCATCAGGTGACACACACGGTATCGCTGCATCAGGAGTGCAACTACCAGATTCACTGGGGACAGCCAACCTTCTCGCCGGATCTGACGCACATCCTGGCGGCGCAAGGCGCGGCGTCGTGTACAGACGGCCCGGAGAACGGCAAGCTCTACGTCGTGGACGCGACCAGTGGCGCCGTCAGCGAGGTTCCTGGCGCTGGCATCCGGCTCACCGTCTACCAGTCCGGCTGGATAGACAACACCCACATCTGGTGGAGCGACTACCGTGAGGTCCATACCTACGCGCTCGGCGCGGGTTCCGCGACCACCCTTGGCTCCATTGGCTCGTCCTCGGGGTCGAGCTATAGCAGCGGTGGAGAGTCCCGGCTCCGTGGCAACACGGTTTTCTTTGTGAGCACGAGCCAGACCACATCCGGCGGCCCGATCACCTATGCGCTGAAGCGGTTCGATATGACCACGCATGCGGTGTTGGGCGGCTCGATCGCCTTGGGCTCGGTCGCCCCCTGCCAGTGCTCGACCGGCGACATAACAGGGCCTGGCTTCGATGTCTCGCCAGACGGAGCGCATGTCGTCTTCCAGCGCGTCGCGGGCGGCATTGACACAGGTATCACCTCCCAGTTCTTCTACGCTGGAGCCGACGGCAGCGGTGAGTCACGCATCGCCAGGTACGCTACCGCGCATGCCTTCGTCGATATGCTGATCTCGCCCAACGGCCGCCTGGTCGCTGTCACGGGGGCAGCGCCTGCGCCATCCACCTTTACCGCCAGCGTGACCTCGCCGGGCAATAGTGGCGACCCAGACCTGCACTTTTACACATCGGACGCTGGGTCGTATCCTGTGTGGAAGTACGACAGCAGCGGCTTCTACGCCAGCACAAAAGGCGTAGACGTCTATCCGCCTGACCCCTCGGGCGACATTCTCGCCTTCACGGTCGGGACCGCCACCGGGACGACCGCCTTTAGTGGTGGCGTCAACCCCTGGTCTACCATCGGGCATTGACAACGCCCAAGACGCATTTGGGAAGGGAAAAAGGATGGCGCGCTAGCGCGCCATCCTGGCCCAGGGGCGTATCCGCGCTACTCAGGTGGAATCACGCTTGGCCGAGGCCAACGAAATAACAGCCGACGCGCTCATCCTACAGCCCAACCTCGCGTGCGAAGCTCGTCCCAGAGGGCAGTGGACCCACGGCGAAGACCTCCGCCAGCGTCGCGCCCAGGTCGGCGAAGGAGCCACGCGCGCCGAGGTTCACATTCGGCGTGATCTGATCGCCAGCGGCAAGAATGGGCACGCACTCGCGCGTATGATCGGTGCCCTTGAAGGTCGGGTCAGTGCCGTGGTCGGCGGTAATGAAGAGCGCGTCGCGTGGGCCAAGCTGCGCGAGGACCTGCGGCAGCCAGGCGTCCACCTCGTGTAACGCCTGCGCATAGCCCTGTGGGTTGCGGCGGTGGCCGTAGAGCTGATCACAGTCCACCAGATTGACAAAGAGCAGGCCACGAATCGGGCGCGCCAACTCGCGCATCGTCGCCGCCATCACGCCTTCGTTCGTACCGGGATGCTCGCTCTGTGTCAGGCCACGAAAGGCGAAGAGGTCCTCGATCTTCCCTAGACCAACCACGTCGTAGCCCGCGTCTTTGAGCGCGTCCAGCAGCGTCGGCTGCGGCGGCTCTAGCGAGAAGTCTTTGCGGTGCGGCGTGCGTGTGAAGGCGCCGGGAGTCCCGACGAATGGCCGCGCGATGACGCGCCCGACGGCATTCTCGCCGACCAGCAACTCCCGCGCCGTGCGGCACATCGCGTACAACTCGTCGAGTGGGATGACCTCCTCGTGCGCCGCGAGCTGGAAGACGCTATCCGCCGAGGTATAGAGGATCGGCTTGCCAGTGCGCAGATGCTCAGCGCCCAACTCAGCGATGATCTCGGTGCCGGAGGCGGGCTTGTTGCCGAGTGTCCCCCGCCCGATCGCCGCCTCGAAGCGCGCGACGAGGTCGGCAGGAAAACCGTGCGGATAGGTCGGCAGCGGGCGCTCCAGCGTGACGCCCATCATTTCCCAGTGGCCAGTTGTGCTGTCCTTGCCCGCCGCGCGCTCGACCAGTCGCCCATATGCGCCCGCCGCATCAGCGACCGCTGGGACGCCACGAATTGGCGTCACATTGCCGATGCCCATGTGGCCCATAGTCGGCAGTGAAAGGCCACCCACCGCCTCAGCGCAGTTTGTCAGGCAATTCGCGCCCTGGTCGCCATAGTTCGCCGCGTCCGGCGCCTGGCCAACGCCCACGCCATCCAGCACGATGACCACCGCGCGCTCCAGCGTCGCCATTGCCGCCGTCCCTTCGTTTCTGTCGTCGCAGGTGTTTGGTTGAGTTGCCCCACATTGTACGACAGTCGCATGGCGAGATATGTGCGCTGATGGCACGATGCATGCCCAAGGCTACGGCCGCGAGAGATCGCGCGTCTACAGATAACCACGGCGAATGGGTAAAACCCGTGTAGGCTGGTTTCGTCGCCGTATGCCCCCCAGGCGCGAATTCATTCGTCAGCTCCTCTCACCAGTTGCGCGAGCACCGTCTCAGGCCGTATAGTCGAAGCCAACGCGCGGCCGCAGAGTGTTGCCAACCGCGCACGAGACGTGAAAGTTGGAGGATACGCTGCGTGGATTTTTTGCTCTCATTGCATAGCCTCAACGCCTGGCTCGTCGAGATCGTCGGCGGCCTGACGCTCATCGTCGGCATTGTCTGGCTCGTGCTGTATCGCGGCAAGGCTGTGGACGCGTCTGATCCGGTGGACCAGGTGCGGCGCGTGTTCCGCTATGGGCTGATCGCGACTTTCGCCCTCGGCGCGCTCCAGGCCGTCCTCGGCGGACTGCTGTATCTCCTGGGAGGCCGCCCCGGCAACGTCCTACACTTCGTCTACGGCCTGCTCGTGCTCGCGATAATCCCGGTGGTCTGGGTCTACAGCGACCAGAACCGTGTGCGCCGCGACATCATCATCATGAGCATCGCGTTGCTGGCCGTCGTCGCAGCCGGCGCGCGCGCCTTCATGACGGGGCCGTTAGCGCATTGAGGCGCCGAGTTTCCTCGTACGAGAACGCGTCTAGCTCGTCGCCGCGATCAGATCGGGCAGCAGTTTATCGGCGATGGGCGAGCCGAAGCCCGTCACCGGATCCCAGCCGGCGACCGCTGGGAAGCCCTGTACTCCCACCTGCAACTGATTGTTGTTGCCAGTAGTGATGTCACGGAAGTCCTGCTTCGCCTTATCGGAGGTCCCGATCTTGTAGATGGCGGGATTGATGAAGCCAAGCGGACGACCAGCCATCTGGTTCCCAATCGCGGCCAGCGCTGCCCAGAGCGGCGCGCTGGCGCTCGTGCCACCCACACAAGTCCACTCGCCACCGAAATACAGCGCCATGCACTTTCTCGGATCTGCACTCGCGGAGACATCGGGCACGCCGCGTCGCCCCTGGAACTGCGTCTTTGTCGCGTCGGACAACTGCTGCTGATACGCAGGTGTGGAGAAGAACGTGCTGAAACCACCGCCGCTATCCGGCCAGGCCGTTTCGCTGACCGAGGAGCCGCGTATCGTGAGCGAGGTTCCGCCCACAGAGGTCACCCACGGAATATCGTGCGGGAAGCTGACCGTGCGCTGGTTTGCCAGCCGGTTGTTGAGATAATCCTCCTCGCTGGCGTAGTCGCTCGCGCCCTCGTCGCCGGAACTGGCGAAGAAAGTCATCTTGTTCTGAGTCGTCGCCGACTGATAGAAGTCGTTCATCGTGGCGACAAGCTGTTTGCCGGCGTCGTCGTTCAGGCTGATCTCCGAGGCGCCAAAGCTCTGCGAGACCACCGTCCCCAGCTTGTTGTCGCGCGCATACTGCATTAGGTTGAGGAACTCAGGGAAGCCTTGCACGCCCTCTGTCTCCGAAACCGGGCTGGTAAGGACGACAATATTGGCCTCCGGCGCCATGGCATGGATGATCTCGACATCCAGCGTGGTCTCACCTGCCCAGCCAACCATATCACGATCATTCCCGTCGAATGGCTTCGAGCCGATCGGCGCGAGCTGCTTGACCGTGGTTTTAGGCAGGTTGAACTTGTTCGAGAACACATCCAGGTCCTGTTGGAGGGTCGGACTGCCAAAGGAGTCGATCACGACCACGGTCTGCCCCTTGCCGGTCATGCCCTTTTTATAGAGCGACTCGACGCCATAGGCCACACGCATCTGATAGGGCGAGTAAACATTCTCGCCAAGCCCGCTGCCGTTGTCGTCGGGCGCGTCAGTGGTCGAGCCACCAGTCACGCCGCCCCCTGTGGTAGTAGTAGACAAGCCGCAGGCGCTCAGCAGGAGCGCGAGCAGGAGCGATAGCGCGAGCGCCGCTGGCAGCGGACGCGTGGTGGATTGTGGATTCGTCACAGAAGCCCTCCGGCTTGAGCATGGAGCGGTGTTGTGGGCGCTCTATCACTGGACGCGTTCTCTCGCAGTTGTCTACGCAGGCGCCTGCCCATGTGTTGAGCACGGTACGCGCAATGCGCTACGCCTGTCAACCACGCTGCGTGTCCCCTGAGAGGCGCGAAGACGTCCGCGCCAGCTGTCAGGAGGCGCTCGTCGCCGCTCGCGCGGCCTGCAGCGCGGCGTCATAATCTGGTTCGCTCATCTGATCGGGCACATACTCCGCATAGCGAATGTGGCCCTCGCCATCGATCACAAAGACGGCGCGTTGCAGCAGACGCCATTCCTGGATAAGCACGCCGTACTCGCGACCGAACTGTTCACTCTTGTGAGCGGAGAGCGCTTGGTGCGAGACGCCTTCAGCGGCCTTCCACCGCGCCTGGGCGAAGGGTAAGTCCATGCTGATCGTTTGGATGACGACCTGCTCCGGCAACTGCGCCTGCATCCCCTCCCAGCGCTGGGTCTCAAGGTGGCACACCGGTGTATCGAGCGAATTGACCACGTTGAGCACGCGCACACTGCCGGCCGAATCGGTCAGGCGGACGCTGCGAAGAACGCCCTGCTCGGCATCATAGGTGTCGAGGGTGAAGTCGGGGGCCAGCGCGCCTGGCTCGAGCTTGCGACCGAGAATGGTCAATTGCTCATCGAGCTCGAATGCTTCTCCGCGTCGCTGCGAGGATAGGTCTGCCATCGTCAACGCCTCCTGAACGCCTGCCGCGCGCATACGCCCCACCAGCGCTGTGCGCGTTCCGCAGGGAGCGTACCATGCCGAGGAAACGGCGTCAACGAGGCCACTGCGCTGCTGAACGCAGCAGGCCTAGAGACATGCGATGGCGCTGTTCAGTGGACGGTTCATCGCACAGGGCGATCATGACAAGCTATGGGCAAGCAATGGGGCCAACGCAACGTCGATGTTCTTGCGACGTTGTGTTCAGCTATGCTTATCAGCGTTGAATCACGACAGAGCGACGTGTCACTCCGCTCTGTCACTGGCTGCGCCCGTCTCCTGGCGCTCCGTCGCTTGCGTTTCAGCGTGCGCGATACCATTTGCCGACTGGGTGGCCGTCTCATCGCGTATGTTCACGCTGTCCCCATCACCATAGAGAAAGCAATTGACCCAATGCCCGCCGCCAAGCGATGTCTTCTGTGGGAACCGCTCACGACACACCGGCATCGCGTGGGGGCAGCGTGGATGAAAGCGACAGCCCGACGGAGGGCGCACCAGGCTCGGGATCTCTCCGCGGGCAGGCAGGCGTGTCAATCCTCCTTCGCCGGTGAGACGGTCCGGGTCCGGCGCAGCGGAGAGCAAGAGGCGCGTATAGGGATGCATTGGTCGTTGCGTGATCTCTTCGCTCAACCCACCCTCGACCGTTTGCCCGGCATACATCACCAGCGTCTCCTCGGCGAAATAGCGCGCGCTGGCGATGTCATGCGTGATGAAGAGTATGGCGAGCCGATCCTCTTCCTTGAGCCGAGAGAGCAGGTTCAAGATGTCGAGCCGGATCGAGACATCTAGCATGGAGACTGGCTCATCCGCCAGCAGGACGTGGGGGCGTACAGCCAAAGCGCGAGCGATGGCCACACGCTGACGCTGGCCACCGGAGAGCTCATGGGGAAATTTCCGCAAGAACTGTTCGGCGGGTGTCAGGCTGACACGCTCCAACAGCGCCAGCGCCTGAGCGCGGACGTCCGCCCTGCCTCTGGCGTGCCCATACACGCGGAGCGGGCGGCTGAGATGATACAAGACGTCGTGGACAGGGTTGAGCGACGAAAAGGGGTCCTGGAAGATCATCTGCACGTGGCGCCGATATTCGCGCAATGTCCGGCGCCCCTTCGCGTTTACAGGCCGCCCGTCAAACACGATAGCGCCAGAGGTCGGCGTATACAGCTGGGCGAGCATGCGCGCGACTGTAGTCTTGCCGCTCCCGCTCTCACCCACCAGCGCGGTGGCGCGGCCGGGGTAGAGCGCAAGCGAGGTATCTTCGACGGCGTGGACTGCCTCGCGCTGTGCGAAGGGATTGAGTTTGTGTACGGGAAACAGTTTGCGGAGATGCGCTACCTCCAGGATGGGAGAACAGGAAGTGTCGTCTACGGCGCCTGCCGAGGCGCCAAGGCTCGGCGACGCTGCGCTACTCGCCGCTGGCCGGGACAGGTCCGTCACACGCGGCTCCCTTCAGCCCTGGCGTCGTAACTGGCCGCTATCTCGCTCGTGTCGGGGGGCGCCGGGCGGTAGGCAGGATCATACAGGTGGCAGGCGACGAGTTGCGCTGATCCGGTGATTGCCGGTCGCAGTTCTGGCGTCGTCGCTTGACAGGCGTCGAAGGCCAGCGGGCAGCGCGGATGGAACGCACAGCCCGAGGGAGGAGTACGCAGGTCTGGCGGCGTGCCGGGAATGCCTAGCGCGACACGGCGCGGACCACGTAGTCTGGGGAAGGCGTTGATCAGTCCGTAGCTATAGGGATGGCGCGGCGTCCGGTACAGGTCACGCTGCGTCGCCTGCTCGACAAGGCGGCCCGCATACATAATGGCGACGCGGTCGGCCAGTTCCAAGAGCAGTGAGAGGTCGTGGGTGATAAAGATGACGGCGAACTCCAACTGCTCGCGCAGCCGCAGCAACTCGCTGAGGATCTCGCGTTGCACGACGACATCCAGCGCCGTCGTCGGCTCATCCATGATGATGATCTGTGGTGAGAGCGCAAGGGCTAACGCTATCCCTGCCCGCTGACGCATGCCGCCAGAGAGTTCGTGTGGGTAGCTTCTGATGCGATCGGGAGAGATGCCTACGAGCCGTAAGAGTTCGCGCGCGCGCTCCCTTCGCGCGCGTCCACGCATCCTGGGTCGTCGTGTCAGGAGCACATCGTCGATCTGAGCGCCGAGGGTCATGACAGGGTTGAGCGCATTCATGGCGCTCTGAAAGACAACGGCCAGGTCACTCCAGCGGAGCCTGCGCAGTTCCTCCGTTGAGAGGTTGAGCAGATTCATTGGCTTGTCAGGCGCGCCAGTGCGATCGCGTTGCGCGCCAGGATTGTAGAGGACTTCGCCTGCGGTGATGGCGGCCGAATCGGGAAGCAGGCGCGCCGCGGCGTATGCGAGCGTGGATTTGCCGCTGCCGCTCTCACCAGCAAGCCCTAACACCTCACCACGGCGCAAAACGAAGCTCACATCCGTGACGGCGCGCACGGTCCCATTCTCGCTGGCGTACTCAACGCTGAGGCCACGCACGTCGAGCACAGGGGTGTCAGATTGGCCGCTCGTCATGCGACGCCTCCCTTGGCGCGCTTGCGCCGGCCCCGTATCTGGCGCAGGCGCGGATCGGCGAGCTCGTCCACTCCGAAGTTGAGCAGGGCAAGGCCTGAGCCGAAGAGGGCGATGCAGATGCCGGGCGGAGCAAACCACCACCATGCGCCCTGGAACAACGCGCTGCCGTTGTACGCCTCGTAGAGCATGGTACCCCAACTGACGACTCCACTATCTCCGAAGCCGAGAAACTCGAGGCCGGCCACTGCCAGCAATACCTGAATGGTGGTCGTGATGAAGGCGGCGGCCACAATCGAGGTCTGATTGGGAAAGATGTCGAAGAAGACGATGCGCCAGGTCGACTCGCCATTGGCGCGGGCGGCGGTGATAAATTCGCGGCTGCGCAAGGAGAGCGTCTGTGAGCGCAGCACCCGCGCGCTCCATGGCCAGTTCGTCAGCGCAACGATGATGGCGATGGTCAGCGTTGTGCGGCTGAAGAATTCGGCGGCGACGATCGCCAGAGGAAATGAGGGAATTACCAAAAAGACGTTGGTGACCAGCGAGAGGAAGTCGTCGACTACCCCGCCGAAGTAGCCGCCCACCAGCCCCACGGTGATCGCGATGAGCATGACGAGCACGCCGCTCACAAGCGACCAGAACAGGGTGGAGCGTGTGCCAATCACCAGTTGGCTAAAGACGTCCTGACCGCCCTGGTTGGTGCCGAGTAGATGATCGGCTGAGGGCGGCGCCATCAGGTTGAGGGTATATTTCAGCGGGTCCTGTGTGACGATGAGCGGCCCCAAGAGCGCCACCAGGACAAAGAAGGCGAGGATGGTGGACCCCACGATGACCTTGCGGTTGATCGTCAGCGCGCGCCAGATGAGGGCGAGAGGCGACCGCGAGCGCCGTGGGATCCGCGCCGGCAGAGCAGCATGCGACGTAAGAGAATCAATCAGCGCTGGCGACATTGGCGTTTTGCTCAACTGACTCATGCCTACGCGCTCCTTTCCTGGCGCATGCGCGGATCGAGCAGCACGTACAGCACTTCAACGATCAGGTTCATGACGACCGTCGCCACGATAACCAAGAGCAAGATACCGTCGGCCAGCGCGTAATCCTGGCTCTGAATGGCCTGAAAGAGCGCGTAGCCAATCCCGGGATACGAGAAGACGATCTCTACCAGGAGCTGGCCGCCGACGACAGCGCCGATGGCGATGGCCAGTCCGGTCACGCTGGGCAGAATGGCGTTGCGCGCGGCATAGGCGAACATCACGCGCCGAGAGGACAGGCCCTTGGCGCGGGCAAGCAGGACGTAATCTTCGGAGAGGGTGGTGATCATGGAATTGCGCATGGTCAGCATCCACCCCGCCACGGTCGAGACGATGATGGTCAGCGCGGGCAAGATGGCGTGATAGGACGCGCTCAGGATAAAGTCGAGGTTCCAGCCCGGCGTGAGCGAGAGATCATAGCCATCGGCGAAGGGAAACCAGCCGAGTGTGTAGCCAAGCACGTAGACCGCGAGCAGCGCCAGCCAGGGATAGAGGATTGAATAGAAGAAGATCATGAGCGACGACAGCGAGGTATCGAGCGCCGACCCGCGGCGCCACGCCATGAAGACGCCGATCAACGTGCCGATGGTGAAGCTTAAGACCACACTGATGGTAAGCAACACGAGCGTCCATTTGATGTCCTGGCTGATGATATCGATGACCGGCGTTGGATAGTAGTTGGTCGAGACACCCAAGTTGCCGTGGAGGAGGTTGTTGAGATAGTTGAGGTATTGGACCCACAGCGGATCAGTGGTATTGACGCCGAACTCGAGTTCCAGCGCCTTGAGTGCGGCTGGATTCACCTGGCCATGCTGTGCGAGCCGCGCGAAGACGACCTCGGCGGGATTGCCCGGAGCCAGACGGGGCAGGAAGAAATTGATCGTGACGGCCGCCCAGATGGCCACAAGATAAATGCCGATGCGGCGGAGCAGGCGGCGCATCAACGCGCTCCTTCGTCAGGTGAGCTTGCGCCCTATGGCGCCTGGCGCTCATCGGTCAGTCTGCGGGAGGACGGGCTTGGACACCATCATAGATCAAACGCCCTGGCGTCTCAAGCAGAGAGGCTGTGTCGGCGCGTTGACTGGGGCGCGCCGACACCGCCCAGAGCATCGTGCGGCGAATGAACGTGAGTGGAGCATCCGAGAGGATGACCTCGCGATCACCCCCTCGAACACCACACGGACCACTATGAAGCTGGTGTCAGGTGCAGGATCACCTGCTCGTTGTCCCCCGCCTTCAGTTGATAGGCGGAGCCAACGGCGTAGAGGTTCTGCGGCGTGGGCCAGCCAGTCCAATGCTTGGTGCTGTACTCAAAGAACTGGACGGCGTCGAGCACGGGGATAACAGGAAGCTGGTCGGCCATGATAGCGGTTATCCCCTGAATCGCCTGCTTCTGCGTCGCCGGATCAGAGGTCGCGGCGTACTGCTCCAGGAGCTGGTCCGTCTTCGCGTCGTTCCACTGCGCCCAGTTGGTAGCGCCGGTCCCGCTGATGTGTGTGCTGTGGAGCAGCGGCTCCAGATAGTAATAGGGGGTCGGGCCGAAGAACCCACCGGTCATGATCAACTCGAAGTTGTGTCCTGCCCGGTCTGCGCGCCAGTCATCGTCTGACACCTTGTTCAGTTGCAGATCGATGCCAGCCGCTTTCAGGTTCTGCTGCGCGATGCCCAGGTCCGCGACGTAGTCGGAGAAGTCGCCTGGCACCGTCACCTTGAACGACAGCTTGTGGCCCTGCGCGTCCTGGAAGATACCGTCAGACCCTTTGCTGAAGCCAGCGGTCTGCAGGATCTGGGCGGCGGCGTTGGGGTCCGCGGCGGGGAATGCCGGAAGTTGACCGTTGAACTTCGCGTCAAGATAGGCCTCTTGACCGGGCATCAGGCCTGTGGGGCTTGCCGGCGGTTCGAACCCGGCCTCACCAGACACGGACATCTGCTGGCGGTCGAGAGCGGCGCTAATGGCCTTGCGAACGGCCAGTTGACCCAGTAAAGGATTCTTCAGGTTGGGCACGATCTGCGCCGGAACCACCGGAACCGGGCTCGAGAAATTGTGCGCCGGGTCCTTCTGGACAAAGGCTGACTGTACCGCTGGATCGAAGATGCCCGTCCAGTCGGCCTGGCCGCTGGCCATCTTCAAAAGCGCGGTGCTGTTGCTATCGACGACAGGGTAATCTAATTCCTCGACCTTGACCTTGTCGGCCTGCCAATACGCCGAATTCTTGACGTATTTGATTACCTGCGCGTTGAAGCTCGACAGTTTCATCGGCCCGGTGCCAACTGGGGTGGTATTGGTGAACTTCGAGGGATCGCCCACGCTGGCCCAGAGGTGCTGCGGCACGATGTAGATGCCCTCGATGGTCGGAAGCAAGGTCGGGGCGGGCTTGTCAAACTTGATCACCACGCTCGTCGCGTCTGGGGCGGTCACACTGGTAAAATGTGTCCACAGGCCGCCGTCGTCCGCCGCCGGGTACTGCTTGAGCAGGTTAAACGTGAACGCCACGTCGTTGGCGTCAAACGCCTGCCCGTCTGACCATTTGACCCCCTGACGGATGTTGAAGGTCAGCGTGAGATTGTCAGAGCTGAACTGGTGGCTGGTCGAGAGCATGGGCGTCTCCTGGCCAGTGACGCCGTTCACATAGACCAGGTTCTCGTAGACGAGTCCATCGACGCCACAGTTCACATTGGGGTTGAAGGGGCTCATGTTCTGCGTGTAGGAGCCGCTGACGGCGCAGATAGCCGTCAAGATCTTGGGACCAGACTTACCTGCGCTAGACGAGCCACAGGCGGCGAGC
>Ga0070698_100005922_pt1 | contig 13337 bp, 15 predicted proteins | sample KBSK1502metaG_FD_65477 | JGI IMG/M metagenome (GOLD analysis project Ga0070698, IMG submission 65477) | Corn, switchgrass and miscanthus rhizosphere microbial communities from Kellogg Biological Station, Michigan, USA - KBS K1-50-2 metaG | ecosystem: Host-associated > Plants > Roots >... | reverse complement strand
CACGCCGCTGCGCCGGCGTTCAGCCCGCGCGGAGGGCTGCAATCACTGGCGCTGTGTGCGGGCGTATTCCGCGCCACAGGAAAAACGAATCCGCCGCCTGCTCGACGAGCATTCCCGTTCCGTCTGCAGTCGCTGCGCCACAACGGCGAGCCAGCGCAAGAAACGGCGTGTCACGGCCGTACACGAGTTCGTAAGCAAGCGCTCCCTTTCGGAAAACGCTTGTGGGGATGCGCGGTGCGTCATGATCCATAGCCGCGGATGTGGCATTGATCACGAGCTCGAAATCCCGGCCCGCTAGAGCGTCGAAACCGCACGCCTCCACCGATGATCCCGAGAAGCGCTGCGCCAGCGCCTGCGCTTTGGCGACCGTTCGATTCGCGATGACGATCCGCGTCGCGCCAGCGCCCGCGAGTGGGCCGAGCAAGCCTCGCGCGGCACCTCCGGCGCCGAGAACCAGAATCACGCGCCCCCGCATGGAAAACCCGAGATTCACCGTCAGGTCGCGCAACAGGCCGCTGCCATCCGTGTTCTCGCCGCGGGTGCCCGTCGGCGCGAAAGCAAGCGTGTTCACAGCCCCGGCAAGGCGTCCTTCGGGACTGACTTCATCGCAGTAGCGATAGGCGGCTTCCTTGAACGGCAGGGTCACGTTGGCGCCCCGGCCGTTCGCGCTGCGAAATTCCCCGACTGTGCGCGCGAACCCGTCGTGCGGAGCTTCGATGCGCAGATACTCGATGTCCTGCCGGGTGGAGCGCGCGAACTCGGCGTGGATCCAGGGCGATTTCGAGTGGGCAACCGGATTGCCGATCACCGCATACCGGTCCGTCATCGCCTACTCGGTCCAGATCTTGTCGCCCTGGGCGAAAAACCACGTCCGGGTGATGACCAGAAGATCGGTGTCCTTGATGATGTCCGCCGGGAAAGCGGCAAACGGCGCAGCCATCTGCAGAATCCGGAACGCAGCCTCGTCGAGTATCTTGAGACCGGAACTGCGATCGAGCTCCACGTGATCGATCGTGCCGTCGGGTCGCAGCGTCACGGTGAGACGCAGGCTGCCATAGATCTTGCCGCGCGCCTCCGCCGGATAGTTGAGCGTACCGACACGCTCGATCTTGGCGCGCCAACCCTCCTCGTACAGCGCGAAGCGGTACTCGGTTGCGCGCGCGCCGATGAAACGCTTGCGCGGGCGCTTCTGGTACTCCTCTACCCGCTTGTCGATCTGCGCCTGCAACCGCATCGCCGCGACCGAGAGATCCGCGAGCTCGCGTCCGCTGAGCTGCGGGTTCGAATCGTTTGCAGGCGAAGCGGGCGACGCCTGCGGAGGCACGCTCGCGCTGGCTTCCTGCGCCTTGGCGAGCAAGCGGCGCTGCTGCTCCTCAAGCTGCTCGACGCGTCGTTTGGCTTCGACCAGGTCGCGCCCGCTGGCGCGCGGCTCGGTGACGGGCAGCGGAGCCTTGGCCCGGCGCCGCTCGTCGACATTGCCGCCGCCATCGAGGCTTGCCTGTGCTTGCACTTCCGCACGGACCGGTTTCTCGGTGGTCTTCGCGTTCACCAGGATGACTTCGAGCGGATTCTGCGACGGCTTCCAGCGCAGCGCTTCCGGAAACTTGAACTGGATGGTGAGGATCAGCGCGTGCAGGACGAGCGATGCCCCGATGCAGGCGGCGAGCAGCCGAGACGGCCCGTCCAGCGTTTCCCAGTACTGGATCGGGTGGCGGACGTGCAGTGCGAAGCTACCTTGCAAAATCCCCTCAAGCTCTTGTACCGCCGCTATTTTAGGCACTTTACGGGCGGGCTGTTCGCAGTTCCTTGCAGGCTGCGGCGTCCGACCGGTCGGGCGTAGAAATCCACCGGCAAAGCAGCCCGCATTCGATCAGGTCCACCTCCTCCACCGCGAGCCGCACGAGCGTGTCGGGGTCCAACGCAGGCAGCGAGGGGACGCGGGTAACGAGGGGCAGTCCGTCCAGGCGCACCAGGTTTTCACGTATTACCGTGGCTCCGATCTCCTTTACATCTTCCTGCAGCAACCAGCGCAACGCCCAATACGTTTCCAGCGTCCGCTGATGCTCGTCATAGCGCGCATAGGCGATCTCGAAAGCCTGCATCGCCGCCTGCAACGATTCCGAAGTACGGCCCAGCGGCGCGCGGCTGCCGGCAAGCGTCGCGGCCAGCTGGCGCTGATTGACCAGATCGACGTAGCGGCGCAGCGGCGACGTCATCCACGCATAGCACGACAGGCCGAGCGCGTCGTGCGCCTCCGGATGCACGCTGAGCCGCACCTTGCCGGAGGATTGCACGCGATAGATCGCCGCGACGTCGCGTTCCGCAAGGAATTCGCCCCACGCACTGTTGGCGAGAATCATCAGCTCGGACACGAGCTTGTCGAGCGGCACGCCGCGCCGCCGCCGCTCGATTCGAACCCGGCCTTCAGCGACCCGAAACACGTAGTCGAACGCGCCCTCGTTCGCGCTCGGCCTGCCGCGCTTTCGCTGCTGCGCCTCGGCGAACTGCCACAGCAGGCGCAACTCCTCTTCGTACGCGATCCCCAGGCGGGCGTCACCGGAAAACGCCGCGTTGAGCGGCTCGAGCTCCGGATGGCGCAGGTTCGCCGCGATTCGAATGCGCTCCAGTCGCGAATGACGCGCCCGGACCGAAAAGTCGCGCACCGAGACATCGAGGTAGAGCGAGAGCGCCGGCCGCTCGGTTCCCGCATCGAGCGAGAACGCCTCGATCGCGTCTGGCGGAAGCATCGTGAATTTCTGACCCGGAAAATAGGCGCTCGACAACCGCGTTCTGGCGATCGCATCAAGCGGCGAGCCCGCCTCGATTCCGAGCACGGGCGCAGCGATGTGAATCCCGATCCGCAACTCGTGCTCCGCGACCCCGGTCACCGAGAATGCATCGTCGATCTCAGTGGTGCCGATGTCATCGACGCTGAACGCGCTCGCCGTCGCGAGTGGAAGCTCCGGTGTGGCAGCCGGCGGCGGGTGCGAAGGAAATGCCGCGCCGCGCGGGTGAAACTCGTGCAGAAAGCGCTTCATGTGGTAGGTCTGCGGATCCGCCAGCAGGCCGCACCGCTCGAAGAGCTTTGGCGCGCTCAGGCCGCTTTCCGCACACGCCTGCTCCAATGCCTTGGTCTCGGGTTTGGCGCGATCGGGTGCGTACAGGAGCTCATCTCTCAGGACCGAGATCTCATCGGGGCATTCGAATCGGACGAGCGACTGGCTCCACGCGGCGATGCGCTCGCGCAGCCGTTGCTTCTTTTCCAGCCCGGCAAGCGCAAGCTTGAGCGTGTCCTCGGGCGCGGCCTGGTAGCGGCCCCGCCCGCGGCGGTAGAAATACATCGGCGCGGAATGCAGCTTGAACAACACGCCCGCGGCCTCTGCCGGGGCAGGCTCGCGCCCGACGTATTCGCGCGCCAGATCCTGAAACGCGAACTCGACAGATCCCGAGCATTGCCACAGAAAATCCACATCGAGCTGCGCGGCGTACTCGTTCGCGCGCACGAGCAGTTCCGCTCCGGTGGGCTGTTCGAAGCGCAGCAGGATTTGCGCGACCTTCACCTTCGAGCGCCGTCCATGGGGGCTTTCTACCTGCAGCGACGCGGGGTTGGTTGCGAGCACGGCGCCGACTTTGAATTCGCCGTCCTCTTCATACAGGACGTTCATGCGCGGGCGAAGATCCCGGCAAAGGCGAGAATCCGTGGGATGTGCTCGGGAAAGCTGCGAAGCGAATGGTCGCCCCCGTCGCGAACCACCATCCGCGCGCCGGCGTACTTCAGCGCCGCCTCGCGCCAATCGAGCACCTCGTCGCCAGTCTCCAGAAACACCAGGTAGCGCTCCGGATCGATGCGCTCGACGGCGAGCGCGCGCCAGGCTTCGAGATGCGCGCGGGTCAGCTCATAGCGCTCTCCGGTATGCAGATTCTGCTGCGTGCCGAGGAACGCTTCGAGGCCGACATGGGGGGACACCGCCGGCTGAAGAAGCACCGCCCGACAGCCGTGCTTTTCAGCGATGTACGTCGCGTAAAAGCCGCCGAGCGAGCTGCCGACAACGGTCGTCGCCTGCGCCGAAATCGTGGCCAACGCCGTTTCGATCGCGCGCAGCGCTTCCTCGGGACGATGCGGCAATGCCGGGCAGACGAACGATGAATCGAGGCCGCGCGCTTTCATGTAATTGTGGAGCGTGCGCGCCTTGTGCGACTCGGGAGTGCTGTTGAACCCGTGGAGGTAAAGGATCACCGCCCTCCTTCGATTCGCAGGGCGGACAGCAGCTTGGCGTGGATTCCGCCGAACCCGCCGTTCGACATGACGACGACATGATCCCCGGCACGCGCCTCCTGCGCGATTGCCTGGACGAGAGCATCGATGCTTGTTGACCACTCCACTTGCCGACCGGTGGCGTGAAAGAGCTGCGCCGGGTCCCAACCCAGCCGGACGGCGTAGAGATACGCCCGATCGGCCTGCGCAAGGCTTGCCGGCAGCGCCTCCTTCATCCGCCCGACTCGCATCGTATTCGAGCGCGGCTCGAGTACTGCAAAAATGCGGGCGCTGCCTACCTTCGCCCGCAGCCCTTCGAGCGTGACGCGGATCGCCGTCGGATGGTGGGCAAAGTCGTCATAGACCGTGACGCCGCGCGCCGTGCCGCGAATCTCCATGCGACGCCGCACGCCTTTGAATGACGAGAGCGCTTCGAGCGCCGCATCAGGCTCGACTCCGGCGTGCCGGGCGGCGGCGATGGCAGCAAGGCCGTTCATCCGGTTGTGCTCGCCGGCAAGCGTCCAGCGCACCCGGCCGACAGGCTCGCCCCGCCAAAGCACATCAAAATGACCTTCGTTATCGGGCGGCCCGGCCGCCCAACCGGCTGAACTACCGAACTCTTCGATGGGGGTCCAGCAATCCTGAGTCAGCACTCGCTTCACAACCGGGTCCAAACCATTGCTGACGATCAGGCCAGAGCGAGGAATGATCCGTACCAAATGACGAAATTGGCGCTCGATCTCTGCCAGATTGGCGAAGATGTCCGCATGATCGAACTCGATATTGTTCAGAATTGCTGTTCGGGGCCGGTAGTGGACGAACTTCGAGCGCTTATCGAAAAAGGCCGTGTCATATTCGTCCCCCTCGATGACAAAGAGGCTGGACGGAGTCAAGCGCGCGGAGATCGCGAAGTCGGTTGGGATGCCCCCGATCAGAAAGCCTGGGGCCCGCCCCGAATGCTCGAGGGCCCAGGCCAGCATCGACGACGTCGTAGTCTTGCCGTGGGTGCCAGCAACAGCGAGCACCCACTTATTAAAGAGGACGTTCTCTTTGAGCCATTCCGGGCCCGACTGGTATCGCTGCCCGCTGTCGAGAATCGCTTCGGCCAGCGGATTGCCCCGGGTGATTGCATTCCCAATGACCCAGAGATCGGGCTTGAGTGCGAGCTGGTCCTCGCCATAGCCCTCGATCAGCTCGATTCCGAGGGCGTTGAGTTGCTCGCTCATCGGCGGATAGACGTTGGCATCGCAGCCGGTCACGCGGCACCCCGCCTGGCGCGCGATCGCGGCAATTCCACCCATGAACGTGCCGCAGATCCCGAGAATATGAATGTGCAAGACGGCCACGCTCGTGAAAAGGCGGCGATTGTACGCGACGGCATGCGCGACTATGCTGCGGCGCCATGGCCAGACGCGGAGATCCGTCGCGCAAGAACTTGCGGCCCGGTAGCACGAGAGAGCGAATTGCGGCCGCTGCCGCACGCATCATGGCCGAGGACGGGGTCGACGACTTCGCGCTGGCAAAGCGCAAGGCAATCCGCCAGCTCGGCCTGCAGGGTCGCATGACGCTTCCCGGAAATGACGAGATCGAAGCGGAGCTGCGCGCCTACCGGTCGCTGTACCAGGCAGACGAGCACCCGGTCCGCATCGCATCGCTGCTGCGCGCGGCTCTCGACGTCATGCGCGCGCTCGAGCGGTTCCGTCCGTACCTGACCGGACCAGTGCTGAAAGGGACCGCAGGACCCTATGCCGAGATCGACCTTCAGCTCTTTCCGGAAAGCCCGAAGGAAGTGGAGCTCTATCTTCTGGATCACCGCATTGCTTATGAGACGCACGAAGTCACTCGATACTCGGGTGACCGTGCCAGAGCGGTTGCGGTGCTTGCTCTGGACTGGCAAGGCGTCCCGCTCAAGCTGTCCGTATTCGACCCGCGCGACGAGCGCTTGGCTTTGAAGACCACCGCTGCCGGGCGCGTGTCCGAGCGCGCAGGGTTGGCTGAGGTCGCTTCGCTGGTGGCTACGCTCGATGACCCCCCGCAGGCGTGATGTTCTGGTGTCGGTCGCAGTCGCGACGGCGGCCCTCGGGGCTGGTCTCGGCGCACCGAAGCTTCTCGAGCTTGCCCGCGGCGAAGGGGCTCCGTTGCGTGCCGCGAGGCTCGTCGATCTCAACGGAAAACCGCGCGCGCTTGCAGAGTGGGCGGGCAAAGTCGTGGTTGTGAACTTTTGGGCGACGTGGTGCGCGCCCTGCCTCGAAGAGATCCCGTTGCTGATGGCGGCACGAAAGTTCCATGGCGGCAAGGGTATAGATGTTGTGGGTATTGCCATCGATCAGGCTTCTAAAATCGGCGAATTTGCTGCTAAATTGTCGATCGATTACACCTTGTTGTTGGGCGGTACGGAGGGCCTCGAGCTGATGCGAAAACTGGGAAATCGATCGGGGGGGCTTCCGTTTACAGTCTTTCTGGATCGGACCGGGACCCTGGTGCGGAAGAAATTGGGCGTGCTGAGGCAACCCGAGCTGGACACGATTCTGAGCGACCTGGTAAAGGGCGCGAGCCCAATTTCGTCTAAAATGCCGGGTACTGCGGTCAACGCTTAACAACTCGCAAGCATGAGGCGCCCGCGCCTTCCCAAGGCGCGTCATTCATACCAGGCGCATCGACTACTGCAGCGAGCCCACCCGCGACATGCAAGGGGGTCGTCCGAATGGATCTGCGGAAGCTGAAGAAGCTGATCGACCTCGTCCAGGAGTCCGGAATCGCCGAGCTCGAAATTACCGAGGGCGAGGAAAAGGTAAAGATCGTCAAGGGCGGGGCTGTGGCCGCACCTGGAGCAGCGACACTTGGGGCGACCGCGCCCCCCGAGTCGGTGCCGGGCGCACGGGAATCCGCCGCGCCAACGCCCGCGCCCGCTACCGCCCAGGAGCCCGAAGCCGCGCCGGAAGGCCAGCTCGTAAAGGCGCCGATGGTCGGTACCTTCTACCGCTCACCCTCGCCCGATGCAAAGCCGTTCGTAGAAGTGGGGCAGGCGGTCAAGAAGGGCGACACAGTCTGCATCATCGAGGCGATGAAGCTGATGAATGAGATCGAAACGGAGGTCTCCGGCGTCGTCAAGGCGATCCTGGTCGAGAATGGCCAGCCGGTCGAGTACGGCCAGCCCCTGTTTGTGATCGCCTAGCCGAGCCGATGTTTGAGAAGATCCTGATAGCGAACCGCGGGGAGATCGCGCTTCGCATCCAGCGTGCATGCCGCGAGATGGGCATCCGCACGGTCGCGGTGCACTCGGAAGCCGATACCGAAGCGAAGTACGTAAAGCTTGCCGACGAATCGGTGTGCATCGGGCCGGCGCCTTCGGCGTCGAGCTACCTCAACATTCCTTCGATCATCAGCGCTGCCGAAGTGACCGACGCGGAAGCGATTCACCCGGGCTACGGCTTTCTCGCCGAGAACGCCGACTTTGCCGACAAGGTGGAACGCTCAGGGTTCGTCTTCATCGGCCCTCGCGCCGAGAGTATCCGCCTCATGGGCGACAAGGTCAGTGCCAAGCAGGCCATGCTCAAGGCGGGCGTTGCCTGCGTGCCGGGCTCGGACGGCGCGTTGCCGGAGGACGCGAAAGAAATCGTGCGCGTCGCGCGCAAGGTCGGCTATCCGGTCATCATCAAAGCGGCCGGAGGCGGGGGTGGACGCGGCATGCGCATCGTGCACACCGAGGCGGCGCTCCTCAACGCGGTCGCCATGACGCGCGCCGAGGCGCAGTCCGCGTTCGCGAATCCGACCGTGTACATGGAGAAGTACCTCGAGAACCCGCGGCACATCGAGGTGCAGGTACTCGCCGACGAGCACCGCAACGCCGTCTATCTTGGCGAGCGCGACTGCTCGATGCAGCGCCGCCACCAGAAGGTGATCGAGGAGGCACCTGCACCGGACCTTCCTCCCAAGCTGCGCGACAGGATCGGCGAGCGCTGCGCCGACGCCTGCCGCAGGATCGGCTACCGCGGCGCAGGCACTTTCGAGTTCCTGTACGAGGAGGGGGAGTTCTTCTTCATCGAGATGAATACCCGCATTCAGGTCGAGCATCCCGTGACCGAGATGGTTACGGGAATCGACCTGGTGCAGCAGCAGATCCGGGTCGCCGCCGGAGAGAAGCTCCCTTTCAGGCAGAAAGACATCGAGCTGCGCGGCCACGCGCTGGAATGCCGGATCAACGCCGAGGATCCCTACAGCTTCACGCCTTCGCCAGGGCGCATTACTTCCTATCACCCGCCGGGCGGCCCCGGAATCCGCGTAGATTCGCACGTCTATGCAGGCTATACGGTGCCGCCGTACTACGATTCCATGATCGGCAAGGTGATCGCCTACGGCGCAACGCGGGAGCAGGCAATCCGGCGGATGCGCATCGCGCTCTCGGAGATGGTCGTCGAGGGAATCAAGACCAACATTCCTCTGCATCTGGAGCTCCTGCACGACATGCGCTTCGTCCGGGGAGGCACCTCCATCCACTATCTCGAGCAGAAGCTTGCCCAGGAGGCGAAGAAGCCGAGGTGATGGCCTGGCTGAGGCTCCAGATGGAGGTCCGAGCGCCGCTGGCCGAGGCGCTTTCGGACGCGTTGCTCGATCTGGGCGCACACTCGGTCACGATCGAGGATGCCCACGCCGATACGCCGGAGGAAACCGCGTGTTACGGGGAGCCGGGAGTCGATGCAATCGCGGCCTGGCAGGACAGCCGGATCTCTGCCATCGTCGACTTGCATAGCGATGCCCGGGCGTTGATTGAAGCCGCGGCGCGCGCAGCGGGTATGGCCGCCGCACCCGATTACGACATGGCGCGTGTCGATGACGACGATTGGGTGCGGCGCACGCAATCCCAATTTTCGCCGCTGCAGGTCGGAGAGCGCCTGTGGATCGTGCCGAGCTGGTGCGCGCCGCCGCCGGCAGGCGACGCGATCGTCGTGCGGCTCGATCCCGGCCTCGCGTTCGGCACCGGTTCGCACGCGACGACGCGGCTGATGCTCGGCTGGCTGCAACGAGCGCTTCGCGAACACCCAGCCGAGGGATCACGTCTCGCGTGCCGTGTCCTCGACTACGGGTGCGGGTCGGGCATACTGGCGCTCGCTGCCGCAAAGCTTGGCGCCTCCGATGTCGTGGCCATCGACCTTGATTCCCGGGCGCTCGAAGCGTGCGCGCAGAATGCGCGCGCAAACGGCGTGTCGATTCGGATCGGGCTGCCACAAGCGCTTCCCGCCGGTCGGTATGACTTGATCGTGTCGAACATCCTCGCTCGGCCGCTGGTCGACCTTGCACCGCGCTTTGCGGCCTGCACGGACCGGGGTGCGCGGATCGCGCTCTCCGGCGTGCTTGTAGAGCAGGCAACCCAGGTGACGGCCGCATACACCAGCAATTTCAACCTCCGCGTGGAGGCGGTCAGCGAAGGCTGGGCCCTTCTGGCAGGCGAGCGCCGATGATGCTCGTCACGTGCTGCCCGAATTGCGGCACCGCGTTCCGCGTGCAGGCTGCGCAGCTTGCCCAGAAGAGCGGCAGAGTGCGCTGCGGCAAGTGCTCGACGGTGTTCGATGGCGTCGCGGCGCTGAACGAGCCTGCGGAGTCGCGCGAACCGACGGAAAACGAGCCCTCGCCGCAGCTCGCGCTGTTCGAACCGAGCGAGCCGCTGCGGATCCCCGCGGCGGGGGCCGGACCCGCGCCCGTATCAGAAGCTGATTTTCTGCGCGAGGCTCCGCCGCCGCGCGGCGGCGCGATGTGGCTTGCCGGTGGAGCCCTTGCGCTCGTTGCGCTTCTCTTCCAGGTGCTGCTGCTGTATCGCACCGAACTCTCGGTACTGTTTCCCGGCACACGCGAACCGCTCGCTGCGACCTGCAGGCTGCTCGGGTGCACGCTCTACCTGCCACGCAAGCCGGATCTGATGTCGATCGAGACTTCTGACCTCGAGTCCGATCGGCGCCAGGAAAGCGTGATCATCCTGAACGCGGTCATCCGCAACCGGGCGCCGTTCGCGCAGGAATACCCGGCGCTGGAGCTGACGCTTACCGATGAGCGGGATCAGCCGGTACTGCGACGCGTGCTCGCGCCGCCGGAATACCTGCAGAACCATCCCGGCGCAAGTCCCGCGCGCGGAATCGCTCCGGGCGCGGAAACGACGCTGCGGCTGCATTTCAACACCGGCGGCGTACGCGCCGTCGGCTATCGGCTCTATCTGTTTTATCCCTGAGCGCGCTCGGGCTGCAGCCGCTCGACGATGCGCGCGGCATATTCTTCGAGCTTTTCGCGCGGCGGGTTCTTGACCGGCCAGGTCAGCTGCATGCCGTCGCCGTCATGGCGCGGCACGAGATGCACGTGGTAGTGGAACACCGTCTGTCCCGCCGGCTTGCCGTTCGCCTGATACACGGACAGCCCGGCGGGCGCAAACGCTTCGCGGATCGCACGTGCAACGCGAACGCTCGCACGCGCGATCGCCGCCGCCTGCGCCTCCTCGAGCGCGTAGAGATTTTCCGCGTGCCGCTTCACCGCCACGAGGACGTGACCGGGATTGACGTGGCCGATATCCATGAAGGCGACTACGTGCTCGTCCTCGTACACGCGGGTCGAGGGAATCTGCCCCGCAACGATCCTGCAGAATACGCAATCGCTCATGCGCTTTCTCCGACGGGTTGATAGCCGGAGCAGGGTACCTGCACCAGCCAGCGGTCTTCAAGTCGCAGCGCGCTCAGCGCTCCACCCCAGACGCAGCCCGAATCGAGCAGGGCGTAGCGCTCATTCAGCTTCATCCCGAGCGCCGACCAGTGGCCGCACACGAGCATCGCTTCGTCGCCCGCCGGGCGCGTGTCATACCAAGCGCAGTAGCCTTGCGGCGGCACCGTTCCGGCGGCTTTCAACGCCATCCGTCCCTGCGGCGTGCAAAAACGCAGCCTCGTCATCGCGTTCACGATGACCCGCAACCGGTGCCATCCGGTGAGCGCGTCGTCCCACTCTGCGGGTTGATCGCCATACAGGTTGGTGAGGAATTCTCGATAGCCGGGGGCAACGAGCGCCTGCTCCACTTCGCGCGCGAGCGCAGCGCCGCGCTCGACGCTCCACTGCGGCAGCAGGGCCGCGTGCACCATCGCGTAGCGACCTTCGACATGAAGCATCGGCCGCGCACGCAACCAGCCGATCAGCTCGCGGGCGTCGTGCGCGGCGAGCACGTCGCCGAACGTGTCGTCCTTGCGCGTCTTCTCGATGCCCTCGTACTGGCAAACGAGGTGCAGATCGTGGTTGCCGAGCACCGTGACCGCGCTCTCGCCGAGCGAGCGCACATAGCGCAGCACCTGGAGTGACTTCGGACCGCGATTGACAAGATCGCCGACGAACCACAGGCGGTCGCGCGAGGCGTCGAACCCGACGCGCGTGACAAGCGCCTGCAGCTCATCGAAGCAGCCCTGCACGTCGCCGATCGCGTACGTGGCCATCGGCGGGGGCGCTAGCCGCGCATTCGCACTACTTGTGCGGAACGATCTTCGGGGCGGTTTCTTCGAACGTATACGGCCCCTTCGGACATTTGATCTTGGGATTGGTCGGAGAGAACATCCCGGCGGGATTGTCCTTCCACAGCCACACGTGCAGGTCGTAGTGGTGCAGCCCGTGCGGCATCAGCGGGTGATGCCCTTCCATCGGCCCGTCGAACGGCCTGCCGAAGAGCTCGGGCTTCCCCTTGAGCTCGGGTGTCAGCGGGACGAACCATTCAGCCGCTACGAGTTGCAGCTTGCCACCCGCTCCCGGCTCGTACACAAGAACCTGCGGTTTCGTCGGGTCGAGCGGCGCTCCCATCAGCGCTCCGTTGAAGAAATGAACGCCCATGCCGCCGGCGGGGTAAGGAACCTGGCCCGCGGCACCGGGCTTCGGATACGTTACGCAACCGAGCGTGGAAAAGTAGCCGTCGTGAATGGCTGCGACCGGGTCCTTGTATTTGTCGAGCGCGTCGCGCGCCCGCTTCAAGTCCGCCGCGGGATCCTTTGGCGCTTGCGCGAATGCAGGCGCGCCGATGCCAAGAGCGCATACAAGCGTCAGCGCGATCGAACCGGTCTGAAACAGGTGTCTTGCCGCCATGACATTCCTCCCTTTTTTTGGTGGGGCGACTCTAATATACTCGCGCCCTCTCAAGGAGGAGGGGTCCATGAAGAAGTCCATTCTGCTCGCGGCTTTGCTCGCCGCGACGACATCGGCTTTCGGTATTACCGGTGACTGGCTCGAGGACAACGTGCACCCGTACGTGGGTCTGGTCGTGTTCTATAACGCTCAAGGCACCTTCATCTGGCGCTGCAGCGGGTCGCTGATCAGCCCGACCAAGCTGGTGACCGCCGGCCATTGCGCCGACACGGCCGAAGGTGCTGCGTCGGCGCGGGTTTATTTCCAGCAGGATGCGGGAGCGAACTTCAACCCGGCAACCGGAAAGGACCCGATCACCGGCTACCCGGAAGAATGCGCGGCCGGCACGCTGGGCACCCTGTGCGCGACGTCGAGCAGCATTCACAACTACGGCTTCGCCAATTTCGCGGGCTTTCCAAACACGCATGACGCGGGCGTCGTGATTCTGGACCAGCCGATCACGCTGCCGAAGTACGGTCAGCTTCCAACAGCGGGCGCCCTCGACAACATTACCGCGCGAGGTGCGAAGAACACGCTGTTCACCGTCAGCGGCTACGGGCTTACGTATCGCGTGAACGTGCACACGAAGCTGTCCAACGTATCGTTCCGCGAGCGTCTTATGGCCAGCTCTTCGCTGGTGAATCTCGGTAGCGCGTACACCGATGGCTACAACCTGCAGACGCAGGGGAACGGCAACAACCGCGGCGGCACGTGCTCGGGCGATTCCGGCGGGCCGGTGTTCCTGGGCGGTGCAAGCTCGAACACGATCGTGGCAGTGACGTCGTTCGGCCTGAACCAGCTCTGCCGCGGTACCGACTACGGCTATCGCATCGACCGTCAGGAAGTGCTCGACTGGATCAACAGTCAGTAGGCCGGTTCTAAGGGCCGGCGTTCCTGCGCCGGTGCTGGATCGCTTCCGCGCCATGCGCGGGAGCGATTTCGCCGGGGG
>Ga0070698_100005919_pt1 | contig 13339 bp, 11 predicted proteins | sample KBSK1502metaG_FD_65477 | JGI IMG/M metagenome (GOLD analysis project Ga0070698, IMG submission 65477) | Corn, switchgrass and miscanthus rhizosphere microbial communities from Kellogg Biological Station, Michigan, USA - KBS K1-50-2 metaG | ecosystem: Host-associated > Plants > Roots >... | reverse complement strand
CCGTTCAGCGACGGATCGTAGCCGGCGTCGATCAGCGTCCAGGCCTTCTTCTCCTCCTCGGCCTTGCACTTGATGTAGTCGACGATGTCCGGGTGATCCGCGTTCAAGATCACCATCTTCGCGGCGCGGCGCGTGCGGCCGCCGGACTTGATCACGCCCGCGAACGCGTCGAATCCCTTCATGAACGAGACGGGGCCCGATGCCGTGCCGCCGCCCTGGATGTGTTCCCGGGAGGAGCGGAGCGACGAGAAGTTGGTGCCGGTGCCCGAGCCCCACTTGAAGAGGAGCCCCTCGGTCTTCGCCAAGGTCAGGATGCCGTCCATCGTGTCGCCGACGGAGTTGATGAAGCAGGCGCTGCACTGCGGCTTCGCTTCCACGCCGCAGTTGAACCAGACCGGACTGTTGAAGGACGCCTTCTGGTGCAGAAGCAGGTAGGTCAGTTCGTCCTCGAAGGCCTGCGCGTCCATCTCCGAGGCGAAGTAGCCCTGCGCGCGTCCCCACTTCGCGATCGTCGTCACCACGCGACCGATGAGTTGCTTCACGGAGCGCTCGCGCCCCGGTGTTCCCATTTGCCCGCGGAAATACTTCGAGGCCACCACGTTCGTCGCCATCTGCGACCAGAACGAGGGGAACTCGAGGTCCTTCTGCTCGAACACGACCTGGCCGTGCTCGTTGGTGATGAGCGCGCTCCGGAGATCCCATTCCACTTCGCTGAATGGGTTCACTCCGGCGCGTGTGTAGACACGGGGGAAGCGAAGCCCCTTCTTCGATACGCCGAGTTCCCGCTTCGCGTGCGTGCCCACGTCCGTCCCTTCCGTCTCCGTCTCTGCGAGTGCCATGTCGCCGACCGCCGTTCCTTCGCTTCCGAAATCCCTGACCATCGTGCTTCCCCTCTCCTTGTGCTGCCCTCCACCCGAGGACCGCGTTCCCTACGGCCCCATCACCCGGCCCTCAAAAACCGGGGATCCGACGTGTGTGTGACCGGGGTCGCACATTAGCCGAGGGGGTCCGAACCCCGTCAAGATAAAACACAAGATGTAGGGGTTCCTCTCCATTCTACCCCAACCTGTTGGGTTCGAAAAGCGCTTATCGCCGCGTGTTTGCGGGAGATCCACCCGAAAAAATGGCATTCTCGTGCGGAAAAACCAAGCGCCTGTTCGAAAAGGCCCTTTGTATATTGGATTCCTGCCCACGCACCCGGCGTCAGGAATTGCGAACCGGTTACCGCCCGGCGTCGGTTCCGTGACGGTTCATCGGGCGGGTTCGCTTCCGGATTTCACCGCGACCTTCTTTCGCCCGATTCGAAAGACGCAGGCGTTCGCCCCGGTCGCCCGGCAGGTGGAGAGGGTGGTCTTCCACTTCAACACCCGGCTCCAGAGCGAGGCTTCCATGGCGCAGATCTCCGGATGCTTCCGGGCCAACTCGAGAATGGGGCAGTTGTGCTCGACGAGGGCCACTCCGTCCCCGTCGTCCTCGACGGAAGCCATGAACCCATGAGCGGTCTGGTGTCGCGCGAGCGCGTGAAGGCGCTCCACCGGGGAATCCGGCAAATCGGCGTCGAGGTGCGCGTGCAGCGAGTCCTCCCACTGCGCGAGCACGCCCTGAACGGCTTCCGTTCCGTGGGTCTGAATCACGCTCTCGAGGAAGCGCGACGCGAAGAGATCGTAGCGCGTCGGAAACTCGGCGTCGGCCTCGCGGGTGAGTCCGTACCGCGCGACGGGGCGCCCCCGCGGCGGGCGCTCGACGACCGGAGCCACGAGGCGCTCGGACTCCAGGCGTCGCAGGTGGACCCGCACCGCGGGCGGCGTGCAGCCGAGTCGCGCCGCCAGTTCCGCGGCGGTTCGCGGGCCCGTGTGCCGAAGCGCGTGAAGGATGGCGTGGCGTGGACCATGATCCATGGCGAACCCCCTCCGAGCCCCAAGCGCGGGTGCACGTTTCCAACGGCACCCATTGGGTTCATAATACAAATATAAGGCATTCTTATATATCTTAAATACGCCACCCCTGGACGATCGCGCGCTCTCCCCCTATGCTGCGGGGAGGAGGTGCCCCATGCCCGGCGATTACTGCTGCATCGATCCGTGCGACGTCTTCGTCACCGTCTACTGGGGACGTCTCACCCTCGTGGACATTCTGGACACGATTTCGCGGCGCCTCCACGATCCCGATCTCCCGTCGGTGAAGGCGAACGTGATCGACCTCTCGCACGCCACCTGGACCGAAGTCCCGCCCCAGTACATTCACGACCAGTTGGATCGCATCCGTCCCGCGTTCGCGCCTCCGAAAGTTCGCACGGTCCTCGTCGCGCCCGGCGAGTTCTTCTACGGCTTCGCGCGCATGTACGCGCTCGTCCAGGTCGTCTACGGCGCGGCGAAGGTGGATACCGTGCGTTCGTGGAAGGAGGCGGCGGAGGTGCTGGGAATCGATCTCAAGGACGCGGAGTCGTGGGCGCGCTCGCGCGCGACTTCAGGCGACGACGTGGATGCGACGAGGAAGATTCAGCGAGCGGACTAAACGAAGCAATTTGGTGCACATCGCGCGGGCCTGGCGTTCCGCCTCGTACAAATCGTTCGAGATCGCGCAACGTCTCGCACCGCGCGTTCCATTTCCTTTCGCCTAACCCCCTGCGCTTTCACGCTTCGACTCTCCGTGGCACGCGCGATGCGTCCTTCCCGTTTCGTCGCGACGGCGCCGGCTCGGCACGGCGCGATGAGAGAGGAGGGTGCGTCATGTTGAGAACACGGCAAAAGACACCGGCGTTGGCCGCTCTGCTCGCGACGCTCTTGATCTCTGGATGCGCCGCGGAATCGGCGGAATATTCGGCGAGGCTCGAGGTGTCGAACGCACGGGCTCCGCTTCGCGTGGCCTGGATTTCGCGCCCGGCGTACGTGACGCAATACCGAGGCGTCTACGTCGTCGACGCGAGCGTGTACGACGCCGATTGCGACATCTTCCAATTCTCGGGATCGTGGTACGCGTATACGGGCGGGTATTGGTACCGAGCCTCCGGCTATCGCGGCCCCTACGTCGCGATCTCCGTGGAGCGCGTGCCGGAACGGATCTTTGAAGTTCCGTCGGGCCACTGGAAGAAGGGCCATCCCCACGGCGGTCCGCCGGGGCAGATGAAGAAGCGCGGGCGCGGCGTCGCGTCGTAATCCGCGCGGACCCTGCGTCGGCACGTTCGAAGCGACGCCGGAACGAAAACGAAATCGAGCAAGAAAGGGCCCCGGGGTCCCCGCAGCACCACCCCCCCGAGCGGGGACCTCTAAGGGCGGGCATGCTCGCCGGAGCGCCATGAGCCTCTGGCGGCGGGCCGCACCATCCCGCGGCCTCGCCCGCCCCCCCTTTCTTGAATCGACGCTTCGTGGCATATGGCATACTGCGCCGATGCCCCCCATGCCCAAAGACAAGCACGCCTCCAAGCCGGGACACCCGAGCCCCGCGATCGACGCGCTGCTCGACGAGGCCCGCCTGTACCCCCCCGCCCCCGATTTCACCAAGCAAGCCAACGTCCGCGACGCCTCCGTCTACGCGCAAGCGGAAGCGGATCCGGAGGGTTTCTGGGAGGAGTGCGCGGCCGAGCTCGATTGGTTCGTCCGCTGGAATCGGGTCCTCGAGTGGACGGTTCCCGACGCGAAATGGTTCGTCGGCGGCAAGCTGAACGCCTCGTACAACTGCCTGGACCGGCACGTCCGCGGGGCCCGAAGGAACAAGGCCGCGCTGATCTGGGTCGGAGAACCGGGCGATCGCCGGACGCTGACGTACTGGGATCTCTATCGCGAGGTGAACAAGTTCGCGAACGGGCTTCGGAAACTCGGCGTGGCGCGCGGGGACCGCGTCGCCATCTACATGCCGATGGTGCCGGAGGCGGCGATCGCGATGCTCGCGTGCGCGCGGATCGGGGCGGTCCATTCGGTCGTGTTCGGCGGGTTCTCCGCGGAGGCGCTCCGCGACCGCATCAATGACGCGACCGCGAAGGTGCTCGTCACCGCCGACGGCGGTTACCGGCGCGGCCAGATCCTCTCGCTGAAGCACGACGCGGACGAGGCGCTCCAGGGCACGCCGTCCATCGAGAGCGTCATCGTCTTCCGGCGCGGCGTCGGCCAGGTGCACATGAAGGAAGGCCGGGACCACTGGTGGCACGAGTTGATGGACGGAATCGCCGACCGCTGCTGGCCCGAGCCGATGGACTCCGAGGACCTTCTCTACACGCTCTACACGTCGGGCACGACCGGGAAGCCGAAGGGAATCGTGCACACGACCGGCGGATACATGGTCGGCACGTACACGACGGCGAAATGGGTGTTCGACTTGAAGGAAGACGACGTCTTCTGGTGCACCGCCGACATCGGCTGGGTCACCGGGCACTCGTACGTGGTCTACGGACCCCTCGCGAACGGCGCGACGGTCGTGATGTACGAGGGCTCGCCCGACTGGCCCGACAAGGACCGGTTCTGGCAGATCGTCGAAGAACTGGGCGTGACGATCTTCTACACCGCGCCGACGGCGATCCGCGCGTTCATGAAGTGGGGTGGGGAGTGGCCCGCGAAGCATCGGCTCACGTCGCTCCGCCTCCTGGGGAGCGTCGGCGAGCCGATCAATCCCGAGGCGTGGATCTGGTATCACAAGCACATCGGCGGAGAGAATTGCCCGATCGTCGACACGTGGTGGCAGACGGAAACGGGCCAGATCCTGATCTCGCCGTTGCCCGGCCTCACCGTGACGCGCCCGGGAAGCGCGACGCGGCCGCTCCCCGGGGTGACCGCCGACATCGTCGACGAGAAGGGCGAGACGGTTCCGGAGGGTGGCGGGTATCTCGTGCTCAAGCGGCCCTGGCCCGGGATGCTGCGCGGCATCTACGGGGACCCGGAGCGGTATCGCCAGCAGTACTGGGCGCGCTTTCCCGGGGTCTACTTCACCGGGGACGGCGCGAAGCGGGACAAGGACGGATATTTCTGGCTCCTCGGCCGCGTGGACGACGTGATGAACGTGGCCGGGCACCGGATCTCGACGATGGAAGTGGAGAGCGCGCTCGTGGACCATCCGTCGATCGCGGAGGCGGCGGTCGTGGGACGGACGCACGAAATCAAGGGAACCGCCGTCGTTGCCTTCGTGACCGTGAAGGAGGGACGTGCCGGAGACGGAGCGCTGAACGACGAATTGAAGGAGCACGTGGTCAAGAAGATCGGAAAGATCGCGCGCCCCGACGAGATCCTCTTCACGGCCGATCTGCCGAAGACGCGAAGCGGAAAGATCATGCGTCGATTGCTGCGCGACATCGCCGACGGCAAGGCCGTGGGCGACACGACCACGCTCGCCGATCCCGGCGTGATCGCGCGGCTCAAGGTGAAGTACGAGGAACAGGAGTAGCGGCCCCGGAGGGCAAAATCATGAAAACCTTGATCGTTTGCGGTCTACTGGTTGCACTCCTCGTCCCCGCGACGTCGGGCGCGGCCGAACCCGCCCCGAAGAAGGCCACGCGCCCCGCCGCGGAGGCCACGCGCACCGCCGTGCAGGCATTCGTGAAGGCCTACGTCGACGCGGCGAACCGAGCGGACATCACCGCGATGATGGAGATGGTGAGCCGCAAGGAAGGCGTCGCGACGATCGGCGACGGAGAGATCGAACGCGGCTGGGAGGCCATTCGCCAAGGGAACGACGACATGGTGGGCGCCGAGGGCAGTTTCAAGATCTCGGTCGGCTCGATCGACGTGCTGCCGCTGGGCGCGTCCGCGGCGGTCGCGATCGCGCCGCTCTCGACGACGCTCGTGACCGCGGCCGGAGCCGTCCAGGCGTCGGGCGCCATGACGCTCGTCCTCGAGAAGACGGCCGGAAAGTGGTTGATCATCCACGAGCACGTGAGCCACCAGGTGCCGGAGGCGGAAGGCGACTAGCCTACGCCTCGCTCTGGTAGTCGAGGATGATCCAGAAGATCCAAAGCGAGAGGCAGAGCCCCAGGCCCACCACGGGGCGCCAGAGCGCCAGCAACGCGGCGGCGACGTAGACCAAAAGGCCGAATCGGTACGCGTTTCGAATCTTCGCGACGTGCGTCTCGGACACCCCTCGCTTCAGAAGGCCCCGCCCGCTCGCCACCGACCAGAAGACGTTGAAGGCGATGCTCACAAGCACGAAGGTGCCGCAGTAAAACGCGGTCGCCGTGTGCTCTCCGGGCTGCCCCAGATACTCGGCCAGGAGTGCGGTGGGGAAGGGCACGAACGTCACGAGGAGGAGCATGGCCCCGTTCGCGTAGAGGAACGGCGTGTCGACGCGGTGGATCAGCCGGAAGAGGCCATGGTGATTGATCCACATGATGAGGATCGCGAAGAAGGAGAGCAGGAAGGCCACGTAGGAAGGCCAGAGCGCCACGAGCGCGCGCAGCACCTGCGCGTTCGTCGTCGCCTCGTGGACGTGCGGGACCTTGATCTCGAGGATGAGGAGCGTGATCGCGATCGCGAAGACGCCGTCCGAGAACGCCTCGACCCGCCCGGTTTCCTTCTCCAGCGCCTCGGTCACGCGCCTGCTCCGGGGCGGGGGACGGCCACGCGCCGGAGCACGTCGAGGATCGCGGCCCCGTACGCTTCGGCCTTGTGGGGCCCGATGCCGTAGCATAGTTCCAGTCCCTCCGGCGTATTCGGCGCCATCGTGGCGATGTCGTCGAGCGTGCGGTCGGAGGCGACCACGAAAGCCGGCACGGAGTCCGCGCGCGCGCGCTCGAGCCGCCAGCGACGAAGCGCCTCGAACCGCGCCGCGTAACCCGCGGGCTTTTCGTCCGCGAAGGGGTCGCCGCGCACGGCGACCATCCTCCCCGGTCCCCCCGGTCCCACGTTCCCCGGCCGCGTGAGCGCCGGCCGCTTCCCGCGCGATCCCCGCCTCGTCGCGCGCGCCGCGAGCGACGGCAGGACGAGGCGGGCCTCGCGCTTCCCGGCCAGCACCGCGGCGCCGAGCGGCGTCAGGATCATCAGCGGATACTCGCCCTCGGTGAAGTCGACCCATCCGGCCGTGACGCACCGCTGCACCACCTGGCTCAGCCACGCGTCCTGGAATCTCGAGAGGGCGCCGAATCCGGGTCGCCGGTCCAGGCCGTACCGCGTCAGCCGTTCATCCGACTCCCCGCGCAGGAACTTCACGGTCGCCTTCATGCCGAGCCGGCCGTCCACGTGTTTCACCGCGGCGAGGACGGCGCCCGCGATCTCGGCCCCGCGCGCGTCGGCGGCGCCTCCGTCCGCGCTCAGGGCGGCGCCCTCCGCGAGCTCGCGGCAGACGTCGCAGCGGCCGCAACCGTGAAGCGTCTCGGCCTCGTCTCCGAAATACCGGAGGATCGCGTCATGGCGGCACGTGCCCCCTTCCGCCCAGCGAAGGAGGTCGCGGAACATGGACCAGCGGTGCTCCACCCACGCGGCGGTGGCGTTCTCCTCGCGGGCGCCGCGCTCGATCAGCGCCTTTCGCCGCGGGATGTCGGACAGCCGGAGGAGGAGGACGCCGAAGGCATCCTCGCCGTCGCGACCGGCGCGCCCCACCTCCTGGTAATAGGCCTCGACGGAGTCGGGCGGCGACAGATGCAGCACGGCGCGCACGTCGGCGCGATCGATCCCCATGCCGAAGGCGTTGGTCGCGGCCACCACCTCGAGGTCGCCCGAGAGGAACCGCCGCTGCACTTCCGAGCGGTGCTCGCCCGAAAGTCCGGCGTGATACCAGCCGGCGCGCCAGCCCACGGCGCGCAAGCGCTTCGCCTCGGCCTCGGCGTTGGCGCGACTCAGGCAGTAGAGAATGACCGCGCCCGGCTTCGTCACGCGGTCGTGCGGGACGCCCAGCGCTTCGGCCATCGCGTCGTCGATCCCGCCGTGGAGGTCGTCGGCGGAGTCCACGTTCACGACGCGGAGGGAGAGGTTCGGCCGCGCGAATCCGCGCAGGATCTGCGGGGTGTCGGCGCCCAGGCCCAGCTGGGTCACGATGTCGTCGCGCACCGCCGGCGTGGCCGTCGCCGTGCACGCGAGGACCATCGCGGCGGGGAAGCGCTTCAGGAAGCCGCCGATCTCCATGTAGTCGCGCCGAAAATCGTGGCCCCAGTGGCTGATGCAATGCGCCTCGTCGACCGCGATCAGGGGCGGCGCCAATTCGCGGGCCATCTCCTGAAAGCCCGGGTAGGGAAGCCGCTCGGGGGCGACGTAGACGAGGCGGTATTCGCCGGCGCGGATGCCTCGGAGGCGCCGGCGCACTTCCTCGTCGGTGAGCGTGCTCGCCAGATAGGTCGCGGGCACGCCGCGCTGCGCCAACGCTTCGACCTGGTCCTGCATCAGCGCGATCAAAGGCGAGATGACGAGCGTGGTCCCCTCGAGCATCGTCGCGGGCAATTGGTAGATGAGGCTCTTCCCGCCGCCGGTGGGGGCCACGAGGAGCAGGCGGCGATGACGAAGGAGCGTTTCGAGCGCTTCCCGCTGACCGGGACGGAACTCGGAATAGCCCAGGCGATGAAGCGCGGACTCGAAGGTCGGAAGGGTGACGGTCATCGTGGTACCGGCCGGGAATCTAGCAGATCGCGAGGTCGAGTGCTAGGATGCCCGGGCCGCCCGAGCCGAGCGCGACAGATGCGTCCCTTAAGGAGGAACCGTCATGGTCCCGGTCATGTCGCTCTGGATCCCAATCTTTGTGTCCGCGGTTCTCGTCTTCATCGTCAGCTCGATCATCCACATGATGCTTCCCTGGCATCGAGGCGACGTGAAGGAACTTCCCTCGGAGGACGCTGTCATGGAGGCGCTCCGGCGGGCGAACGTGACCCCCGGCGACTACGTGACACCCTATTGCTCGAGCATGAAGGCGATGAAGGACCCGGCGTTCATTGAGAAGCGGAACAAGGGACCCATCGCGTTCATGACCATCGTGAAGGGCGGCCCGCCGACGATGGGGTCGAGCCTCCTCCTCTGGTTCCTCTACAGTTGCCTCGTCGGGGTGTTCGCGGCGTATCTGACCGGCCGCGCGCTCGGACCGGGCGCTCCGTATCTCGCCGTCTTCCGTTTCGCCGGCGCCGCCGCTTTCATGTGCTATTCGATGGGGTTACTCCAGAATTCCATCTGGTACAAGCGGAACTGGACCGCCACGATCAAGACCATGATCGACGGCCTCGTCTACGGCCTCGTGACCGCGGGCGCGTTCGGCTGGCTCTGGCCGCGGTAGCCGCGTAGGAGGGGAAACCCTGGCAGACGACGAACGGCTGGTTCGAAACGTCTCGGATACCGCGCGCTGGGTAGCGGCGTTCCGCGCCTGGGAGACCGAGCGCCCCAATCCGCTCTTTCGCGATCCCTTCGCGCGGCGGCTGGCGGGGGAGCGCGGCGAACGGATCGCCCGAGAGCTACCGTTCCGCCAGGGCCGGGAGTGGGCCCTCCCGATCCGGACCTACCTCTTCGACGCGTTCATCACGGAAGCGCTCGCGCAGGGCGTCGACCTCGTCGTGAACCTGGCGGCCGGACTCGACGCGCGGCCCTACCGCATGGACCTTCCGCCCGCCCTGCGATGGGTGGAGGTCGACCTCCCCGAGATCCTCGAGTACAAAGAGGGGATTCTGGCGGGCGAGACGCCGCGGTGCGACCTTCGCCGCGTGCGCCTCGACCTCGCCGACGAGCCCGCGCGCCGGGACCTCTTCGCCGAGTTGGGGCGGGAGGCGAAGCGCGCGTTGATCGTGACGGAGGGACTCCTGATCTACCTGACCCCGGAGCAGGTGGGCGGGCTCGCGCGCGATCTCGCGGCGCCCCCGTCCTTCCATCGGTGGGCGATCGACATTTCCTCCCCGGGATTGAAGAAGATGATGGATCGGGAAGTCGGCGCGCGCCTGAGCGAAGCGCGCGCCCCCTTTCAATTCGCTCCCGCCGAGGGGCCGGGCTTCTTCGAGCCGCACGGATGGCGCGCCGTCGACGTTCGGTCGTTCTTCAAGTGGGCGTCGAAGATGCATCGCCTCCCGCTCTGGATGCGCCTGTTCGCGCTCTTGCCGGAATCGAACGGACGGCAAGGGCGGGCGCCTTGGTCCGCGGTCTGCCTCCTCGCGAAAACGGGAGCGTGACGCGTAGTGGGGCGCCGCTAGGGCCGCGCGTCGCCCAGCCCCCGGAAGGGCGAGTTCCATCTCCAGTTCGGGAAGCGAGCGTCGCTCGCCACGTTCCACGCGAACTCGAACAGCGTGCGGGCGTCCCCCTCGATACCCGCCATGTCCCACGTCGCTGGGTCGTACTCGTCCGCCGGCTGGTGGTACTTGGTCTGCACGTACGCCTGCAGCGAGGCCAAGACGGTCGAGTCTTTGGGGAGTCCGGCGTTGTCCGGCCCGCCCACCGCCAAGAATCCCGGGACGCCGCGCTTCGCGAAGGGGTAATTGTCCGCGCGGTAGAAGGCGCCGAGTTGCGGCGCGCCGTCGTCCTGGAGCTTCCGCCCGATCCGGGCCGCGGCGGCGGCCAGGGGTTCCTCGAGCTCGGAATTGCCGAAGCCCGTGACGCTCATCCGATCGTAGGCGCCGTACGGAAAGAGCGCGTCGATCGCGACGGCCGCGGCGATCTTCCCCAGGGGCCGGACGGGATGCCGCGCCAGGTACTCGGAACCCAGGAGCCCGCGTTCCTCGGCGGTGGTCGCGACGAAGACCACGGTTCGCCGCGGCGCGCGGTTCATCCGCTGAAACGCTCGCGCGATCTCGATCAACGCGCCGACCCCCGTGGCGTTGTCGACGGCGCCGTTGAAGATGTTGTCCCCGCTCCGCGCCGAGTCCCGGCCCATGTGATCCCAGTGCGCCATCAGGACGACCGACTCGTCGGGAGCCTCCGAGCCGGGCACGATCCCGATCAGGTTTTGCGACGTGATCGCGCGGACGTTCGCCTCGAGCGAGAGGTCGAGCGCCCCCGGGAGCGACCGCGCGCGGAAGCCGGGAGTGCGCGCGGCCTTCACCTGCGCATCGAAGTCCAGACCGGCCGCCCGAAAGAGTGCGCGCGCCGTGGGCTCCGGGATGTGGATCGTCACTTCGAAGGCGGGCTGGGTCTTTTCGGGCGCCAGGAAGTGTTGGCTCGCCCCGAGCCCGCCGCCGGCGAACAACGCCCAGGGATAGCCGGCGGTCGAATCGGTGTGGACGACGATGGCGGCGCGCGCGCCCCGTTGCGCCGCCTCCGAGGCCTTCGCGGAGGGGACGGTGTGCCGCGTTCCGGTCGCTCCGGCGAAGGTGGTGGTGTCGTGCGAGGCGGTGCCCGGATCCCCGTAGAGAAGGATCACGGTCTTGCCGGCGAGATCCACTCCCGCGTAGTCGTCCCATCCGTACTCCGGCGCGACCACGCCGTGGCCCGCGAACACGAGCGGGCTTCCCTCGATCTTGACCCGTGGCTTGGGAAGGCCGAGGCGCGGCACGAACTCCTCCCGAAGCGCGGGCCGAAGCGTCTCCTTGCCCATGCGCAGGGTGAGCCGGGGTTTCCCCTGGATCGTCGTCTCGACGAGCGGCACGCCCTGCGCGTACCCCGTCTCTCCCGCCGGGACGAGGCCGGCGCGCCGGAACGCCTCCGTGACGTACGCGAGCGTGAGCGTCTCGCCGCGCGTGCCGGGTGCCCGGCCTTCGTACTCGTCCGACGCGAGAACGCGGACGTGCTCCGCGATCGCGGCGCCTTCGATTCCGCGCCACGAGCGAAGTAGATCCTCTTCGGTCGAAGCGGGCGCGGCGGCCGTGGCGCCGAGCAGGAGCGCGCCACAGGCGATCATCAACGCGATGCAGGTGAGGACTCGAATGCGACTCATCGGGGGGTTCCTCTTCCTTTCCGGCCGAGCGGGGACAGAAACCAGGCGACGCTGATCGGCGGGCCCGGCTTCGGGTCCGGTTCCCAGACCAGTTCGGCCAGTTCGTCGAACAGCGCGTTGATCCGTTTCAAGCGGGCGGCCGACGGTGCTGTGACCACGCGGAAGAACCAGTGGTTTCGGCCCCGCCCCTCGAGGGTCCAGTGCGGTGCTAAGAAGCCGGCCGCGTAGTCGCGCGCCGCCTGCCTCGCCGCGGCGGCGCCGGCCCGCGCCAAGGGGGCGCGATTTCGGGGAAGCCGCCCCGCGCGGGCGAGCCGCATCCGGGGCGCGATGGTCTCGTAGAGCACGGCGGGCCGGCCCCGGGCGCCCGTTTCCTCCCGGGCGCGGACGAGGCCGACGTCCTCGAGCTTCTTCACGTGGTGGTAGATCGCGGTGGGGCGGCGGCCGAGGGCACTCGCGAGGGCCGCGATCGTCATGGGGCCATTCGCCGCGAGACGATCCCCGATCTCGTGGCGGAGCGGAGACGCCAGGGCCCGGATCTGCTCGGGCCGGTCGATCCAATAGGTGGCGGGCTCCCCGTTTCGGTGACGGCTCATTTTTCAATAATATTCAATTGAATTGAATAAATGCAAACGCTATCTTCGAGGGACACCGAAGGCCGGGCCATGCACCGAGGGGGTTTCGTATGAGAAGCGTTCGCCGTTCGATCACGCTCACCGTCGCTCTAGTCACCGCCGTCGTGGGCTTCGTCACGCTCGCGGCGGCCACCATTTCGGAGCCGGCGTTCGTCCTCGCCTGGGGCGGGCGGGGCTCGGCTCCGGGACAGTTGCGCCGGCCGCACACCATCGCGACCGGTGTCGACGGGACCGTGTACGTGGGGGACACCGACAACGATCGCATGCAGCAATTCGACGGAACGGGAGCGCATCTCTCGACGATTGCCGGCGCCTCGTCGGGTATCGCCGTGGGCCCGGGGCGGATCGTGGTGGGGAAGCCGGGTCTCGAACAGGTTTGGGTTCTGGATGCGCAGGGCTTCGAGCTCGCGCGCTGGGGATCGGCGGGGTCGGGACCGGGACAATTCCGCACGCCCTACGACGTGGCGCTCGACCCACGCGGGAACGTCTACGTGACCGACATCGGAAACCACCGCGTGCAGTACTTCACCGGCGACGGCGCTTTCCTGGGCGAGTGGGGCGGATTGGGTTCCGGGCCGGGTCAGATGCAGTATCCCCAAGGCATCGGGGTCTCTCCGTCCGGGGACGTCTACGTCGCGGACTCCGGGAACAGCCGCATTCAGAAATTCACGCGCGAGGGCGCCCCGGTGACCGCGTGGGGATCCTTCGGCGCCGGGCCGGGCCAATTCAACATGCCGAACTTCATCGCGGTCGACCGGCGGGGCCGGGTCTATGTCGCCGACCAGCGAAACAGCCGAATCCAACTATTCGGCGGGGACGGCGAATTCCTCGCGGCGTGGGGCTCGCTCGGGTCGGGGGAAGGGCAGTTCGACGAGCCCGGCGACGTCGCGGTCGATCCGGCGGGCAACATCTACGTGGCGGACACGAACAATCATCGGGTCCAGAAATTCTCGCCGGCG
>Ga0070698_100005917_pt1 | contig 13340 bp, 16 predicted proteins | sample KBSK1502metaG_FD_65477 | JGI IMG/M metagenome (GOLD analysis project Ga0070698, IMG submission 65477) | Corn, switchgrass and miscanthus rhizosphere microbial communities from Kellogg Biological Station, Michigan, USA - KBS K1-50-2 metaG | ecosystem: Host-associated > Plants > Roots >... | reverse complement strand
AATTTACAACAGGACTGCGCCAGCCAAGGCACATATAAGCCCCGCTCTTGACAACTCGACCGAAAAATCGCGAAACGGATTTTTTGAAAAAGGGGGGCTGGCGGAGTCGGGCCGAAGCGTCGATTGTAACGCTTACATCTTCTGCGGCGGGCACTGCTACACCTATACATTCTTGCCTCTCTCCAGCTAACCATCGCGCAAATTGGCCAACGGAAGTCGCTTAGAAAAAGACGTGTCTGTTACACAAGAAATTTGGCGAAAGAAGAAGCCGAGACAGCCAAAAAGCTCGTCTCGGCCTGTACTCAGCTGGCGCTTTCCTCCGTCTGTTCATCCGGCGACGGATCGTCTGTCACGACAGTCAACGACCGCGCCCGCTTCCGCATTCCGAGCGCTGTTTCAAGCTTCCGTGCCTGCGCGAAACTATCAGGGGTTCGACGGTGGTAAAGGGTGTCTACTAGAGCGGCATGGGGCACACCGGTGCGACCTTTAACCGCGCGCTGTTCACCCTCAGTGGTGCGCACCCCTTTGACTAATTCCCGTGCTCTTGTCATGCTGACACCCAACACTTCGGCGACCTCTTGAGCGCTGATTATTCCGCTCTTTACCACGCGCTCACGCAAGTTCATAGCGTTCCACATGGCCCGTGAGAAGCGCGCTGTTTGCGTCTCGGGGAGCGCACCGTCTGTATCAGCGAGTGCGCGGTCCTCATCGTTACTACCGCGCGGTTCTTGATCGTCCGGGTGCGCTCCTTTCGTCAGTCCAGCACGCTTCGCAACCACCCCAAAGGTGTCGGCTAAGCCACCGACTTGTGCGCTACGTACCTGCGCATTGGTGCGCGCTCGGACTTCTCGTAACCGCGCCTGAGCGACGATCAAGGCTTCTTCCTGATCGGTTTCAGCCGCGATCTCGTGAGCCGTTTTGATGCGCGGTTGGGCGAGCACGGAGGGCACGATGAGAATCAGTAGCAGCACAATTACCGGCGGCGCAGAGATGAGTAGCGGGTTAACGTAGAGCGCCGGTTGGGTGAAGATACTGACCTCGGTATACTGTGCGGGGTGCAGGGTGGCGGCCGCTTCGTAGTTGGCGACAACCGACAAGCTACTGCACACCGCGATAATGAATCCTGGCGCGAGGAGTGACAGCCGTTTACCGGTGGCTTCGTACTTCTGCAACGCCGCCCAGGTTGTTACCGTCGCCGTCAGATCGATGGCCAAACCGACACACCAGCTCTGGATATCGATACCCCCGATGAGCGCCCCCAGCTGCTCGGTGTTGTAGGCATGGAACAGCATGGCCACCTTCGGGATACTCACCGCCAGCATGACGAACTGGACACCGAGGAAAAACCAGCGCAGGAAATTGCGGTTCATGTTGACCTCCAAGCGTGCTATGATGAACTCATGTCTATAGCTGCACGGCCTCAATGGCATCCTCATTGCATGTATGAGGGCAGTATCTTGTGTTCTAGCTGCCCTCACCGCGTGCGTTAAGCTGCCAGCAACGGGCTGGGTGGCTGCTCATCGTCATAAGCGGTAAACCAGCGTGGCTCCAACCAGGCCGTGCCGGGAACTAAGGGCCGGGGCAGCGCTGCGAATTTGAAGGCTGTACCGACCTGCCAAGGTGTATTGGTCGCCGCCAACACCTGCCGTGTCCAGTCGCGCATCTTGACCAGCCGCTTCTCGCCCTCGAAGGTGGTGAAGGCCACCGTCATCGACGTCGTGCCGAACAGATCCCGGTAGGCTTGGGCATTGAGCAATCCCAAATAGCCCCGGATCTTACGCTTAAAGTAGAACTGCTCTTCCGTACTCCGGTCATGCTCCAGCAATACCGGGAAATGCTGGGTATTGAAGGTATTGCGGAAGTCCAGATAGGCGTCGGGAATGACGGAAAAGCTCTGGCCTTCCGGCAGTTTCACCTTATATGGCCGCCGCTTCAGTACCCGCTCGTGGGTAAAGCTTTCCAGGTAGAAGCGCTTGTCGGCACTTTTGAGCAGGGCCGCCGCGATGATCACATCGTTTAGCTCTAGCTCGTGTGCCACGAACAGGCCATGCTTATCGACCTCGTTGCCTGCCCGCCATGCCTCATGCACGTCAAAGCCGAGATGAGCGAGATAGTGCATCCCCTCTGGGCCGAGCGTGTAGTAGTAACGCCTGCTATACCAAATCATGGTCGGTGTCTGGTGTTTAACAGCATAGCCATCGAACTGCACGTAACCCTCATCCACCAGCGTCTTGAGCCGCCGCTTGACGGCCTTGATCGACCCGGGACGATAGTGCAACCGACACAACTGTTCCGGGGTCGCCAGGTGGAGCTGATAGAGCCCCACCCCCAGCTGATCGCTACCGCGTAGTAGCAGCTCGTACATCGGCCGCATACGGAAAGTACTCATGGCTCATCCACCTCTCCCCAGCCGGAGATCGGCAGCATCAACGGGTCATGGGTGATCGGCACAGTGGTCGTACCGTCCGGTTGTGGCGCCGGTGGCGACTTGTCCGGATTCCTGAACAACTGCTCGACCTCCGCGCGGCGGTGGCAGTACTTGGCCCGGGTCTGTGCCTGGATGGCCTGCATCCGTGCGGCCAGTTCGCTGCCAGTCAGGTGCGGCGGTGTGTCGAAGGTGTAGATCATGCCGACGTCATCACCGGAGCGCACGAATGCCGACCGCCGTGGTAGGGTACTGAGCCACTGGGCAACGAGCGTGCTGTTAGGCTGGCTCCTTTTACCGATCGGGTGCTCAGCCAAATGGAACATCATCATCCGCAGGTGGAAAATGAAATGGTAAAACTGTTCCGCAGCTGAACTGGGCACCTTAACCCAGTGCAGTGTCTCGCCGTGCATGACCACACAGCTCTTCGGGAACAGCACACCGGATGTCAGCTCACGGGAGTCTTTCGCTCCTCTGGCGACAGAAAAGAACTTCCGGCCGCAGTTAGCGAAGCCCACCACGGCATCCCAGGGGATAGCCAGGTGCGGATTCTTGGTGCGCATGACCTCGTACAGCAGGCTGTCGAGATAGGGCGTCGGATCGCTCACGAAGAAGTCTTCGTATTGCAGGCCACCGTTGAATTTCCAAGTGAGCTGCCTATCCTCGATGTCGACCTTGCCGCCGCGCCGATGCACCTGCAAGGGCCGCAAATAGATGTCGATAAACCGCCGGATGTGCGGATCGTCGGAGCCGAATTTAAGCAGGTAATCGCTCACTCGCGGCTCGATGTCCTCGGGCTTTACTTCTGCCTCGCCCTGCACCGGGAAGTAGTGCGCCATCTCACGCGCGTCATCGGCGTTGAGCTTAAAGCAGATCTTGGTTTGGGAGGTCGCCGTGGCATCCTGCAACCAGTCCGGCAGCTGCGCCCTGAACTGATGCGCCAGTACCACCCTCATCCCAAACTTGCGTCCCTCGCTAAACAACTTGGCGGCGTCTGGCGAGGCAAAATTTTGGAACTCATCGATAAACAGACTCACGCCTGGCCGCTGCGCCTCCGGCAAATCGCCGAACGAGAATAGGGCGGCGCTGATCTGGGCCACCATAATCGTGCCGATCAGCTTGGCGTCCTGCTCCAGCACCGTTGTCGGCAGCTTGATAAATATTACTTCCTTGTTTTCGATCGCCCGCCGGAAGCTGATCGTCGTCCGTTGTCCGACGATGTTCTGAATCAGGTCGCGGCCAATGAAGATCGCGCCTAAGCGGTTCAGCAGCGGGCTGATGCGGGTGTTCTGCTGCGCATCGGACAGGTTGTCATGTTCAGCCCAGAACTCATGCACCGTCCGATCGTGGACGTTCTTGAGAATGCCCATACGAAAGGCCCGGTCGGTCAGGAAGCGCCGCATGTGCATCAGCGTCATATTGGGGTTGTAGATCAAGGCGATCGTCGCCGTCTTGACGTACAGCGGCATATTGGCCTGCTTGAGCACATCCTCCCACAGCACGTCGAAGACATGCATCACGCGGTCTACCGCCTGTGCCTTTTCCTTGTGGGTACGGGGTTTGCCGCTCAATCCGAAGATATTTATGCCGTAAGGGTGCTCCTCGTCGAGCAAATCCAGCAGGTAGGTTTTAGCCAACCGCTCGGCTGACATTCCGGCAATGCACTTATCGGCAAGATCACCGTGCGGGTCGATGACGATCACGGCGTGACCGGCCTCGATGTCCTGGATGATCATGTTTTCGAGTAGGCCCGACTTGCCGCTTCCCTGGATGCCCTGCATACACGTGCCGCTGAAGCGGTCGATCTGCGACTGGAACAGGGTGTCGTGGGTTTCCGGATGGTAGCCGAGTTTGATGTAGTCAAGCAGGAGCAAATCACGCTCGGCCTGACTCAGCGAAGCGAGGTAGTCGTGTGAGAGGAAGCCCATCATGTCGTCCTTTCTTGACGCTAGGGGGCGTACAACAAGTCGAGCGGTGGCGGTGCGTATAAGCGGGTGGAGTTGGGACTGGCTTTGCCGGGTGGCGGCAGCTGGGGGCTGTCGTATACCTGATAGGGCAGCTGCGCCGCGTGCGTGCCACGATCGGAGGTGGCGTAGAGGATAATCCAGCCGGGGAGCGCCATGAACAGATAGATCCCGGCGCAGAACAAGGGCATGCCTGCCACTATATTCGCCCAGACACTGAGCACGAAAAACACTGACCACAGGATGCTCCAGCCGAGCACGAGAACCTTCATGCGTGTCTCCAGTCCAACTTGTCAAACCCGGCCACATCAGAAACCGCGTCGCTCCAGTTGTCGCTTCGTCTGTCGCTTGCGGGGGGCTACAACAGGTATAACCAATTTGACCTGGGTCGTAAAGGTATAACCCGGTGCACTAGGACTAATGTGGTATATGTGGTGGCAACGAGTTCCTACCAAAAAGAGGTGATATGCATGCCGGACGATACGACGCCGTGGGTCGTGAAGGGTGTGCCCGAACTCACACGGCGCATGGTCAAAGGCTACGCGGCTCTGAACCACCTGACGATGGCCCAAGCCATTCAGCTGCTCGTATCGCGCGGGCTAGCAGCCGGGATAACTCCCACGCACGATCCCGCCTTGGGTGTGCTGCGAGATATGCCCGAGCAAGTGTTGGCCGAACTCGTGAAGCGCGTGGCCGAAGAGACCCGGCGCAGGAACTCCATGCCGCTAGAGGACAGGCTAGCCGAAGAAGCCGAACGGTTGCGCTCCATCGGCCTCGGGCAGGTCGAGCCGAGCGTGGGGGACGTAGATATGAATAAGATGATGGCGGAGTTCCTGCGATCGACAGAGGAATGACCCGTCCTCTTGCAGATTTCGCGGCCCATATTGCCTTCGATCCGAGATTACCACCTACATAGGCCTTACTAGGCCTCCCGTTAGTTTTCTATCAACAGCATCTAATGTGCCAGATAACTAACGATGGTTGGTCAAGTTCGGCGGGAGGGTCCTAGAAATTAGCAACGGAGCCACTTGGTTGTTTCTCGTCAAGTCCGCGCTAGTTCAGGCCTTGCGTCCCAACCTGACCAACCATCGTTAGTCTGCTACCGAGTACGCAGGCTTGAACTCTAAGATACCGTCTTGATCGTCAAGGCCAGAGCAATGAGCGTTGTCCGCCTGGGGACTCACGCCAACGGGTTGGCGCTCACCCCTGCGTTCGCCGCAAAACTGGCTGCGGTCTATCGAGGCCTCTCCTTGGTCTACATGGGATCAGGTCGCTTCGACGATCAATTGACCAGCGCGAAGCGTGCTGTCGAACTAGCGCGAGCCGCTGGCGATGAGGCGCAACTCGTCTGGGCGCTGCGCCGACGCTATGCGACACCACGACATCTTGAGGACCCAGCCGTGCGCCAGGAGATTCTGGCGATGGCGGAGCGCACTGGTCAGACCATGATTGTCGTCTTTTCGCACAACCTGCTCGCTGAACGGTACGCGAAAACTGGTGAGTTTGCGCTGGCGCTGCCACACATGGAGCAAGCCCTCACCGTGGCTGAACAGCGCCAGGATCCCATTCATCTTGCCTGGCAACTGCGCAACTTCACCCGCTTCCTGTTTGCTTCTGGCGATTGGCAGCGTGCGCGTGCAACGTCGGCGCGCGCCTCGGCGATCATGCGCGAGGCAGATCGGCACGGCATGACCTGGCACGCAGCCGAAATCTCGATCTGGCCCGGGATGCTGGCGCTAGCACAAGGACGCGAGGAGGAGGGTCGGCGTCTTCTCGAGCAGGCAATGCAACGTGTCGAGCGCGTAGGAAACCTCTTTAGGCTTGATGCGCCCACCTGTTTGCTCGCCGAGGCCGATCTGCTGGCAGGTCGTGCTGAGCAGGCGCAGCTCCGCCTCACGGCATTTCTTCAGACGACTCAATTTACTCCGCCTCAGACCGAGGCGTTGGACGCCCCCGTGCGACTGGCATGGGCCGAAGGCGCGCTGGGGCAGATAACGCAAGCCGAGGAGATAGTGGCGACAGTCCTTGCCAGCGCTGAGCTCCTCGTTCGCGTGGAGGCGCTTCGAGCGCAGGGGCTCTTGCCGTCATGCAGGGGCGCTGGAACATGGCCGCCGACGCGCTGGAGGAGGCGCTGGGATGCGCCCGCGCCATGCCCTACCCGTATGCCGAAGCAAAGTCGCTGTGGGTCTAGGGCAAATTGGCGTCGGCGCGTGGCGATCCAGCAGCGGCGTGCAAGCGTTTTGAGCAGGCCCTGGCAATCTGCGACCAACTCGGCGAAGGACTCTACCGGAAACATATCGAGCGAGCTCTTCAAGAGCTGGCGGCTGATGGGCGCTTCACGACCTCCTAGCGCCCGGAGGCGGTGCAATCTGCATGCCACCTGCATGCCACGATCTTCAGGAATCACCCCTCGCAGACGTTCCCACACTGCTGCAACGGTGGAACACACCGCCGCACGACTCCAGCGCCCGAAGGGCCAAATGTCTGGTGTCTGACAGCCGTCTTTCCGAAAGGCAGCGAACCATAGATCATGTCGGCGTGTGTGGAAAAACATGTGGTGAGGAGTCCAGCGCACAGCAATTTGAGTGGGCTATCAGGATCGATAGCCCTCACCGTGTGCTTGGAGAAAGAGATATGCACATGGGCCAGCACAGGACAGGAGCGGTTCATCTCCCCTGCTGGCCCATGTGCGACAACAGCGCGCTAGTGCTGCCCCGGCGTGCCGGTGGGCTTGGCGCCTGGCGTGCCTGTCGGTTTGGCCCCCGGCGTACCGGTGGGTTTCGCCTCCGGCGTGCCTTCTGGCTTCTGCCCCTCATCGCCCTCGCTCGTCACATGGATAGCGTCGCACTGCTTGGCCAGCTGGCCTAGCGGAATCCCCTGCTGCGCCGCGTCGAACACCTTGTCGACAATCGTCATCGTCTCGCTTGTCGTGGCGGACGGCGCCGAGAAGGTTTGTTGCCCTGCGGCGGGGGTCCCGGCCGTTGGAGGTTTGCCCTTGGTCGTCGGCGTGCCGTGCGTGGTGGCGCCGCCGGTGAGACACGCGTCGTCTCCCCCGTTGTGCTCGATCGCCGCGGTGATTTCCAGCGCCTGCTGGATCTCGCCGAAGCCGACCGCGTGTCCATCAGCGCCGACAAAGAGCGTGCAGATCTGCTCCTGCGCCTTGGCCGCATCGCCAGCAAACATGGGGGCGAAGATGGTAGCCAGGCGCTGCGCGTCCCCATTGCTCGCGCACGCCGCAGCGCGCGCGGTGGTCCCCCCGTTGTCTTGCTGGGGCGCATTGACGCCTGGCACGTGCACCGTGCCGGTCGCCACCGCCGCTGCCGTGGCTCCGCCGCCGACCACGAGCGTGCCCACGACGGCGACAGCCACCGCATGTCCTTTGAGCGCGGCCAGCGCCGTGGCTAGCCCTGAACCCGATGCCATAAGTCCTTCTCTTCCTTCGGTCCGACCGTGCGGTGCGCACGCGATCTGGGAGCGGCGCACGCAGCGTCGGATGTGTCCCAACGACGCGCAGAACGCGCGTTCATGTGGGAAGTTGCGCGCAGCTGGCGTCATGTTACGCCTACCACCGGAAACGTGGACCATCTAGCCCAGATAGGCTAGTCGACGTCTCGCTGACACAGTGCAGATCCTCGCTGGACAGGGGAGGTGGGAGTCGCCGCACGACCCATGAGGCGCTGCACGAGGCGCTGCTGGCTGTTGTCGCATGCGCCCCGCGCCACGCGTCGCTGATCCACGTCATGTGGCTGTGTCCCCGCAACAGCCCCGACCTGCTCACACAACGCCGCCCAGGTGGGATACCGCTGGCAACGGGAGCGATTGGCGCAGCCGTTTTCCTCTTCCAGCTGCTGCCTGCACTGAGGGAGGCACTGCACCAGCTCATATTCATGGCGCAGCGGCTCTTTCATTACCACTGGACAAGCTTTCGGAGACTGGCTGTCTTCTTAGACATGTCCCTTCTACCCATAACATTTGAGCGCATGTGGGCAACTAGAGAATGCGACATCGGCTGCAGGTGGGCCCACTCTACCTGGTCGCTGAAATCGCACAAGAACTCGGGCTGCTACGTCGGGTGCTACTTCGGAGGAACGCCGCTTGAGATCTGTGCTTCCATCTCACGCCCTGCTCAGGTGTGACCCAGCGGCGCTGCCCCGCTCCTGACCACGATGGCGGTCACCGCCAGTTCGCTCGGGACCTGGCTTTGGTTCCGACGTCTGCGTCATCGGGTCTGCGGTGGGAAAGCGCCTCTGTGATCCGCTGTTGCTCCCCTCTTCGTCCCCTGTAGTGCGTCTGTAGTGCGTACCACTTCGTGAGAAGGAGCTCACGCGAGGACAAGAACACACGACCAGGACCAGAAAGGAAGTCGCGATGCGACACCTACGACGATTGGGACAGCTGCGACGACTCGGCAGCGCATTCGTGCTCGCCGGCGCCTTGCTCGCACTGACGGTGTCGACGGCCTTTGCGGCCGCGCCCCACTTCATCAGCGCCAGCGCGGCGTTTGCGGGCAGCGGCCCCAACCTCAACGTCAGTTTCAAGGAAGCGGGGCTGGGGGACAATCTCCTCATCACCTATGTCGCTACCGCTGATGGCACGGCGGTCTACGCCTGCATCAATGGTGGTGGCAACCACCCCAAAGCCAGTAACAAAGAGACGGTGTCTGGGCCAGTGAGCGCCACGGGGACCTTCTCCTCGGGCAAGAACGGCACGATCAGCCAGACCCTGACGCTCCATCCGCCCAGCGCGGGCAACTTCAGTTGTCCCTCCGGGCAGAAGTTGGTGCTGGCGTTTGTCAGCTACAGCCATGTGGCGATCACCGACACGACCAACCATGTCACCGAGCCGATCTCGGGGACGTTCTCGCGTTGTTTGTTCGATAGTGGATTGGGGCTGTGCCCCTGATCCACTTCAGGACGCCTAGTGTGCGCTGGGGCGGCGGTGACCCCCGGCGCGCGTCGCACGCGACCGTAGGCGTAGAGCGCGCCGCTGGCGCGGATCATCTCGTCATCGGCGCGCTCTACGCGAGCAGCTGCGCCGTGCGGTAGGGTGGCGTGGCTCCGACCGTGGAGTGCAGCCCGCCGAGCAACTCCTCCCAGGCAGTGTGGAACTCGACAGCGTCGGCGCCGTGCGTGCAGGCTGTTCAGGCTGTTCAGGCCGTGCTGGCAGAGGCTGGAGGAGCAAGGAGTAGGTATTTCATCCACGCGCTGAGCGGACCCAGGCACTACAGCGACCTCGGTACAGAGCGACCTTAGTACCTGTGGACCTCCCACCCGTCTCCAGTAGCGTGAAACACGAAGCGGATACCTCGTGGATACCCCATGGCACACAAGCGAGGCGGTGGGGACGATGAGCGATCAGCAGCTACAGGGTCTGGCGCTTCTCCTGGTTGGTGTCGCTGTCCTGATTGTCAGTGTGGGCATCGCCTGGGCGCTCGCGCGCAGGTCCCGCGCCAGACGGGTTGAAGGGACGTGGTTGATCACCCTGCTGAGCGTGGTGTTGCTGCTCGCGGGCGCGGCGCTCTGCTACTTTGGCGTCAGCGCCATCGTGGAAGGGTAGGCGCATGGCCGCATCCCGTGGGCGCGCCGCCGTCTGCGTCACATCCAGCGCGCATTCCTCTTCGTGGGCTTGCTCTTGCTCTTCGGTGGCGTGGGCGGCTTTCTGTTCTTGTTTGTCGTGCCCACGCAGGTCTGGCGGCTGGTCCCCCTGGTGGTGCTCACAGCGATCGGCGAGGAGATTGGTTAGGTTGGCATGTCCGGCATGGGGGCCTGTTCGGCATGGTCGGCATCGCGATAGGGATGGAGCCGCTTTTGCTCGTCTCACCTTTGCTCATCTCGCCGTGCTGGCTCCGGGACAGCCGCTGTGATGGATGACGCAACACTCGCACATACGGTCTCCCTGACGCCGACTCGCGAGCACCTACTCGACGTGCGCTGGACGGCCGATACCCACAATCAGCCTGGGCTCGCGATGCCCGCATCGAGTGCATCGAGTGCATCGAGTGCATCGAGTGCATCGAGTGCATCGACCCCGGTCGCGGGCCCCGTGGCGGTACGGGAGGTGAGCAGATGGGCCTGTACGAGGCGATGACGACCCTGCCCCCTGGCAAGCATCTGCAGTATCAGGGCGCAGACGGGACGACGGTGGTGATCGAGGTGGACGTCACGGCGTCGGGCGCCGTCTATGCGGTCATGCGCACGCAGACGCTCGATGCGACAAGACACCCACGCTCGAGGAGTCGCGGCTACGCCATCAGCAGCCGCGCCGACTGCCGTCTTCTCGAACAGGCGGTACGCGACCTGGGCCTGGACCCGGACCAGTACCGCGTGCTCTAGCCAAGCAGACTTCATGCAGACGTCAAACTGCCGATCCTCGACTCGCCTCCCCTCGCCCGCGCGAGTGGGTCGCGTGACGGCGTACAGGAGTGGCCATGTGGCGGTTCCTGGCGCTCACGCGGCCAATCACACCAAGATCGCCGCAACGCTGCTGCCTCGGGAGCGCGGCGCACGTGGCGCTGCGTGACGTTGACCTGCCGCGGATCGTCAGCGTGACGGCGACCACAGCGCCACTCACACCAGCCATGATACCTCCACTGGTGGGGCAGACGCCTTCGTGCGGCGAGACGACCGAACGCGCCAGACGTGAGGGACTCCTCAGAGAGGAGTGTGGAGCGCCCTCACGACGACGCCTCATGGTGGGCCGCATACTGGACGCTAGGCCGAGGCGACGACCTCGTACATCTCCCGTACCGGCGGTGCGATAAACAGCGGCGCGAACTTCGCAACCTGCTCCTGATAGTACCCGCTCGCCTCACTCGCCAACAGATCGGCTTCCGATGCCCAGGAGGTGATGGCCATGCCCTTGTTGGCGGCCCGATCAATCAAGAGCGTTGTGCTCTGAAACCCCGCCTGCTGTTTTGCAGCGGGCAACACGGACTCCTGGTAGATGCGAATGGCCTCATCCACCTTGCCTGGCTGAAGCTGAATCGTCGTTACGCGGACGTGCATGACCCCTTCCCCTTCCTCCTGACCACTCAGGAACGATGCACAGACACCACAGCAGGTCGAGGCGGCTCCACTGCGCCGGTCCCAGTATGTCATATCGGGCAGCCTGCTTGTATCGGTCGAGCGAGACACTGCGATGACGGAGGGTCTGGAGGCGCCAACGGATCGGCGCATACGCCAATCCGCCCAGGCTGGGGGGGAGCGCGCCGCGACACTCAGACAGCGGGCTGAGATGGCGTCTTCTGCTGAGTTCTGCCTGGGTTCTGCCTGGGTTCTGCCGCTCGGCGGCGCCGCTCTGACGACGACTGTGCTCGATCGGTGGGTCGCACCCACCGCCCTCACCCCGAGTACGACGCGCATACAGTGGGGGACAAGGAGAACGGGCGTTGGCATGCCCCGATCCGACAACATGCCCTCCGGAATCCCAATCACGTCCGATCAGCGCCGCTCGCATCCAACTGATCCAACTGACGCACGCCCCTGGACACCTCCCGTTCGTCCCATTATTCCCACTGGCTACGAGTCGAGCGCTTCAGCGTCATATGCTTGCGTCATATGCTGCGCTGAAGCGTGTGCAGTCTGCGAAGCAAGGGGGCACAGACATGAGCGACGTGCTGGTCACCGGCCTCTTCCTTCTGATTGGTGTGCTCCTCGGTGTCGGTCTGAACGAGGGCGCCTGGTGGTATCGGCGCCGATGGCTCGAAGGACAAGAGCGGCGGAGTATTCGCGCCGCCCTGGAACTTGAATACGAATACAACCGAGCGGCATTGTGCAGTTGGTGGGACTCCTTATATGAACTCACGGCGACTGGCAGTGCTGAGGACCAAGCATTTGAGGACCGGCGGCGTCTTGCTACCGCACCGCTGCCCAGTTGGAGCTCGCTCATGTGGCAGAGCAATGCCGCAAAGCTCACGCGTATCCTCACAGAAGATGAGTTCAAGTTGCTCGTCGACCGCTATGCCAGCCTTGACACGTTCACGGTGCAGCACGCGGCGCTCCACAGCGAGTTTGCAGAGGCGAGGCAGCAAAACAAGGAAGATCCTCTGAGCTGGGGTGGAGCCAAGGCGACCTTTGTCATGCATACGCGTGCCGCATGGGAGACGTGTCGGGAGATTCACGAGACGTTCGCTGGCCGGGAAGTCGCGCTCACCCTCGACAAGTAACGCTGGTTGGTCAAGTAGGAGCCTCAAGTGGGAGAGAGCGGCCAACTCGGGCGGCGGAGCGGCGGTTGACGAGCGCCTCCAGTAGAGCTGCCGCTGAGCCCACGGGCACCACCACGCGCGTCCCCGCCGCAACGTCGCGTTGCACACGATGCGCGCGCCGGCGGCCGTTGCTGTGCTGGCTGGTCCTGATTTTTCCCCCAGCCGAGACGTGCCCTGGCGTCTCGGTGTCATCGGCTGCTGCTGCGGGGGCATCCGGCTTGGGGACTACCCCGACCGGCACGGTCCCTTCGGGAAGCGCGCCCACGAGCAGGCTGAAGGTGAAGGCGAGCATCACCAACTGCCAATGGCGGACGATGGCCCGTTCGGGGCGCATCTGGTCATCGGCCCAGCCCGGTTCATGTTTGACTGGCTTGTAGGGCGTAGATGGGCATAGATGACGAGCATGAAGGCGCAGGCGACGGGGCGGAGCATGACGTTACGCTTCCCGCCAGAACGACACGAGATGCTGCAAGCGGCGCGGGCGCGCCAACAGACGCTCGAGTTCCATCCAGACGAAGGTCCAGCCACCTCTGGCGCCCACATGCGGGAGGTGGCTGGAAGCATGGCGGGAGTTCAATCGTGTGAGAGTCAATCCACCTCCTAACAAGCCGCCTCCTACAAGCAGATCGGCGGGTCATCCGCTCATCTTCACGGCGCGACTTGAATCTGCGCCGTACCGGGCAGTGGCGGGAATCCTGCCACCGTGATGACCTGAGACGACGCTCGCACGTAGTGGCCGTAGCCCGAT
>Ga0070698_100005916_pt1 | contig 13341 bp, 11 predicted proteins | sample KBSK1502metaG_FD_65477 | JGI IMG/M metagenome (GOLD analysis project Ga0070698, IMG submission 65477) | Corn, switchgrass and miscanthus rhizosphere microbial communities from Kellogg Biological Station, Michigan, USA - KBS K1-50-2 metaG | ecosystem: Host-associated > Plants > Roots >... | reverse complement strand
TGCTGTCGGGACCGAGCCCGTGCGGGCGCACCAACATGCGCATAAAAGGCTGGATGGGCCGCGCCGACCAGCGCACCAAGGTGCGCGGCATGTTCGTCGATCCCGAGCAGATCGCCGAGATTTCCAGGAAGCATCCCGGCTTGGGCCGCCTGCGCCTGGTGATCGACTGGGTCGATCAGGCCGACGTCATGACCTTGAAGGTCGAGACGGCCCAGCCCTCGGCCGACCTCGAGAAGGCGATGGAGGGCACCATCCGCACCGTCTGCAAGGTCGGCGGCAAGGTCGAGTTCGCCACGCCCGGCAGCCTGCCCAACGACGGTAAGGTGATCGACGACATCCGTAAGTACACCTAAAGCGTAGCACGCAAGCGCCGTCGCGTCCGCACCGCTGGAGGTCGCCTCCCGGCAAAAGGGTAGCGGAAAGTGCGCAAACTCCCGCCAATGCCGATACAGCCGATGTTCGGGCAGCGGCGCCGGCACCGGCGCTGTCGGACGAGCGTAAAGTGCGCAGACCCCTCTGGAGTGCACTCTTGGCACTCTTCGCGAGAGACTGCCCGCTGTCGTGCTCTCGCACCAACCCGCCATACGGGCGCACTGGCAAATCCGCCACAATTCCCGTATCAATTCAGGGCGCGGCTGCTCCCGAACTCCCTCGTTCAAATAGGGTCCGCGCCAAGGAGGATATCTTGAAGAGACGCACTTTCGTCTCCGGCAGTGCCGCATTGGCTGCCGCCGGTTTCGTCTCGACGACGGCCTCGGCCGCGACCATCAAGCCCTATAGCTGGGATCTCAACCCGCCGACCGACACGCGCGACAACTTCATCGCCTGGGGCAAGTCGCGCGGCGAGGACCCGGTGTTCCTCGGCCAGCGCTGGGACCGCTTCCAGGCCTTGGTGAGGAACAAGGACATCTGGGGCGCCGCCACCATCCGCGCCTTCCTGCTGACGCCGCGCGAGGAATTCGCCTCGGTCAATCCGGCGATCCACAAGCGCGCCTACGAGCACGCCTTCCTCGACATCGGCTATGGCGTCACCATGTCGGGCCCCCATCTGCAGGCGCGCATGACCAACGTCATCGACGTCAAGCGCGGCGAGAAGGTGCTCGAGATCGGCACCGGCTCGGGCGTGCAGTCGGCCTACATCGCCAACCTGACCGACAAGGCCTACACCATCGAGATCATCCAGCCGCTCGCCCAGCGCACCCGCGGCGTCTACGACCGGCTGATCGAGAAGGGCTACACCGAGTTCCAGCACGTCAACACCAAGGCCGCCGACGGCTACTACGGCTGGCAAGAGGCGGCGCCCTTCGACAAGATCATCGTCACCTGCGGCATCGACCATGTGCCTCCGCCGCTCCTCCAGCAGCTCAAGTCGGGCGGCCTGATGGTGATCCCGGTCGGCCCGCCGGGCGCGCAGCGCGTGCTCAAGGTCGCCAAGACGCAAGGCGCCGACGGCTCGATCACGACCAGCCGCGAGGACATCTACGGCGGCAAGATCGTGCCGTTCGTGCCGTTCACCAAGCTCGACGGCGACAAGATCGTCGGCACGCACAACCGTTAAGTCTTCCGGACCGCGCGCGTCCCGCGCGCTCATGAGGCGCGCGAGACGCGCGCGGTCCCAAAGAACACGACCGGCAGGAGTCCCCCCTTGACCGTCCTGGTCGATCTCGACCATCGCCCGCCGCTTACTTTCTACCTGTCCGTCGGCCTGGTCGCCGGCAGCATCATCGCGCTGCAGATCGGCATCATGCGCGTGTTCTCGGTCGGCAGCTGGGCGCATTTCGGCTCGCTGGTGGTGAGTCTGGCCATGTTCGGCTTCGGGCTGACCAGCGCGGTGATGTGCGTCGGCAAGAGCTGGTTCGAGCGCCACTGGCAGGGCGCGGTTAAGGGCGCGCTGCTGGCCTTCGGGCCGCTCATGGTGGTGTGCAACCTTCTCGCCCAGCAGGTGCCGTTCAACGCCATCTTCCTGATTTCCGATCCGATGCAGAAGTGGCGGCTGTTCGCCAACTTCGTGCTCTATTTCCTGCCCTTCCTGGCCGGCGCGCTCTATCTCGGCACGGTCTTCCTGAAGGCGCAGAAGACTTTTAACCGCGTCTACTTCGCCGACCTCGTCGGCTCGGGCCTGTGCGGGCTTTCCGTCCTGCTCGCCATGTATTTCTACCGCCCCGACGATCTGATCATGGCGCCGTTGTTGCTGTGGCTGGTCGGCGGCGTGCTGTGGTTCGTGGCGTTGGGCGACCGGCGCGGCATGGCGATCATCGTCGGCGTCGCCGTGCTGTCGGCCGCCGTGCACTACGTGGCGCCCGGTGTGCTCGGCATCCCCAAGCTCGCGGTGTCGGACTACAAGGGCGTCGCCTACGCCCGCAAGTTCCCCGACAACCAGCGGATTTACGAGCGCGCCTCGCCGTTCGGCTACCTCGAGGTCTATTCGAGCTCCTACCTGCACTTCGCGCCGGGCCAGTCGGACAACGCCGCGTTCAACCTGCCCAACATGCCGGCCAACGCCTATCTCGGCCTCTACATCGATTCGGAGGGGCCGTCGGGCATCATCAAGGACCTGCCGGCCAGCGAGACGGCGTATTTCAAGTATCTCTCGATGTACTACCCGTACCTCCTGAAGGAGAAGCCGGACACGTTCGTGGTGCAGTTCGGCGGCGGCCTGTCGACCGCGGTGGCGCTGAAGTCGGGCTCCGAGCACGTCACGGTCGCGGAAGGCAATCCCGCGATCCTGACGGCGTTCCGCGAGGACAAGGGCCTGCGCGATTTCACCGGCGACATCCTGAACAACCCCAAGGTCACCGTCATCGATTACGACGGCCGCCTCTATGTCGCCCACACCAAGAACCGCTACGACGTGATCGACCTGTCGCTCGCCGATTCAGCCGGCCTGTCGAGCCCCGGCGGCTTCGCCATCGTCGAAAAATATTCCTACACGCGCGAGGCCATGAGCGCCTACATGCGCGCGCTGAAGCCCGGCGGCATCCTGTCGGTCACGCTGTGGAACAAGGAAGAGCCGCCCAAGTCGGTGCTGAAGCTCTACGCCACCATGGTCGCCGCGGCGCGTGACGTCGCCAATCAAGAGGGTGGGGGCCCGGATATCGCCAAGGATTTTTATGTCGTCTCGTCCTACCTCTCGACCGCGACCGTGCTCTACAAGCGCGGCGGTTTTTCGGCCGAGGAGATCGCCAAGCTCAACGCCCACACCAAGGCGATGTCGTTCGACGAGATCTACGCACCCGGCCTGAAAGTCGACGAATCGGAGCTGGCGCAGATCCTCCAGGACTACCACGACCAGTTCTTCTTCGAAGGCGCGCCGGCCGATCCGACGGCGCCTTCGGAGAAGGAACCCAACGACAAGCCGCCGCCCGGCATGACAGGCGGCGCCACCGCTGCTTCGGACGGCGCGCCGCAAGCCAAGGATGGCGCGCCGCCGCCACCGCGCCTGCCGGCCGTCCTGCTCGGCCGCTTCGACTGGTACTACCTCGTCAATGGCGGCTGGCAGAAGGTAGCGGACGACTACGTCTTTGACACCCGCGTGCTCACCAATCACCAGCCCTACTTCGCCGCCTACATCAAGGTGAAGGACCTGCTGAAATTCACCGACCGGCTGGAGCTGGTGCAGGACGAATGGGGCTACCTGCTTCTGTGGGCGACACTCGGCATCGCCGCGCTGTTCGCCTTCACCCTGGTGCTGTTCCCGCTGATCTTCGGCTGGCGCACCATCTTCAGCCGCTATCCGGGCAAGTTCGGCACCATGATCTACTTCCTCTGCCTGGGGCTGGGCTACATCATCGTCGAGGTCGGCATGATCGCCCACTTCATCCTGGCGCTCAGCAACGCCATCGTGTCGGCCTCGGTGCTGATCACCGGCATGCTGGTGTTCTCCGGCATCGGCAGCTTCGTGTCCGAGCGCTTCCTCGACCGCGCGCGCTCGATCATGCCGAGAATCTTCCTGGCGATCTTTCTGATCCTGACGCTCTATGCCTTCACCATCGACTACGCGTTGGACTGGATCGGCACGCTGCCCTATGCGCTGCGCATCGTGCTCTGCCTGCTGCTGCTGCTGCCGCCGGCCTTCCTGATGGGCTTCCCCATGCCGACGGCGATGACGACACTGGGTCGCCTGGGCAAGGATCATATGTTCCTGTGGGCGTGGGGCATCAACGGCTGCTTCTCGGTGATCGGCGCCGCCCTGGTGCCGATCGTGGCGACGAGCTTCGGCCTGCCCGCCGTCGTGCTGGTGGGTGCCATCGCCTATCTGGTGGCGCTGCCCGCCTTCTTCGCCGTGCTGATGCCGCTCCCAGCCGGGCGGCCAGCGGCCGCGTGAAGCGGCGTGCGTTGCTGCTGGGGGCGGCGCTTCTGATGCCGACGGCGGCGCGCGCGCGCACGACCAGGCAGGCCGTCAAGAAGGCGGCTGCGCCTGCCGCGCCCAAGCCGCCGTCCGGTCCGCAGCCGCTCAAGGAAGCGAAGACTCAGCTCGTCGCCTTCAACGCCTCGGCCTTCCCCTATCGCAGCCTCGTTCCGGGCACCAACAAGCCGTTTCTCGACGCGCGCGACGGCAAGAAGCGCGGTCACACCAGCCTGCGCGGCGAGGTCTATTGGGAAGAGCCGACCTACAGCGACCGCCGCTCGCTGCTCTATCTGCCGGCCGGCTACGACCCGCAGCGTCCGTCGCTGATGGTGCTCTTCCTGCACGGCCAGGGCGCCACCCTGGAGCGCGACGTGGTGGTCCGCCAGGCCGTACCGCGGCAGCTCGCCGACTCAAGCCAGAATGTCGTCCTGGTGGCGCCGCAGCTCGCCGTCGATGCCGGCGATTCGAGCGCCGGCAACTTCTGGAAGCCGGGCCATTTCGCCGCCTACATCGACGAAGCCGCCGAACGGCTGATGCGCCTCTATGGCGATCGCCGGGCCGGCGCGAACCTCAACCAGGCGGGCGTGGTGGTCGTGGCCTATAGCGGCGGCTATCTGTCGGCGGCCTATGCGCTCGACCGCGGCGGCGCCACCCACCGCATCAAGGGCGTGATCCTGATGGACGCGCTCTACGGCGACGAGGACAAGTTCGCCGCCTGGGCCGCGGCGCGCCGCCGGCAGGCGTTCCTGCTCAGCGCCTACACCGATTCGACCAAGGACGAGAACGCGGCCCTGCAGAGCCTTTTGGACAAGCGGCGCGTGCCTTTCACCAGGGGGCTGCCGTCTGCATTGACTCCGGGCACGTTCGCCTTCGCCGCCTGCGGCGGGCTCGACATGCATGGCGATTTTGTTACGCGCGCGTGGCGGCCCGACCCCCTGAGACACGCGCTGTCGATGATTCCCGGCTACGCGGTTCGTGCTAAACAGGGGGCATGAGCGATCCCGTGCGCCAGGAACTTCTGGACATCTTCACCAGCCGCGCCACCAAGCGCTATGGCTTGAGCGCGATCAACCAGCTCCAGCACGCGCTGCAGGCGGCGGCGCTGGCCGAGGCCGACGACGCGCCGCCTGCCACCGTGCTGGCCTCGCTGCTGCACGATGTCGGCCACATGATCCATCAGCTCGGCGAGGATCCCGCCGGGCGCGGCATCGACGACGTGCACGAGGAGCTGGGTGCGGCATGGCTGGCCGAGCGATTCGGCCCGGAGGTGAGCGAGCCGGTCCGCCTGCATGTCGCGGCCAAGCGCTATCTCTGCGCCGTCGAATCGGACTATTTCGCCAAGCTCTCGCCCGATTCGGTGAGAAGCCTTGGCCTGCAGGGCGGGCCGATGTCGGCCGGCGAGATCGACGACTTCCGCCGCCATCCCCTCTATGCCGAAGCCGTGCGCCTGCGCCGCTATGACGAAGCCGCCAAGGACCCGCGCGCCAAGACGCCGGACTTCGATCATTTCCTGCGCCACGTCGCGGCCTGCCGCCGCGCCTGACCCATGATCGGCCGCAGCGACGTCGAGGCCGCCTGGCGCCTCATCCGACCGCATGTTCGCCGCACGCCCGCGATCGAGCTTTCCGCCGGCGCGCTCGGCGTGGCCGCGCCGCTGGCGCTGAAACTCGAATCGCTGCAGCTCAGCGGCTCGTTCAAGGGCCGCGGCGCCTTCCACAAGCTGCTGGCCTCGAAAGTCCCGGCCGCCGGCATCGTCGCCGCCTCGGGCGGCAACCACGGCGCCGCCGCAGCCTTTGCCGCCCGCGCACTCGGCCACAAGGCCGAGATCTTCGTGCCGACCATCGCCTCGGCCGCCAAGGTGGCGCGCCTGAAAGACTACGGCGCCGTGGTCCACCAGGTCGGCGCCGTCTATGCCGAAGCACGCGCGGCCTCGGAGAAGCGCGCGGCCGAGACCGGCGCGCTCGTCGTTCCCGCCTATGAGGATCCCGTGGTGTTCGCGGGGGCCGGCAGTGTGGCGCTGGAGTTCGCCGAGCAGGCGGGGTTCGACACATTGCTGGTCGCGGTGGGCGGCGGCGGCCTGATCGCAGGCTGCGCGGCGGCGATCGGCGAGAGCACCAAGATCGTCGCCGTCGAGACCGAGGGCACGCCGACGCTCTACGAGGCGCGCCGCGCCGGCCGTCCGGTCGACGTAAGAATCTCCGGCATCGCCGCCGATGCGCTGGGGGCGAGCCGCATCGGCGTGCCCAACTTCGAGGTCGCCCAGAAGCTGGTGCGCGAGTCCGTGCTGGTCAGCGATGACGCCGTGCGGGAAGCGCAGCGCGCCCTATGGGAGGAACTGCGGGTGATCGCCGAGCCGGCCGGCGCCACGGGGCTGGCCGCGCTGATGGCAGGAGTCTATCGGCCGGCGCCGGGCGAGCGCGTTGCCACGTTGATCTGCGGGGCAAACGCTGATCCAGGCTTGGCCGTGTAATTGCTGGGGGCGCGCCACTGCGCGCGGAGTAACCTCCGCGCTGAAGTGGCGCGATCATGGTCTTCCGGACCGCAGGCCTCTGGCCCGCTTATGTCGGCGCATTCATATGCGCCTCATGAGCGAGTCGCGCGGAGTAACCTCCGCGCTGAGACGCTCGCGGTCCGCATGAGCATGAGAAGATTGCGCCCTGGAGTGGCACGTCTCCAGCAGCTATCGAGTGACGCTGGTCACGATGGCGCGGTTGGCCTGTCCGCTGCCGTCGCTGTAATCGAATCGGATGGCGTATTTGTCGGCCGGCGAGATCCACCAGCGCGATAGCGCGCGCTGGCCCTTGTCGCCCTGCTCGTTCATTTCGATCAGGAAGGTATCGATCAGGGCGTCGCGTGGGCCGCTGCGCTTCTCGTGGCGCGCCACGGTCACGATGTAGTGCCAGCTCCGTCCGTCGGCGCTGTAGTCCGCTTCGATCTTCTTGCCGACCTGCAAGGGCCACAACCGTTCCGGCCGAAGGGCGGCGATGAAAGCCGATGTGCTGGCGCCGTCGGGCGAGGGATTGTCGATCAGGAGCGCGCGCAGCTTATAAGGCTTGCCGCCCACGATCTCCATGGTGCAGTCCATGCCATCGCGGCCGCGCGCCACCACCTTGGTGCCGCTGTCGTAGGAGAAGGTCGTGCCGGGATCGGGACAGGCAAACTCCATGGTTTGGGCTGAAGCCACGGTCGAGGCGAGCAGGGCGGCCATCAGAACCGCGGCAAGGCGCATGTGCATGGGACGGATCATAGCCAAATCATACGAAATGGCACGCCGCCAGCGTCCCGCCGCCGACCGGTCGCAGCACCGGCTTGTCGGCCTTGCAGCGCTCCTGGGCGATCGGGCAGCGCGAATGGAACGGGCAGCCGGCGGGTGGATCGATGGCACTCGGCAGCTCGCCCTGCAGGACCATGCGCTGGCGCGCGCGCGCCGCCTTGGGATCGGCGATCGGCGCCGCCGCCAGCAGCGCCTTGGTGTAGGGATGCTGCGGGTTGCGCCAGATCTGGTCGCGGCTGGCGACCTCGACCAGGGTGCCGAGATACATCACCGCCACCCGGTCGGCGATGTGCTCGACCACCGAGAGATCGTGGCTGATGAACAGGTAGGAGACGCCGAACTGGCCCTTCAGGTCCTCCAAAAGGTTGATCACCTGGGCGCGCACCGAGACGTCGAGCGCCGAGACCGGCTCGTCGCAGATGATGAGCTTGGGGCTGAGCGCCAGGGCGCGGGCGATGCCGATGCGCTGGCGCTGGCCGCCGGAGAATTCGTGCGGGTAGCGCTGCTTGGCGTCGGCCGGCAGGCCGACCCAGCGCAGCAAGGTATCGACCCGCTCGGCCGTGGCGCCTTGCTTCCAGCCGGCGATGACCAGCGGCTGGGCGACGGAGCGGCCCACGGTCGAACGCGGATTGAGCGAGCCGTAGGGATCCTGGAAGATCATCTGCACCTTGCGGCGCATCTCGGCGAGCCGCTCGCGCTCGAGCGGGGCGATGTCGACGCCATCGACCACGATCTCGCCGCCCGCGATCGGCACCAGCTTCAGGATCGCCTTGCCGAGGGTCGACTTGCCGCAGCCCGATTCGCCCACCAGCCCCAGCGTTTCGCCGACCGCCAGCTCGAGGCTGACGCCGTTCACGGCGCGCACGACACCGGCCGCGGTGTTGAAACGGACATGGACGTCGCTGAGCGAGAGCAGCGCCATCGCTTCAGCCCTTCTCGGCGGCGAAGCAGGCGACCAGGCGGCCCGGCGCCGGCTGCGTGAGCTTGGGCCTTTCGCGTCGGCAGCGCTCCATCACGCGCGGGCAGCGTGGCGCGAAGGCGCAGCCCTGCGGCAGGGCGTTGAGCGGCGGCACCATGCCAGGAATGTCGGCCAGGCGCGCAGCGCGCGCGGCACCGGGGACCGGCGTCGCGCCGATCAGGCCCGCCGTGTAGGGATGCCGCGGGTTTTCGAACAAATCGTCGACCGGCGCTTCCTCGACCTTGCGGCCGGCATACATCACCACGACGCGGTCGGCGGTCTCGGCCACCACGCCGAGATCGTGAGTGATGAAGATCATGGCCATGCCGGCGTCGGCCTGCAGGCGCTTCAGCAGGGCGAGCACCTGGGCCTGCACCGTGACATCGAGGGCGGTGGTCGGCTCGTCGGCGATCAGCACCGAGGGGCTGCAGGCGATCGCCATGGCGATCATCACCCGCTGGCACATGCCGCCCGAAAGCTGGTGCGGGTAGGCGTCGAGCCGCCGGGCGGCGTCGGGCATGCCGACCAGCTCCAGCAGTTCGTGCGCGCGGGCCCGCGCCTGGCTGCGGCCGAGGTCGGTGTGGGCCGTCAGGACCTCGGCGATCTGCTTCTCGATCGTCGCCACCGGATTGAGCGAGCTCATCGGGTCCTGGAAGATCATGCCGATCTCCTTGCCCCTGATGTCGAGCATGGTCTCCTCGGGGACCGCCACGATGTCGCGGCCATTGAGCTTCACCGCGCCGGCGACGATGCGGGCCGGCGGGTCGGGCAGCAGCCGCATGATCGACAGCGCCGACAGCGACTTGCCGCAACCCGATTCGCCCACCAGCGCCACCGTTTCAGCAGCGCCGACGGACAGCGAAAGACCGTCGACCGCCTTCATCTCGCCGCGGCGGGTGAAGAGCGTGGTGCTGAGGCCCTGCACTTCCAGGGGAAGGACCATCAAGCCCCTCCGTCGTCTCGACCGGAGCCGAGCGCAGCGAGGCGGAGTGGAGAGACCTTGCCTGCGTCCGGCAAGGCCCCTCGGCTTCGCTTCGCTCCGCTCGGGGCGACGGAAGTAGGCATCACCGGTCCCTGAGCTTAGGATTGAGCGCATCGTTCAGCCCGTCGCCGATCAGGTTGAGGCAGAGCACCGTCAGCATGATGGCGACGCCGGGGATGGCGCAGATGTACCAGGAGCTGCGGATGAGCTGGCGGCCGTCGCCGACCAGGCGGCCCCAGCTTGCGAGGTTGGGATCGCCGAGGCCCAGGAACGACACCGCCGATTCGAACAGGATGGCGCCGGCCACGACCAGCGAAGAGAGCACGATCACCGGCGGCAGGGCGTTGGGCAGGATCTCGCCCACGATGATGCGGCCGTTGCCCATGCCCATGGCGCGGCAGGCCTGCACGAACTCGCGGTCGCGCAGGGCTAAAAACTCGGCGCGGGTCATGCGCGCGATCGAGGTCCAGCTCACGATGCCGATGGCGATCACGATGTTGGTCAGGGTCGAGCCCAGGATCACCACGATGGTCAGCACGAAGATCAGGTTGGGAATGGTCTGGAACAGCTCGGCCGCACGCATCGCGACCTCGTCGACCCAGCCGCCGAAGTAGCCGGCGATGGCGCCGACCGTGACGCCGATCAGGGTCGCCACGGCCGAGGCGCAGAGGCCGATCAGCAGGGTGGCGCGCGCGCCGTGCACGATCATGGCGAGGATGTCGCGGCCCAGCGAATCGGTGCCGAGCGGAAAGGCCGGATCCTCGCCCGGCCACAGCTCGGGCGTGCCGACGATGCGCAGCGGATCGGCCGGGAAGAAGAGCGGCGCCAGCAGGGCGGCCAGCGCCACCACCAGGATCAGGCAGGCGCCTAAAAGGGCGCCGCGATTGCGCGAAAATCGGCCGACAAACTCCAGGCGGGGGAATTCAAGGCGCGCCATCAGCGGATTTCTATGCGCGGGTCGAGCCACATATAGACCAGGTCGACGGCGATGTTGGCGGCGATCACGACCAGCGAGCCCAGCACCATGATGCCGAGGACGACCGGGTAGTTGCGCGAGCTCACGCTGTCGAACAGCAGCGAGCCGATGCCCGGCCAGCTGAACACGCTTTCGATGACCACGCTGCCGGCCAGCACCGTGCCCATCTGCACGCCGAGGATGGTGACCACGGGCAAGAGCGCGTTGCGCAGCACGTGGGCGATCGTCACCTTGTTGCGGCTGAGCCCCTTGGCGCGGGCGGTGCGCACGAAATCGAGCTGCGCCACCTCCAGCATCGAGGAGCGCATGACCCGGGCGTAGATCGCGGCGTAGAACAGGCCGAGCGCCAGGGTCGGCAGCAGCAGATGATGCAGGATGTCCAAAACGCCGCCGCCGCCGCCGATGGTGGCCATGCCGCCGACCGGCAGCCAGCCCAGCTTCACCGAGAACAGCACGATCAGCATGATGCCGAGCCAGAAGCTGGGTGCGGCGAAGAAGAACATGGCTGCTACCGAGACCAGGCTGTCCCAGAAGGTGCGCACCTTCACCGAGGCCACGACGCCCGCCGCGACGCCGACCGCGAGGGCCAGCGTGATGCTCGACACCATCAGCAGCAGGGTGGCCGGCAGGTTGATCCAGATGGCATCGATCACCGGCATGTTCTGGCGATAGGAAAAACCGAAATCGAAATGCGCCAGCGCCCAGATGTACTTCAAGAGCTGCAGCCACACCGGATCCTCGAGCCCATAGGTCTTGCGTAAAAGCGCGACCGTGGCCGGGTCGCTCACCTGGTTTTCCGCCGTCATCAGCTCGAGGAAGCTGCCGGGGGCGAGCTGGATCAGACAGAAGTTGATCACCACCACACCCAGCATCAGCGGCACCGCCTGGATCAGCCGCCGCCGCAGAAGCTTCAACGCCGCGAGTTGGCGTGAGCTGGTGCCGGTTGATGTGATAGAGGCCATCGTCCGCTCTCAGCTCCCCTCATGTTCCTCTCCCCCGCTAGGGGGAGAGGCTAGGTGAGGGGGAATCGACGAGTGTAACCCCCTCACCCGTCCTCTCCCCCTAGCGGGGGAGAGGAGCATGAAAAAGGAGTGGGGGTGGAAAACCGCGAGAACGTCGATCAGCTCGCCAGCCATATGTCGTGCCAGGTTGCCGCCAGGTAGTTGGGATCGTTGGAATGGTTCTGCACCTTGGTGCTGGCGACGGTGATCGATTCGAGCTCGACCAGCGGCAGGTTGGGGGCCTCCAGCGTGGTGATCTTCTGGAACTCGACCACCAGCGCCTTGCGCTTGGCGGGATCGGTCTCGACCTTGATCTTCTCGACCAGGGCGTCGACCTCGTCGGTATGGAAGCCCGAGGCGTTGCGGAAGGGCACGCCCTTCTTGATGCCGTCCGAGGTGTAGTACTGGGTCGTCGACGGCACCGGCTCCGACGGGTTGGCCTGGTTGGAGATCGCCAGGTCGAAATCGTAGTCGGTGTAGATGCGCTTGATCGAGGTCGGCCGGTCGGGAACCGTGAGATTGATGCCGACGCCGACGTCTTCCAGCGACTGCTTGACAAACGAGCCGATCTTGCCGTTCTCGGTGAACCAGCCGGCGGCCAGCAGGTTGAGGGTGAAGCGCTTGCCGTCGGCCTTCTTCGGGTGGCCGGCGCCGTCGAGCAGGGCCGCCGCCTTCTTGGGGTCGAACTCGGTCTTGAAGGTATCGGCGGTGAAGAATTCGGTGTTGGGCGAGAAGATCGGGCTCGTGCCCGGGCGGGCATAACCGTAGTACACGGTCTTGGCGATGAAGCTGCGGTCGATGGCGTGGAACATCGCCTGCCGCACCTCGCGCTTGGCGAAGATGGGATTGCGCATGTTGACCTCGAACGAGGTCGACCACACGCTCTCCTCGTAGCCCTTGGGCGTGGCGACGAACTTGCCGGTCGCGGTCAGCCGCTTGATGTCGGGTGGCGCCACGGGATTGAACACGCCGATATGGATGTCGCCTGCCTCCATGGCGGCGGCGCGGCCGGCTGGATCGCGCACGTAGCGGATGATCAGCCGGTCCAGGTAGGGCATGTCCTTGCGCCAGTAGGCGTCGTTCTTGACGTACTCGAAGTGGCTGCCGCGCACCCACTCCTTGAATTTCCACGGCCCGGTGGCAATCGGCGCATTGTTGGCCGCATTCGTGACCGGATCGCTGCCGGCATAGATGTGCTTGGGCACGATGTAGTTCACGTTGCCGCAGAGCAGCGAGGAGAAGAAGAACTCGGGCACCGGCTTGTTGAACTTGACGACGACGCTGTCGGCATCGGGCGCCTCGACGCCGGCGAAATCGGTCATCGCCGAGGCGGCGGCGTACTTCTTCCAGATCTCGTCGATCGAATAGACGACGTCGTCGGGGGTCATGTCCTTGCCGTCGTGGAACTTCACGCCCTTGCGGATCTTGATCGTGTAGGACTTGAAGTCGGCGGCGGGCTTCCAGGCTTCGGCGAGCTCACCCTCGAAGACACCGTCCATCCTGCGGTTGCCCAGGCGCTCGAACAGCTTGGACGAGGAGAAGGTCGGGCTCGAACCGCCACCGGCCGGCACGTAGCAGGCCTGCGGCTCGCCGCCGCCCCAGGTCGCGACCAGAGTGCCGCCGCGCTTGGGCTCGCCTTGTGCAAGCGACGGTGCGGCTTTGCCGATCAGCCCTGTGGCCAACACGCCGGCGCCGAACGCGCGACGCCTTATCTTAATGTAAGTCGTCATCATGGCCTCCTTGCCCCGGCACCTGACGCAATCCCTGTGCCGTTCCCTTTTCATTTTCCTCTCCCCTTGGGG
>Ga0070698_100005915_pt1 | contig 13341 bp, 14 predicted proteins | sample KBSK1502metaG_FD_65477 | JGI IMG/M metagenome (GOLD analysis project Ga0070698, IMG submission 65477) | Corn, switchgrass and miscanthus rhizosphere microbial communities from Kellogg Biological Station, Michigan, USA - KBS K1-50-2 metaG | ecosystem: Host-associated > Plants > Roots >... | reverse complement strand
TCGGTGTCGCGCCATCAGTACAACCAGCTCGGCGGCTTCGCCGAGGGCGGCGAGGCGCTGCTCAAGGCGCTCTGGTTCGGCGGCGTCACGCGCCGCTTCCCGACGCTGAACGTCGGCTTCCTCGAGGGCGGCGTCGCCTGGGCGGCCAGCACCTACACGCGCATGATCGACCACTGGAGCAAGCGCAACGCCGAGGCGATCCGGAGCCTCGATCCGGCGCGGCTCGACCAGGCGCTGTTCGCGAAGCTGATCGACGAGTACGGTCACGACAAGATCCGCGCCTATCGCGATCCGCTGGTCGAGAACTCGCTGTGGGCGCCGAGCCCCGACCAGCTCGACGACTGGCGCGACTGCTCCGTGTCGAGCGCCGAAGAGCTCGCCGCGCAGTTCGTGCCGCGCTTCTACTTCGGCTGCGAAGGCGACGACCGCATGAACGCGCTCGCGTTCGACACCGAACTGAATCCGTTCGGCGCGCGGCTGCGCGCGATGATCGGCTCCGACATCGGGCACTTCGACGTCGTCGACATGCGCGAGGTGGTCGAGGAGTCCTGGGAGCTGGTCGAGGACGGCCTGATCGACGAGGCCGACTTCAAGGACATCGCGTTTGCCAACGCGGTGCGCCTGCACGGCGGGATGAACCCGGACTTCTTCAAGGGCACGGTGGTCGAGGACGCGGCGGCGAAGGTGCTGCGCGGCGACTGATCGCCGGGATCATTCCGATGATCAGCGCGGCGTGACGACGCAGTCGAGCGCCCGCTCGATCTCCGCGCGCAGCGCGTCGGACGGGATCGCCTCGCCGGACTCGATCCGCTGCGCGGTGTCGAAGAGCGGCACGAACGCGGGCTCGCCGTTGCACGTCGTGGTCACGCGCAGGCGCGGAGTCCGCGCGACGCGCTGCGCCCAGCCGTGGCGCACGAGCGCCCAGAACGAAGCGGTGGCGTTCCAGTAGGCGTCGGCGGCCGAGAAGTCGAAGTCGCGCAACCGCTCGTAGCGGTCGACGCCGATCTCGTGCGCGAGTCGGCGCGTATGTCCGTTCGCCAGCACGAGCTTCGTGTTGTCCTGCTCGTGGACCCAGCCGGTCGGCAGGATCGTGTGCCGGTTGCGCCCGGCGACCACCTGATAGTCGCTGCGCACGGAGAACTCCCGGCGCGGCAGCGGGCGCCACGCCTCGCCGCCCTCCCAGATCGACGCCTCGTCGGAGTGCACCCAGCGCCCGACCGATCCGTAGCGCGGCGAGTCGTCCACCTGGTACACGGTCTGCGACCACGCGCCGCGGCGCTCCGCGCGCGGCACGGCTCTCGTCTCGAAGCGCTCGTCGCCGGCGAACACGAGCACGCTGCGCGGCTCGTAGCGCCAGTCCTGGCGCCAGTGCTTCTGCACGAGCGGACCGCTCTGCCGACCCTGGTCGTCGATCGTGAACATCACGATCACGTGCTGGAGGCTGATGAAGTCGCCGCGATCCTCGATCGCGTAGATGCGCTCGGTTCCCCAGGAGCGATACGGACGCGCGGGCGCAGCGCCGGGGGAAAACTCGATCGTCTCGAGAAAATCGAACGACGTGCGATAGTCGCCCGTCATCGCGAGGATCGCGGCGCGATCGCGCTCGCGCGCGGAGAGACCGGGCGCGTGCAGCCGCTGCCACGCAGCGGACGGTTCGCTGTCGAGCGTCACCGGCGCGCCGCGCGTGGTTCCGCCGCGCGGCTCCATCGGCGTCGCGACGAACGGCCAGGCGAATACATAGGGAGCGGGCTTCTGGCCCGGGCTCGCGGTCGAGCAGCCGAGAGCGAGGACGGCGGCGAGGATCCGGAGGCGGCGCGTGCGCTCGCTCATGCGGGAAGTGATACCGCACACGCGCGCGGCGTTCCGCGCCCGAACGCCGAGAGGCCGTCCGCTGCTAGCATGCCGGCATGGCAGAGCACGGTGCGGACGCCGGCGGGCCCGAGGGCGATGCGGCGGCCCACCGCGCGCTCCGCGATCTCGAGGCGGGGCTGCGCACGCTGCGCGCGCCGGGCAAGGACGTGGGCGTCGTCGCGCTGATCGTGTGCCGGCGCCGCGACGGCGTGCGCGAGACACCGGTGCGCGTCCACCTATCACGCGAGGAGGGCGTCCCCGGCGATGGCTGGATCCGGCGGCCCCCGCGCGATCCCGCCGCGCAGCTCGCCGTGATGCGCCGCGACGTGGCCGCGCTGATCGCGAACGGACAACCGCTCACGCTCTTCGGCGACAACCTGTTCGTCGATCTAGACCTGTCGGCGGCCAATCTGCCGACGGGTGCGCAGCTGCGCGTGGGCCGCGCGCTGGTCGAGGTCACGCCCAAGCCGCACAACGGCTGCCACAAGTTCAAGGGCCGCTTCGGCGGCGACGCGCTGCGCTTCGTGCAGCAGGGGCCGACGCGCGATCAGAATCTCCGCGGCATCTACTGGCGCGTCGCCGAGCCCGGCGAGGTGAGCGTCGGCGATCCGATCCAAGTGCTCGAGCGCGCCTGATTACAGGAGACTCCCATGTCCGACTCCGCTCCGACAGAGCTCCCCGACTGGATCCGCGACCACGTGCGCCGCTACCGCGAGAGCAACGGCGCCGATGGACACCTGTGGGATTCGAAGGTGGCCGGCGGGCCGGGACCCGTGCCGACGCTCCTGCTCACGACCACCGGACGCAAGTCGAAGCGACGCCAGACGCTGCCGCTGATCTACGGCAAGACGAAGAGTGGCTATGCGATCGTCGCGTCGAAGGGTGGCGCTCCATCGCACCCGGCCTGGTTTCTCAATCTGCGCGACGATCCGACCGTGGACGTCCAGGTGGCGGCCGATCAGTTCCGGGCGCGCGCGCGCGTCGCGAGCGGCGGCGAGCGCGCGGCGCTCTGGCAGCAGATGGCCGCGATCTACCCGCCCTACGACGACTATCAGCGGCGCACGCAGCGCGAGATCCCGGTGGTCGTGCTCGAGCCGACCCCGGCCTGAACAAGAGCCTTCCGTCGAACGCGCATGACCGAGCGCAAGGGATTCTTCTGGGACGTGATGGAGGGGCGCCGGCCGCCGCCGCCCGCCGCCGCGCTGCTCGGCTTCGAGCTGCTCGCGATCGACCCGGCGCAGGGCACGATCCGCGTGCGCTTCACCGCGCGCCCCGAGTTCGCCAACCCGATCGGTGCCGTGCAGGGCGGCTTCCTCGCCGCAATGCTCGACGACACGCTCGGCCCCGCGCTCACCGCCACGCTCGAGCCCGACCAGTTCGCGCCGACGATCGAGCTCAAGGTGAACTTCATCGCGCCGGCGCAGCCGGGGACGCTCGTCGCCGAGGGCCGTGTCGTGGCGCGCGGCGGATCGGTCGCGTTCCTGGCCGGCGAGCTGCGCACCGAGCAGGGCGCGCTGGTCGCCACGGCGACCGCCACTGCGCGCATCGTCGTGCCGCGATCCGGGTTTCGCGGCGAGTCGTCATGATCGAGTGGGTCGCGATCCGCTCGCGCAGGGATCCCGCCTACTGGCTGCCGATCGCCGCGGTATTCCTGGCTGGCCTGATGCTCGCATTCTGGAGCGAGCGCCTGACCACGCGTTATCTGGAGGAATTGGAGGCGCTGCGCGCGCTCGATCCGGCGGCCGCCGCGGCGGCTGCGGAAGACGCGCTGCGCCGCGGCGCGATGCTCGGGTGCGGCGTGGTCGTCGCGTTCGGGGCGTTGTTCGCGCGTCTGTTCGCGCGCGGTCTCCGCGAAGCGCGCGTTCCGCCGTCGGGATGGTGGAGTCTCGGCGTCCAACGGGTGGCGGTGGGAGAATCCGCGCGCTGGATCTGCCGGGCCGGGCTCGCGCTCTCGCTCGCGCTCGCCGTGGGCGGAGTCGGCATCTGGCTCGCCGTCGAGAAGCTGCTTTGGACGTTTTCAAGGTGAGCGGCTAGTCCGATGCTGTTCGCCGATCTCGTCGCGGCTTCGGCAGCGGTGGCTGCCACGCCGAAGCGCGCCGAGAAGATCGCGCGGCTCGCCGAGCTGTTGCGCCGGCTCGAGCCCGGCGAGATCGCGCCCGCGGTGGCGTTCCTGGCCGGCGAGCTGCCGACCGGCCGGATCGGCGTCGGGTGGTCGACGATCGTGCGCGCGCACGCGGGGGACTCGGCGCCGGCGCCCGAGCTCGCGATCGCCGACGTCGTGCGTTTCCTCGAAGACGTGCTCGCAACGGTAGGCGAGGGCAGCGCGGCGGAGCGCTCGCGGCGGATCGCGGCGTTGTTCGCGCGCGCCACCGCGCCCGAGGCCGACTTCCTCGCGCGCCTGCTGGTCGGCGAGCTGCGCCAGGGCGCGCTCGCCGGCGTGATGGGCGACGCGGCCGCGGCTGCGGCGGGCGTGCGCCCGGCCGCCCTGCGCCGCGCCGCGATGCTCACCGGCGACCTCGCGCGCGCCGCGCAGATCGCACTGGCCGACGGCGAGCCCGGCCTCGCCGCCGTCTCGCTCGAGGTCGGCCGGCCGGTGCTGCCGATGCTCGCGTCGACCTCGGCGGATCCGGCCGCGGCGCTCGCCGAGACCGGCGCCGCGTCGGTCGAGTGGAAGGTCGACGGCGCGCGGATCCAGGTGCATCGCTTCGGCGCGAACGTGCGGATCTTCACGCGCAACCTGAACGAGGTGAGCGACCGGCTGCCCGCGGTCGTCGCGATCGCCGCGTCGCTCGACGTCAGCTCCGCGGTGCTCGACGGCGAGCTGCTAGGTCTGGACGAGGAGGAGGGGCCGCGCGCGTTCCAGGACACGATGCGCGGCTTCGCCGGCACCGGGCGCGGAGCGCTGCGCCCGTACTTCTTCGACGTGCTCGAGCTCGACGGCGAGGTCCTGATCGACCGCCCGCTGCGCGAGCGGCTCGAACGGCTCGACCGCGCCGTGGGCGCGCTCGCGGTGCCGCGGATCGCGACCGCCGACGCCGCCGAGGCCGAGCACTTCCTCGCCGGCGCGCTCGACGCCGGACACGAGGGCGTGATGGTCAAGGCGCTCGAGGGCCGCTACGAGGCGGGCCGGCGCGGCAAGGGCTGGCGCAAGGTGAAGCCGGTGCAGACACTCGACCTCGTCGTGCTCGCGGCGGAGTGGGGACACGGCCGGCGCCGCGCGTGGCTCTCGAATCTCCATCTCGGCGCGCGCGACCCCGAGACCGGCGGCTTCGTGATGGTCGGCAAGACGTTCAAGGGTCTCACCGACGAGCTCTTGCGCTGGCAGACGCAGCGCTTCCAGGAAATCGCCGAGCGCGAAGCCGATGGCACCGTCTGGCTGCGGCCCGAATGCGTGGTCGAGATCGCGCTCGACGGCGTGCAGCGGTCGACGCGCTATCCCGGCGGTGTCGCGCTGCGCTTCGCGCGCGTCCGGCGCTACCGCCCCGACCGCGAGGCGGCGACGGCGAGCACGATCGACGAAGTGCGGGCGCTGTTGCCGGGCGCAGCAACGGCCTCGATCAGGTGATCGCGCCGCCGTTGATCTCGAGCACCTGGCCGGTGATGAAGCTCGCGCGATCCGAGGCCAGGAACACCACCGCGTCGGCCATGTCGCTCGGGCGCCCGAGCCGGCGGATCGGCCAGTAGTGCGTCATCGCCTCGAGCTTCTCCGGCGTGTAGTAGTCGAAGCCCCATTGCTGCCAGAAGCTGCCCTTGCTGGTGTGGGACGGATCGTCCGGCACGATCCAGCCGGGCGAGGCCGCATTCACCGTGATCTGGTAGCGGCCGAGCTCCCACGCGAGCGCGCGCGTGAGCCCGTTCACGCCCGACTTGGTGCCCGCGTAGACGGCGTGGTCGACCGCGCCGGCTCCGTTCACGGCCGAGCCGGAGGTGATGTTCACGATCCGACCCCAGCGCCGGGAGATCATGTCGTCGAGTACGGCGCGGGTGCAGTTGATCACGCCCCAGTAGTTGAGCGAGATCTCCTTCTCCCAGTCCTCGCGCGATTTGTCGACGAACTTCGCCTCGCCGGGGATCCCGCCCGCGTTGTTCACGAGCACGTCGATCTTCCCGAACCGGTCGAGCGTCTTCGCGACCATCGCCTCGACCGACGCGAGATCGGTGACGTCGGTGGGAACGCAGATCGCCTCGCCGCCGAGGCGGTTCGCCTCCGCCACCGCGCGCCCGCCCGCCTCCTCGTCGCGCTGCGCGGCCACGAGCTGCGCGCCTTCCGCCGCGAAGGCGAGCAGGATGCCGCGCCCGATGCTCGAGCTCGCGCCGGTCACGATCACGGTGCGGCCCGTGAGTCCCATGTCCATGAATCGACCCCCGCCGTTGGCGGCTCCACGTTACCGGAGGTCGCGCGGCGGCGGTCGGATCACGAGCGAGCGCGGTAGAACGCGATCGCGAGCAGGACCAACGCGCCGGCGAAGAGCTGCGGCGCGCGGCCCGGCTCGGGCAGGTACATCGAGACCATTTCCGGGGTATGCGTGACCGCCGGCCCGATCACCGCGCGCGCGACGCCGCCGGCGACGAGCGAGATGTTGCGCTTGCCCATCGCGGTCACCGTGTCGCCGCCCTTCGCGGTCAGCGTGACGATCGCCGGGTTGCCGGCAGCCGTGCCGGTGTTGCGCGCGAGCACGGTCATCGTCGTAAACGGGAAGCCGACGTTGTAGTTGTAGGCGGCCGGGAAGTTGTTCCCGAGGTTGCCCGTCACCATCGTGATCAGCTTCTGCTTGCCCACCTTCGGGCGCGTCACCGTCATCGTCTTGTACGCCGCCCACAGCGGCCCTTTCGCGAGCATGTCGGTGAGCGACGACGCATAGCCGCGGCCGGTCGGCTGCGAGCCGACGATCGAGAGCCGCGCGAAGCCGACCGCGCCGCCGCCCGCGCCGATCGCCAGGCTCGTCGAGCTGGGCACCGTCGAGGCGAGGTAGCCCATCGTGCCGCCGAACGCGTTGCCGCCGCCGCCCGCGTACTTCACGATGATCGGCCGGGTCCCCTGGGTGATCTTCGCGCACCCGGGGTTGCCGAAGCACCAGGTGAACTTCTGCGCCAGACGACCGGTCTGCGTCATCCACGCGCTCTTCTTGAACGCGTGCAGCGCCGCCGGCGCGAAGCTCTTCACCATCGAGCCGCCGAGCGGCTGGGTCGGCGTCTTGAGCGGACCCGTGACCCGTGCATTCGTCGCGAGCTGGATCACCGGCGTCGCATTCGGGATGTGGATCGCCGCCGTGTAGGTGTTGAACGGCTTCGAGAAGACCTTGGTCGGCATCACGAACGCGCCGCCGACGCCCGCGCCGGTCGTCGTGATCTTCTTGCCCGGCACGTTTCCGACGCAGCCAAAGGGCGCCACGACCATCGCCTTCGAGTGCACCGCGGGCGTGTTCGGCGCGGGAACCACCTTCCCGCCCGGGCCCGACATGATCGTCAGGTTGGAGAGGCCGACGCCGCCGCACGCGACGTTGCCGACCACCGGCACGTTGATCAGCGAGCGGCCCGACGTGAACTTGCCCGAGAATATGTAGCTCTTCGGGGCAGCCGCCGAGCTGCCGGCGACCAGCACGAGCGCTCCGGCTGCGACTAATGCGGAAAGCGATTGCATGCTCTTCATGAGTGGCTCCTCGATGGTTCTCCTCGCCGCATTGACACTATGTCACTAAATGGGATAATGTGTCAACAATTAGGACACTATGTCAAAACAGGCATTTGCAGCTCTTCCCCAGCGCCTGGAGCCCGCCTCGGAGCGGCGCCGCCAGCAGCTGATCCGCGCGGCGGCGTTCCTGATCGAGACCGAGGGCACCGACGCGCTGCGGATCCCGCGCGTGGCGGAGCTCGCCGGGTGCGCGCGCACGCTGGTCTACCGCTACTTCCCGAGCCGCGAGGATCTGTTCGTCGCGGTGATCGAGGAGTTCTACGAGAACCTCGGCCGACGCCTGTCGCCCAACGCCGCGGCGGCCGGCATGCGCTCGCTCACCGATCGCGCGGCCGCGCAGCCGCTGCTCGAGGCGATCTGGGATTCGATCACGGAAGTAGGCGCGGCCGGGCTGATCCTGTACGCCTCGCCGCGGCTCGGCGCCGAGCTCGCCGACCGCTTCGCCGAGGTCTCGGCGCAGCAGGAGAAACACTGGCTCGTGCCGCTGCGCGAGCGCGGTCTTTCCGAGATCGCGGCGGCGCTCGTGTCGCGGTCGGCGGCCGCGATGTTGATGGAGTTCATCGCGCGCGCGCGCAGCGGCGAGATCACGCGCGACGCGGCGCTCGAGCTGGGCCAGCGCGCGCTGGCCGGGATGATCGAAGGACTGCTCGGCGAACGGAGCCCCGCATGAACCAGCCGCGCTTCGACTTCGACCTGTGCGATCCGGCGCTCTACGCCGCGGGCGGCCACCTGGCCGCGTTCGCGCGCCTGCGCCGCGAGGCGCCGGTGTACGAGCAGAAGTCGCCCGACGGCGGCCGCTTCTGGTCGGTCACGCGCTACGACGACCTCGTGCGCGTGGCGCGCGACCACGAGCACTTCTCGGCGGCCGACGGCCCGACGCTCGAGCCGCTCGACGCGGGCATCTTCGCGATGGCCGCGCAGACCGACGCGATCACGTTCATCAGCGATCCGCCCGAGCACACCGCGCAGCGCACGCTGGTGAATCGCCCGTTCACGCGCCGCGCGGTGGCCAAGCACGAGGCGTGGATCCGCGGCCTCGTGCGCGAGCGGCTCGACCCGGTTGGCGACGCGGAGGAGATCGACCTGGTCGAGCGCGTGGGCGACGTGCCGACGCGCGTGATCGCCGAGCTGGTCGGCGCGCCGCGCGAGGCGCATGGCCAGATCCTCGAGTGGGTGATGACGATCGGCTCGCAGGGCGCCGGCGTGGTCACGCCCGAGGCGCAGATGCAGGCCGCGGGTGCGATGTTCGGTTATGCGGGCGAACTGGTGGAGGCGAAGCGCCGGCAGCCGGGCGACGACATCGTCTCCGACCTGATCCGCGCCGAGCAGGCCGGCGCGCCGCTGAATGGCATCTCGATGGGGATCCTGTTCCTCGGCCTCGTCCAGGCCGGCAGCGAGACGACGCGCAGCGCCACCTCGAACGGCATGGCGCTGCTCGCCGAGCACCCCGACCAGCTCGCGCGCCTGCGCGCGCGGCCCGAGCTGCTGCCCACGGCGATCGAGGAGATCGTGCGGATGAGCTCGCCCGTGACGATGTTCCGGCGCACGGCGCGCCGCGCGACGGAGCTCGGCGGAGCGCCGATTCGCGAGGGCGATCGCGTCGCGATGTGGTTCGTGTCGGCCAACCGGGACGAGGCGTACTTCGCCGAGCCCGATCGTTTCGACGTCGCGCGCGACCCGAATCCGCACCTCGGCTTCGGCGCGCCCGGCGCGCACTACTGTCTCGGCGCGAATCTCGCGCGGCTCGAGCTCGAGGCGATCTTCTCGGAGATCCTCGCCGCGTTCCCGGAGATCGAGCTCGCGGCGCCGCCCGAGCGCCTGCCTTCGCTGATGACGAACGCGATCACGCGCCTCCGCCTGCGCGTGCGCCGCTCGCGGGGGAAGTCATGACGCGCGTGCGCCTCACCTACGATCTCGTGCGCGCGTCGGCGCGCGCGCCGCTGCGCACCGATCACGCCGCGCTCTACGCGGCGATGCTCGAGCAGGTCGGCTGGGCCGACGCGCACGGCTTCGACGCGGTCTGTCTCGGCGAGCACCACGGCGCGGCGAACGGCTACCTGTGCTCGCCGATCGTCGCGGCGGCGGCCGCCGCGGGCCGCACGCAACGGCTCGCGATCCGTCTCACCGCGCTGATCCTGCCGCTGCACGATCCGGTGCGCGCGGCGGAGGATCTGGTCACGCTCGACCTCGCGAGCGCGGGGCGGCTCCTGCCGGTGATCGGCGCGGGACATCAGGCGGCCGAGTTCGAGGCGGTGGGCAAGCGGATCGGCGACCGCGCGCGCCTGGTCGAGGAGTACGTCGCGGTGCTGCGCCGCGCGTTCACGGGCGAGCCGTTCGAGTGGCAGGGGCGCCAGCGGCGCGTGACGCCGCGGCCGGTGCAGGATCCGCTGCCGATCTGGCTCGGCGGCAACAGCGAGGCGGCGGCGCGCCGCGCGGCGCGCATCGCCGACGGCTTCATGCCCGCGCTGCCGGGACTGTTCGCGACCTATCGCGCCGAGTGCGAGCGCCTCGGGCGCACGCCGTGCGCGGAGGAGGTCGGGCTGCCGCTGTTCTATCTGGGCCTCGCGGAGGATCCCGACGCGGCGTGGGAGAAGCTCGGCCCGTACCTGCTAGGCGGCGCCAACTTCTACATGGGGATGGTCGGGAACCCGGCCGATCCCGAGTCGTTCTCGGCGTTCCCGAGCGCGGAGGCGCTGCGCGCTTCGGGCATGGTCGCGATCTGGACGCCCGACGAATGCGTCGCGCGCGCGCTCTCTCTCGGCCCGCAGGGCGTGCTCACGCTGTGGCCGCTGTTCGGCGGAACGCCGCCCGAGCTGGCCTGGCCGTCGATCGAGTTGATGGCGAAGCAGGTGATCCCGCGCCTCGCGCCGTGATCGCAGAAACAGGAGACGAACGTGAAGGATCTCGAAGGCAAGGTGTGCGTGGTGACGGGTGCGGGGCACGGCGTCGGCGAGGCGCTCGCGCACGCGCTCGCGGCGCGCCGCGCGAAACTCGTGCTGGCCGACGTCGACGAGGCGGCGCTCAAGGACACCGGCGAGCAGCTGCGCGGCTCCGGAGTGGAGATGCTGCTTCAGCGCACCGACGTCGCGCAGCCCGACGACGTCGACGCGCTCGCGCGCACCGCCAAGGAGCGCTTCGGCGCCGTCCACGTGCTGATCAACAACGCCGGCGTTGGTGCGCTCGGACTGGTCTGGTCGACCTCGCTCGAAGACTGGACGCGGACGTTCGCGGTGAACGTGATGGGCGTGGTGCACGGGCTGCGCAGCTTCGTGCCGATGCTGCTCGCGCAGGAGGAGCCCTCGCACATCGTGAACGTCTGCTCGCTGATGGGTCTTTCGACCGCGCCGGTGCACGGCGCCTACGGCGCGTCCAAGCATGCCGTGCTCGCGATCACCGAGACGCTGCGCGACGAGCTGGCGATGGCGGGCAAGCCGATCGGCGTCTCGGTGGTCTGCCCCGGCCCGATCCGCACCAACATGATCAACACCGCGCGCGGCGAGCCGGGCACGCCCGAGGCTGCCACGATCGAGATGCTGAAGGCGCTGTTCAAGGAGAAGGGCATGGAGGCGAGCGAGGTGGCGCGCCACATCGTCCTGGGCGTGATCGAGAACCGCTTCTGGGTGTTCCCGGCGCCCGAGTTCTTCGACCCGAATTATCCGCGGCTCCAGCAGATCCGCGCCGCGCTGGGACTCGCATGACGAGCGCAGCGCCTAACGCGCAGCGGCCGCTCGCCGGCCGGGTCGCGCTGGTCACCGGGGCGAGTCAGGGCATCGGGCGCGGCATCGCGCTCGAGCTCGCCGAGCGCGGCGCCGTCGTGTACCTGACCGCGCGCAGCGCCGCCGGGCTCGACGAGACCGCCGCGCAGATCAAGGAGCTCGGCGGCCAGGGGCTGCCGTTTCCCTGCGATCACCGCGTCGACGCGGAGGTCGTCGCGGTGTTCGAGGCGATCAAGCAGGGGCACGGCCGCCTCGACCTGGTCGTGAACGTCGCGTCGCCCGATTTCACGAGCATGGTCGGGCAACCGTTCTGGACGCTGCCGTTCGAGCACATCAGCGCGTGCCTCGAGGTGGGACCGCGCTCGAACTTCGTGACGACCGCGCTCGCCGCGCCGATCATGATCGCGCAGCGGTCGGGGCTCGTCGTCAACATCTCGTCGCACGGCTGCCAGGACTATCTGCTCGCGGCTCCGTACGGCGCGGGCAAGGCCGCGATCGAGAAGGTCACGCACGACACCGCGCTCGAGCTGCGCGAGCACGGCGTCGCAGTGGTATCGCTGTGGCCGGGGCTCGTGCTCACCGAGCGGATCATGGCACTCGCGGCGCCCGGGCCGAGCGGCCGGCCCGAGCTGCTCGGACTCGACCTCGCGGTCGGCGAGTCGCCGCGCTTCTCGGGGCGCGCGATCGTGGCGCTCTACACCGATCCCGAGCTCTTGAAGCGCACGGGCGGCTCGTTCTTCGCGTCGCGGCTCGCGCGCGAGTACGGCTTCACCGACGTCGGCGGGGTGCTCCCGCCCGAGCTGCGTCTGCTCGCCGACTATCTCGGCGACGCAAACGTCCCGCCCTACTGGCAGCTGGTCGAGCGCTTCGGCCGGGGCTTCCGGAGCAGGGGCGCCGCGTCCTAGCGACTCGGGGATATGATCGCGCGCCACGGGGAGATCCCATGCCGCGCGACCTGGTCGAGTTCGCCAAGCAGTGGCTGCGGCCGCTCGTCCGCCCGCGCCGCTTCGACGTTTGCTGCTGTGGCCTCTCGAAGAGCGGCACGCACTCGATGGCCGGTCTATTCGAGAACTATCGCAGCGCCCACCATCCCGACGGGGACATGCGGCTCCCGCTCGCCACCGCCTACCTGAAGGGCGAGATCGACGACGCCGCCGCGCGGCGCATCCTGCGCCGCCGCGACCGGCAGCTCTGGCTCGAGATGGAGTCTTCCGCACTGGCCGGGATCCTGATCGCGCCCCTCGCGAGCGCATGCCCGCGCAAGCAGTTCATCCTCACGCTGCGCGATGTGTACTCGTGGTGCGACTCGTGGATCGACCACAACATCAACCAGCCGGCAAAGCCGACATCGCCGTGGCTCGTGCTCGATCGCGTCCGCCTGCGCGTCGACGACTTCCCGGCCACGAAGTTCGACGCGCCGCTCCGCGAGCGCGGGTTTCCGCCGCTCGCCTGTTATTTCCAGCTCTGGGCGAACCACAACGCGCGCGTGCTGCAGACGCTGCCGGCCAGCCGGCTGCTGATCGTCGCGACGAGCGAGATCCGGGCGCGGATGCCGGAGATCGCCCGCTTTGCGGGCGTCCCGGTCGGGACGCTGCGCGCCGAACGCAACTGGATCTTCGCCGCGCCGAAGCAGCACCGCATGCTCGCGACGCTCGACGCCAGCTACGTGCGCGAGACGGCCGATCGCTTCTGCGGCGGGCTCATGCGCGCGCACTTCCCGGACGTGACCTGGGACGGAGGCTCCGATCAGCTCGGCAACGAGATCTGATACACCTTCGCCGCGGTCTCGTAGAGCAGCTTGCGCTGCACGCGCGGCGACAGGCCCTTCAGGCTCCGCTCCTTGGTCTCCTTCACGCCTGGGTAGAGACAGGTGGCGTGCGGGAAGTCGGTCTCGAACATCAGGTTGTCTTCGCCGATCCAGTCGATCGCCGGCTGCGGGTTGCTCTCGAACCAGTACGAGCCGTAGATCTGGCGCCGGAAGTAGTCGGTAGGCCGGAGCTTCAGATCGTCCACGCCGTTCTCGATGAACTGATAGTCGAGGCTCTCGAGCATGAACGGCAGCCAGCCGATGCCGCTCTCGAC
>Ga0070698_100005913_pt1 | contig 13343 bp, 13 predicted proteins | sample KBSK1502metaG_FD_65477 | JGI IMG/M metagenome (GOLD analysis project Ga0070698, IMG submission 65477) | Corn, switchgrass and miscanthus rhizosphere microbial communities from Kellogg Biological Station, Michigan, USA - KBS K1-50-2 metaG | ecosystem: Host-associated > Plants > Roots >... | reverse complement strand
ACTTCCTCGATGCGGACTCCTATGTGCCGCTCAAATACGAGGTGAAGCGGACGGTGCGTGGCGCCGAGCGGGAGTTCGAAGTCGAGCTGGGCGACTACAAGGCGGTTAACGGCTGGTATCTCCCGTTCGCGTTCGCCGTCGGATCCAAAGGCAGCTCCAGCGCGAACAAGGCACAATACACGTGGGAGCACATCGAGGCGAATGTCCCACTGGACGATCGCCTGTTCGCCAAGCCCGCCGCCGGCTCGCCGCCCCGCCCCCCTAGTGACACCAAAGTCGTACCGGCCGAGCCTCAGGTGAACCCGCCCTCGAATCCCGCACCGCAGGCCGTGCCGGCGAGCGCGGTCCAGGGCGTCGCCGCCCCGGTGGACTCCGAAACGACCTCGGGACTCGGCGCCCGCAACATCGGGTCCGCCGCCATGAGCGGGCGCGTCGCGGCGCTGGCCGCCGTCCGCGAGGGCGCGCGGCTCACCCTGTACGTCGGCGCGGCCAGCGGCGGCGTGTGGAAGTCCACCAATGGCGGAACCACGTTCAAGCCGGTCTTCGACAAGCAGCCGGTGCAGTCGATCGGCGCGGTGACCATCGACCCGACCAACCCGAAGGTCGTGTGGGTGGGAACCGGCGAGGCCTGGACCCGTAACAGCGTCTCAGTCGGCGACGGCGTGTATCGCTCCGATGATGGCGGGGACAACTGGACCAACCTCGGCCTCAAGGAGTCGGAGCGAATCGCCAAGATCATCGTCGATCCGTCGAGCCCCAGCACAGTCTACGTCTGCGCCACCGGCAAGCTCTGGAGCGACAGCGACGAGCGCGGCGTCTACAAGACCACCGACGCCGGAAAGTCCTGGTCCAAGGTGCTCGCCGGGAGCAATCGGTCCACCGGGTGCTCCATGCTGTCCATGGATTCCCAGAACCCGAAGACGCTCTTCGCCGGCATGTGGGATTTCCGCCGGAAGGGCTGGACCTTCCGCTCCGGCGGCGAGGGCCCCGAGGCGCAGAGCGGCAGCGGGTTATTCAAGAGCACCGACGGCGGCGCCACCTGGGCGCAGCTCGACGACAAATCCGCCCAGGGCCTGCCCCCCAAGCCCTGGGGGCGGGTCGCGGTGACGGTCGCGCCGTCCAAGCCCAGCGTCGTCTATGCCTTCATCGAAGCCGTCCCGCCGCTCAACGCGCTCTACCGCTCCGACGACGGCGGCGCCACCTGGACCATGAAGGATCGCAGCCAGAACATGGTCTGGCGTCCCTTCTACTTCGCGAATCTGATCGTGGACCCGAAGGATGAAAACCGGGTCTACAAACCGGACGGCCCCCTGATCATGAGCACCGACGGGGGGACCAGCTTCAACAACATCAGCGGCGGCACCCATGGCGATCACCACGACGTCTGGATCGATCCGGCCAACACCGACCACGTGATCACCGGCGACGACGGAGGCCTCTGGTATTCCTACGACGGCGGTGACCGGTGGTGGAAGGCCGAAAATCTGCCCATCTCCCAGTTCTATCACGTGAGCGTGGACCTGGACCGGCCCTACAGGGTGTACGGCGGACTGCAGGACAACAGCTCCTGGGTCGGCGAGTCGCAGTATCCGGGCGGGATTACCAATAGCCGCTGGGAGAACATGTACGGCGGTGACGGCTTCTGGATGTTCCCCGATCCCACCGACGACACCTTCATCTACGCGGAAGCCCAGGGTGGGTACATCGGCCGCGTCAATCGCAAGACCCACGAGAGTCGCGACATCAAGCCCCTGCCCAACTACAGGGAGGGCAAGCTTCGTTTCAACTGGAACACGCCCATTCACCTCAGTCCCACCCGGAACGGTACCATTTATCTGGGCTCCCAGTTCCTGTTTAGATCCCGGGATTTCGGCCAGACCTGGGATCGCATCTCGCCCGATCTCAGCACCAACGATCCCGAGAAGCAGAAGCAGGAGCAGTCGGGCGGCGTGACGGTGGACAACTCGTCAGCCGAGACCCACACCACCATCTACGCGATCGCGGAATCGCCCCGGAATCCGCTGGTCATCTGGGCCGGGACCGATGACGGCAACCTCCAGGTGACCCAAAACGGCGGTGCCACCTGGACCAATGTCGTGGGCAATATCAAGGGCCTCCCCAAGAACGCCTGGGTCTCTACGGTCGAGGCGGGTCACTTCGCCGCGGGCACCGTCTACGCCACGTTCGATCTGCATACCTTCGGCGACATGCGTCCCTATGCGTACAAGTCGCTCGATTACGGGAAGACCTGGACCGCGCTCGTGTCGGCCGGCTCGCCGGTGCGCGGCTACGCCCATGTGATCAAGGAAGACCTGGTGAATCCCCGCCTGCTCTTCCTCGGCACCGAGTTCGGGCTCTGGATCTCGGTGGACGGCGGCGGGCAGTGGTCGCGCTTCAAGGGGGGCGACTTCCCCGCCGTGGCGGTACGCGACCTGGCGGTACACCCCCGCGATCACGATCTCGTGGTCGCGACCCACGGGCGCGGAATCTGGATCATCGACGACATCACTCCGCTTCGGGCCCTGACGCCGGAGACGCTCGCCAAGGGCGCCGCGTTCCTGCAGGACAAGCCCATCGTTCAGACGCTGGGTGCCGGGGGCGGCTGGGCCAACGGCGACGCGGCATTCGTCGGTCCCAATCCTCCGGGCGACGCGATCATCACCTACTACCTGCAGAAGCGCCACATCTTCGGCGACATGAAGCTCGAGGTTCGCGATTCGGCCGGGAAGCTCCTCACCACGCTTCCTACGAGCAAGCGACGCGGCTTGAGCCGGGTCGCCTGGCCCATGCGGATGGCCCCGCCCCGCATTCCTCCCGCCGCCACCGCCGGGTTCGGGACCGGGCCCCGTTTCCTGCCGGGGCGCTACACCGTCAAGCTGGTCGAGGGTGACCGGGAGTACACCACAGTGCTCCGCGTTGTACCCGATCCCCGGGTGACTCACACCGCCGCGGACCGCAAGGCCCAGTTTGCCCTGGCGCTCAAACTCTACGGGATGCTCGGCGACATGACGACGCTGGTCGATCGCATGAACGGCGTGCGCCAGGACCTGGACGCTCGTGCCACCGGTCTCAGCGATCCTTCTCTTACCGGGAAGCTCCGAGCCGCGTCCGCCTCAGTGGATGACATGCGCAGGAAGATCGTGGCGACCAAGGAAGGCGGCATGATCACCGGCGAGGAGCGCCTGCGCGAAAATCTGGTCGAGCTGTACGGCAGCGTGAACGGCTACGAGGGACGTCCGGCCACGACGCAGGTGGGCCGCACCGCGACGATCGGGCGCGAGCTTGGGGAAGTCTCCAAGCAATTCGAGCTGTGGCTTGCCAAGGAGCTCGGCCCGCTCAATACGTTGCTCGCCGCGCAGCGGTTGCCACCGATCGGGCTGGTGCCGTGAAGGATGCGGACAGCCCGGTTGGTCCTGATCGTCGCGGTGCTTTTGGCGGCGGTGTGGCTCGGTCTTAAGGAAGGACTCGACGGCATTCGCGACGCGGAGACGAACGGCCAGCGTCTGGCCGGAGGCTTCCAACTTTTGTATGGCGCCGCCGCGGTCGCCAGCCTTGCAGCGCTCGTCGCCCGCGCCTCCTGGTTCCGGGTGCCATTCGGCCTCTGCGCGGTGGCCATGACCGCCACCGCGGCACTGGCCCCCGTCGTCTGGGGCGGAACCACGTGGACCGTCGGGGTGATCAGCGGGCTGGCGGCCGCCGTGATCATGGGGCTGGTCTACTGGGCGGCGGTTGCCCACTTCCGCCCCAGTGCCCGCTAGGGCTGCTGCCCGATGTTTCGGAGCCGGCCCTTGGCTTCCTCGTTCTGCGGATCTCTCCGGATGGCCTCCCGGTAGGCCTTGGCCGCGGCCGCGGTGTCGCGCTGCATCAGGCTGATGTTGCCGCGGAAGACGTACATCCCCGATGAGCCGGGGAACAGCTCCTCGTTGAGCCCCAGCAGCGCAAAGGCCTCCGGGAATCGATTCGCCCGGCCCAGGCGGAACGCCGCGATGTTGAGCGAGGCCTCTCCGAAGTTGTAGGCATCCGCCCCGTAGTACTTCGCCCGCAGCGCGCGGTAGGCCCGAATGGCCGAGTCGGCGCCGGCCGATCCCGCCACGTCTTCCATGAGGGCGGAGAGCGGCACCGGCCGGGTCACCCCGCGGTGGCAGGTTCCGCAGGTGACCTGGAGCCCGGGCGTCGTCCGGCCTGGAATGGTGTCGAGCCTCTCGTTGATCTCCTGCACCATCCGCATCATCTGCCGGGCCACCTGCTTGGTCCGTTTCTCATCGCTGGTGAAATCGAATTCGGTGAGCGGGCGCCCTTCCTCGCCGATGTGGCAGAACTGGCAGCGGACCCCGAGGAACGAGGTAAAGTTCCGCATCGTCCCGATCAGCTCGGTGACCGGTGTGGTCTTGGGAATCACCTTCACGTTGACCAGCGAGTCGGGCGGGAATTTGCCCGGCTGGGCGGATAGCGCCGGAGTCAGCATCACCGCCATCGCGATCGTCAGTCGAACCCGCATGAGAGCTCCCTTTGGTTGCCTCGGCCCGCCTCACAGATTTCACAGCCTTCAGAATATCACCGTCAGGGCGCGCCTGCGTCGCCCAGGTATCGTTGGAATGACTGTAATCTGTGCAATCTGTGGGCTACAGCTCAAACGCCATCCCAACGTACGGATCCGCGACCTCGGAATGGTCCGCGCCAGGCAAGCGTTCTGTCAGGAAACGATGAAGACCGCACCGGCCGCGCCCGATCCGGCATTAGGTTCCCGCATGGGCCTGCGCATGGGGTCGGTCACCGGGGCGATGATCGGAATCGCCGGACTCGCGGCCCTGCTGGCGGTCGAGGCGGCACGCACCGCGCGGGTGCACCATGAGACCGCCGAGCGCGTGCTGGCCGACTATGCCGCCCTCGGGGCCGAAGGGGTGGCCAACCGGCTCCAGGTTTTTCTCAGCACCCGGCTCTATCCCATTCTCGCCGCGGTCACGATTCCGCCTCCGCCGGCCCGCGACGCGCTGGTGGCCCCGCTCGGGCCCGCGGCATCGGCGGTGGCGGGCAGAGTGAGCTGGGCCGGGTGCATCTGCGGTCCAGGCCCGCTGCGCGTCGTGAAATACGATTCGTCGGCCACCATCGATGGCAGCCTCGCGGACTCCATTCGCGCCGCCGCGGGCCGCCTGCCCGACGCCGCGTACTACGGGATGATGCGCCGAGGTGGGGAGCTGGTCGTCTTCGCCCCGCTCCGGGGTGTGCCGGCGCGCGGCGCGGTCTACAGCCTCCCCCTCGAGCGGATCGGCGCCGCGATGGATCGCGCGCTCGAGAAAGACCCGATCCTGCCCGACGCGCTCACCCACGGCGCCTCGGTCGAGGGTGGAGTGGGCGTCACCGTCACGCTCGACGGTCAGCGGCTGGCGCATCGTGCCGGCGCCGATTCGACCTATTTCCGGGCTTCGCATTCGCTGGGCAGGATGTTCGGCGACATGAGCGTCGAAGTCCGGCTGGCGAACGCGCTCGCGCCCACCCTCGTCATCGGCGGGCTGCCCCGGTCGCGGCTTCCCTTTCTGGTGGGGGTGATGGCTCTGACCCTCGCCCTGGCCGTCGCGGCCTCGGTTCAGCTCCGGCAGAAGGAGCGGCTGGCCCGGCTCCGTGAAGACTTCGTGGCCGGCGCGTCCCACGAGCTTCGGACCCCACTCGCCCAGATCCGGCTCTTCGCGGAGACGCTGCGGCTGGAGCGGGTCCGCTCCGAGGATGAGCGGAGCCGCGCCGTCACCGTGATCGAGCGCGAGGCGCGGCGGCTGGAGCACCTGGTGGAGAACCTTCTGCATTTCTCCCGCGCGGAGCGTGGCACCCTCCGCCTGGCGCCCGAAGCGGTGGACGTTGGCGCGCTCACCCGGGAGATCGCTGCCGAATTTACTCCGCTGGCTGAAAAGGCCGGGGCCGGTATCCGGGTCGAGGGCAACGAGTCGATTACCGCCCAGGCCGATCCCGGCGCCTGGCGCCAGATCGTCCTCAACCTCCTCGACAATGCCGTGAAATACGGTGGCCACGGGGCCCGGGTCACCGTCCGGCTCGAGCCCGACGCCGGATTCTGCCGGCTGACCGTCGCCGATGAAGGCCCCGGCGTCTCCCCGGCCGACCGGGAGCGGATCTGGGAGCGCTTCTGGCGGGGTGACGCGGCTCGCTCGGCCGGGATCACCGGCACCGGGATCGGGCTCGCGACGGTGCGCGACCTGGTGAAGCTGCATCGGGGCGACTGCTGGGTCGAGCCGGTCGCGCCGAGCGGCGCCCGCTTCGTCGTTCGAGTACCGGCCCGCTCATGACGATCCTGATCATCGAGGACGACGCCGATCTCGGCTTCGGGCTCCGCAACAACCTCGAAATCGAAGGCTATGCCGTGGAGATCGCAGTGGATGGCCCGTCGGGTCTCACGGCGCTGGGTGATCGGCGGTTCGACCTGGTCATGCTGGACCTGATGATCCCTGGTATCGATGGACTCCGGGTGCTCCGGACGATGAGGGATCGAGGAGACCGGACTCCGGTGCTCATCCTCACCGCGCGGGGACAAGAAGAGGACAAGGTCCGCGCGCTCAAGCTCGGCGCCGACGACTACGTCACCAAGCCGTTCGGCGTCCTGGAGGTGCTGGCCCGCATCGAGGCGCTGCTCCGCCGCTCCAATCCGGCGCGGGCAGGCGCCACGCCGACACGATTCGGGGCGCTGGAGGTCGACCCGGCCATCCGGCAAGTGCGCCGCGAGGGTGTGCCGGTCGGCGTGAGTCCGAAGGAGTTTGATCTCCTGTGGGCCCTCCTCGAGGCCAACGGCGCGGTCCTGAGCCGCCAGGAGCTGATGCAGCGGGTCTGGGGATACGAGGCGACGGTGCTCAGCCGCACCGTGGACACCCACATGGCCCAGCTCCGGAGAAAAATCGAGCGCGATCCGGCGGAGCCGCAGCATTTGCTGACCGTCCGGAAGGCCGGATACCGGCTGGAGCGCGGGCCCGGCGCGTGATGAGATCCCCGCTCGGCTTCGCCGCCGCCGCGACCATGCTCGCCACTGTCGTCGTGGCGCTTGCGATCCTGGTTCTTGACGGTGATGTCGAGTTCATCGTCCACCTGGGGCTGGGCATTGGCTTTGGGCTGATCGCCCTGGCCGCATTGGACTTCCGCATTCCCCGCTGGGCGGGTTGGCTCGGCGCCGTTTCCGCCGGCGCTTTCAGTCTGCTCCTGCTGCTCCAGGCCGTGAGCGAGCTGGTACCCGCTGAGGCGTTCCACCGGCTGGTGTACGACGTGCTGGGCCAGGAGCTGGAAAGCCTCCTCTTCGACGGATTCCTGCTGTGGTGCATCGCGGTCCTGGTGGGGGACAGCCGGGGCGGCACCCGCCGCTTTGGGGCCGTGATCCTGGCGATCGTCGTGGGCGTCGAGGTCTACTCCTGGCTCCTGTTGTTGCTGGGCCGATCGATCAACACCGACGCGCCCGCCCTGAAGCTGTTTTCCATTGGCGTGTTCATCTGGCTCCTGCTGGAGAGCCGGACGCGGAGAGAGACGACACCGCCCCCTTCGTAACCTATCTTATCCCGGATGCCCGAAGACTTTCCCCGCCTCAAGTCGATTCTGCGCTGGCGCCAGACTGACACCACCCCGGCCGAACGGGTCACCGCGGTCGAAACCTTCTTCGACGTCGTCTTCGTTTTCACACTGACGCAGCTCACCCGAACACTGGGTGAGGATCTCTCCCTCCCAGGCATCGGCCGCACCCTCCTGGTGTTCGGACCCCTCTGGTACATGTACGGCGGCTACGCCTGGCTCACCAATCACGTGCCGCCGCGGCGTCCGTCGCAGAAGCTGATCCTCTTCGGCGCCATGGCGGGGTTCTTCATTGCTGCGATGGGAATTCCCCACGCCTTCGGCGGGACCGGGGTTCTCTTCGGCGCCGGTTACCTCGCGGTGATCTGCCTCCACTTGCTCCTGTTCACCCAGGCCGATGCGCTCGAGGGTGTCCTGCGGCTGGCTCCGTACAACATCGGTGGGGGGCTGCTTATTCTCGCTGCAGGCTTCGCGCAGGGAACCGCCGTGTACCTGCTCTGGGTGGCCGGGTACCTGCTCATGACCGTGGTACCCTATCTGGTTCCCCGCTACTCCTGGGTTGGCGCCCCGAGCGCGTTCCACATCTCGGCGGAGCACTTCGTCGAGCGCCACGGTCTCCTGGTGATGATCGCGCTGGGCGAGTCGGTCATTGCCATCGGCATGGGGCTCGACGTCGAGCACGTCACCGCCGCGACGGCAGGCCTCATCGTGCTCGCGCTGGCGCTGCCGGGTGCGATATGGTGGACTTACTTCACCGACTACGCGGTCGCCGAGCGGACGCTGGCCGGGGCTGAAACCGGGAGTCGCAGCCTGCTGGCCGTCCGCGCTTACTATTTCGCCCACATCCCCATGCTGCTCGGTATCGTCGCCGCGGCCACGGGCATCCACGCCGCGATCGCGCATCCGGGCGACCCGTCGGAGTGGCCCGTCGCCACCGCACTCGCGGGCGGGGTCGCCCTGTTCCTCGCGGGCATCGCCTTCTTCCGGCGCTCAATGGGAATCGGCGCATCATGGACGCGGCTCGCGGCAGCCGCCGTGGTCCTCGGGTCGATACCGCTCGGGACGATGGTCAGCGCAGGATTGCACCTGGTCTCGGTGCTCGGCATCGTCGTGGTGATGCTTCTGGCCGACCGAGGCGCCGTGAAAAGCGAGGTCCCGCCGATCGTCTCCGGGTGATGACAGGCGCTCGACACCGGCTTTCGTTCCTCCTCCTGGCGTGGATCGGCTCGACCGACACAGCTCCCTCGTCATCCGCGGTTCCCCTAAAGGGTTACCAGTGGACTCAGGTCCTTCCCTTCGGTTCCGGCGCTTTCCCGGAACGGTGGACCCCGGGACGAGTGCCGCTGGCCCTCAAACCGGTTGCCGGACCGGACAACCGCTTGTGGATGGTCGGGGGCCGAGGAGTCTGGAGCTCTCCCGACGGGATCCAATGGGACCGGCTCCAGACCGAGCTTCCCTGGGGTGATCGTGTCGGTGCCGTCACCGTCTTTTTCCGGGGCGAGCTGTGGACCTTGGGAGGCGAAGAGCGAAGCATCCGGAAGAACGACGTCCATCACTCGCCCGACGGCGTCCAGTGGAGTGCCGCCCCTGCTCCACCCTGGTCTCCCCGACGCTGGCATGCCGCTGCCGTCTACCGTGACCGGCTCTGGGTGCTGGGTGGCCTGGATTCGAGAAGCCGGAACGATGTGTGGTCCACGACCGATGGGGTCAGCTGGCGGCAGGTGAGTATCCGGGCGCCCTGGACTCCCCGAGGCGGTCATGCGGTCGTCGTCTGGCGCCAGCAGCTCTGTGTGGTCGGGGGCGGGCTGGGCTCGCAGGGCATGAACGACGTGTGGTGCTCCACCGACGGAAAGGCCTGGTCGCGCCTCACCGCCCGGGCGGACTGGACTCCGCGCATCTTCGCGGGGGTCGCCGTGATCGATGATCGGCTCTGGGTCTTCGGCGGTTCGGGAATCAGGAGCGGCGGTGATGGGACGTGGCTCAACGATGTCTGGGTCTCCCGCGACGGCGAGCGCTGGGAGCGACAGGCTGAACAGGCCCCCTGGTCGCCGCGGGCTCCGGAGTACTGCACGGTCTTCCGCGACAAGCTCTGGATCTTCGGTGGCAAGGGGCTGGAAGCGAATGGTAAGGGCGGATTCGCCGATGATGTCTGGACGCTGACCAAAGTGCCCTGAACGTCAAAATCCCCCGGGGCGCTGGCCGCGCTCCGGGGGATCGTTACCGCCGACGAAGGAGCTACTTGATGGCGACCTTCATCTTGGACGCCTTCTCCGTCTTCGGCAGCTTCACCACCAGGACGCCGTCGAGGTACGACGCTTCGATTTTGTTCTCCTGCACCGCGCCGGGCAGGCGAATGGTGCGAAGGAACCTGCCCTCCTGCCGCTCCTGCCAGAGATACTCCTCACCCTTCTCCGCCCGGTGGAATTCACGCTTGCCCGAGAGCGTGAGGAGATTCCCGTCCATCGCCACGTCGAAATCGTCCCGAGCCATGCCCGGGGCCTCGAGACGGACGATGTACTCCTTCACGGTCTCGGCGAAATCGAGGGTCGGCTCCCACATGGTCTCGAAGGTCCGGGGCGCGGGCAGCGGCCAGAAATGCGGTTCGAAGTACCGGTCGAAGACCCGGTCGAAACCCTGCTTCATCGCCGCGAACGTGGGGGTGGCTTTCACGAGTGTCATGGTGCCCTCCTTGCCTCCGGGCGGAGGCGGCGCGATCGGTGGACCTCTTGGTTGCGCGGGCGAATCTAGGAAGACACCCCTGAACCGGTGGTGAATCCAGTGTGAGAGTTTGTAAGGCGGGTTTCCCGGGCCCTTCACCAATCCTTCAGCGATCCCCTCCGACATTTCCCAGCTGACACTCGAAAGGCCGGGAATATGTCACGCGTGAGCCTGTTCGTTGCCACGGCACTGCTGGGAGCAAGCTGCACCTGGCAAGGCACGCCAGTTCCCGTCGTGGGACCAACCGAATCGCTCGAAGGTGATTGGGAAGGGACGTACTCCAGTGAACAGACCGGCCGCACCGGCAGCATTCTCTTTCGCCTGAAGGCCGGGACCGACTCGGCCTACGGGGATGTGGTCATGATCCCGGTCCAGACCGAGGAGGTGCGCCCTCCGAACCCCTCCGAGGTGCTCCAGCCGTCCCGCAAGATGCCTCACCTGCTTCGGATTTCCTTCGTCCGCTGCGAGCCAGGCACCGTCGCCGGCACGCTCGATCCCTATGCAGACCCGGAGACCGGGGAGAGGATTCTCACGACGTTCGAAGGGAGCCTCAGGGGAGCTGAGTTCCAGGGGACGTTTACGAGCCTCTATCCGGGCAGCGGCAGGCGTCTGGCGGGAACCTGGTCGGTAAAGCGAACAAAACAGTAGGCGGTTATGCACGGTGAAATGCACCGGAGCGCGCGCATCGGCTGGTTGCGCGCCGCCGTCCTGGGCGCCAACGACGGCCTCATCTCCACCAGCAGTTTGATCGTGGGCGTGGCATCCGCCGAGCCGAGCCGGCCGGCGATCCTGCTCGCCGCCGTCGCCGGCCTTGTGGCCGGCGCCCTTTCCATGGCAGCGGGGGAGTACGTGTCGGTCAGCTCCCAGGCGGATACCGAGCGGGCCGATCTCGCCCGGGAGCGTGGCGAGCTCGGAGCTTCCCCTGAGGGCGAGCGAGCCGAACTGGCGGGGATCTACTCGTCCCGGGGACTCAGTCGCGACCTCGCCATCCAGGTCGCGGATCAACTGACTGCTCACGACGCTCTGGGCGCCCACGCCCGAGACGAGCTCGGCATCTATGCAACGACCCGGGCCCGGCCGGTTCAGGCGGCCGTGACGTCTGCCGCCTCGTTCGCCGCTGGAGCAGCACCCCCCGCGTTCCTCGCGGCGCTACTGCCGACCGCGGACCTGACGGTGGGCGTCGTTGGTGTGACGCTGGGTCTTCTGCTTGTCCTCGGGGGAACGGCGGCCCGCCTCGGGGGCGCCTCGCTCATACGTGGGGCCCTGCGGGTGGCGCTCTGGGGGACGGCAGCCATGGGATGCACCGCCGTCGTCGGCCGGTTGTTCGGCGCCTTCGACTAGTCGATAGCCATCGAAACCAGTTCCGAGCTATCGCTCGTCCTCGGATTTCTCCTCCGCCGTCAAGGTGCTGGCGCTTCGAATCTCCGGATGCCGGATCTGTCCACCCAGATTCGCCACCCAGGCAAATGTCCCGCTCACCGCCGTGCCCAACAGCAGCAAGACGAAGACCGCGCCCCGGCCGAGTGCCCCGCGACGGAATCGCCACAGTGCGCCGGCGGCGAGAACGCCCAAAACCCCGGCGAGCACCAGGGCGATCGCCGCGGCGTCTTCGTGGCGCTCGATGGCAGCCGTCGGCCGGATCGCCAGCTGCTCGAGCGCCTCTTCGGCGGGTTCACCGGTCAAATAGACAAGCGCCGCCACGGCGCTTGCCAGGATCATGACGGTAAGTCCGGCTCGCTGGAGTGTCGGCGTCTGGCGCCGGAGGCTCGCGAGGAGCAGTCCCAGACCGAACGGGATGCCCAGGACCGGCAGGTGGTTGAGGAGAAGATGCCAGTGTGCGCTATTCATGGTCCCTCACGTGTCTCCGGAGATACCCAAGCCTATTACACGGCGGGTTAACGAATCCTGATCCACGCATGAAGGATCTCGACGGTGCGCCTCATCCTGTTTTCACCACGGCTTCACGCGCATGGCTGTATTGTTCGGGCCCTCCGCCTGCAACGAGACTCGATAAGCACCAGGCGTCCTGAGCGCGCAACCGTTCAGTGAGCGGATCTTCGAAGGAGTTTCAAGGTCTCCATAAGAGTCTCGAATTAGATTCGGATCCGTCGGTGGGAGAGTGGGCCCGACCGGCATGTTGGGGCGGCGGAGCCGCCACACCCGCGCCAGGGGTGGCACCCCGGCGCGCAACGCCCGAAGCTGGCGGCCACCCAGCGGACGGGTGAGGCCCCATCGGCGATGCGAATATGGTTTCTCCAGCGCAGCGCTGATGCGAACCGGGGCGGTCCCTTACGAAAGGATCGCCCCGGTTAATTTTTGTCCCACGGTCGGCGGCTTTCAGGCTGAATGCCTCCGTGTCGTTGAGATCCCCAACGTGGAGTAGAGCGGACAATTTCCCGTCAACGCGGTGCCAAGCGGGATCAGACCCAGCAGGGCCACGTAGCGTCCCGGCGGTTCGAGGGCCCCATAGAGTCCGAGCAGAACGACACCGACGGCAAATCGAAGGACGCGGTCAACGGTCCCGATGTTTCGGGTCATCTGCATCTCCTGTTGCTACAAGGCCGGGGCGGTCGCCCCGGCCTTCTGGAAGCGATTCCAGAGCCAGCCCGCCACGCACCCCGCCAGATACCCGATGGTTGCGGTGACCACCACCAACCCGGTTGCGGTACCGAGCCTGAACGGGCCGACTTGATAGGGGGGCGCGATCATGTGCAGCCGAAAGATGAAGTCCAGGACGGGTTGCGCCGCCCCTCCCCAGACCAAAAGCGCCCACAGGGCGTGCCAGAGGGCCAGGAAAGCGGCGAAGATCAGACCGATCGAGTGAGGGCGAACGGGCGTCATCACAAAGCTCCTCCTTGAGAGAGAGCCGCCCTCGTGGCGGTGTCGGCTGCCACGAGGCGGGATGCTCGTCAAACGGTGACGGTGAGGTGGTCCTCCACCGCCGCGACCGCCTCGGTGAACTTCACGATGCTGCCCATCAGCGGAGACTGAATCCCGAGGTCATCTGGTGGTGCTGACTGCCGAGCACCCTGCGCACGGCACCGGCTTCTTCAGCCATGACATCAAGGGCA